>Ga0302324_100005950_pt1 | contig 26485 bp, 23 predicted proteins | sample Palsa_T0_1_FD_201949 | JGI IMG/M metagenome (GOLD analysis project Ga0302324, IMG submission 201949) | Peat permafrost microbial communities from Stordalen Mire near Abisko, Sweden - Palsa_T0_1 | ecosystem: Environmental > Terrestrial > Soil > Palsa > Peat permafrost | place: Sweden: Abisko... | reverse complement strand
TGCTGACGCCGCTTGATAACAAGCGCTACTCGAGCATGCAGTGGACAGGCGTGCGTACGGTGCTGCGACAGGCCGTGTGACCTCCTAATGAGCGGCTTTAGGAGAGGCCTGGGCTGCGGATTCACGCGGGAAAACTGCGCTGGTTTGCTCGACTGTCCAGACAGGACCGTCTGCATAGAACTGGCCGATCTCGCGGAGGAAGACGGGCGCTTCGCCATCGAGGATCAGCAGGTGGATGTCCTTGGGCTGCTTGCCAATGAGCGGCGCGACGACGCCGGCCACGCCACCGAGGTCGATCTTGATGCGGTAATCCGTGGCTTTGCGCCGGACACCACCGACGCGGATTGCGACGTCGCCCACAGGCGCGATGGCGAGGGTGACGAGGCGCGGTTTGGGGGTGGAGACGATCATGCCGACCGAGATTCCCGCCGAGTGAGCGGGCAGATTCTGGAGGTAGACGGAGACGAGGCCGTTCGCGATGTCGGGCGGCAGGTCAAGATGGTCCTTGGTGACTTTTTCGGTGCCGTCTTTGGCGGTTGTCTTGGTGGTGACGTCGCCGTTGGCTTCAACGAGCATATCCATGGGCTTGGGAAAGCTGGGGCCCTTTTGGATGTGGTGGTCGCTGATGAGGCGGAATTCTTTTTGCTGCGAGTAGACGGCGGTTTCGTCGTCGATGGAGCCGTCGCGGAAGTGGAAGAGCAGGCGTGTTGAGATGTGATCGCCTTGCGCCACCTGGATGGAATCGCCGGTGGCGATGAGCTGGCCCTGCTCATTGTGGATGACGAGGAAGCCGTGGACGGTGCCTTGACCGTAGCGGACGGGGACGGTTTCTGCGTGGAGGATAGAAAGGGGCAGGAAGGCTAGCAGGACAATGGCGATACGCATGCGCAAGACACGGCTCCGATTTCGGGGAAGAATACTTACTTGCTATCTATATAGATGTGGGATGCGCAGGGGAAGAGAAATGGCTGCATATCGAAGGATGAGTTTCGATTTGGGCAAGGTGGCGCAGAACAGTCAAGGCAAATATTGGCCGCCCTGGTCCGAAGCTCACAAGCGATTCAGGTCTTTAGCCAACGTTTGTAACTGTATCGGTTACACATTCGATCTCGGGCGCGGGGATACGGAGGGCACCGCTGTGTTTCCAGGCGGCGCCGATGAAGTCGCGGAAAATTGGGTGCGGCTCTAATGGCTTGGACTTGAATTCGGGGTGGAACTGGCAGCCGAGGAAGAAGGGGTGGCCGGGGAGCTCGACGATTTCTACGTAGGTGGCGTCGGGTGTGGTGCCGGTGATGCGCAGTCCGCCGCCGGTGAGCAATGGCTCGTACTCGCGGTTGAATTCGTAGCGGTGGCGGTGGCGCTCGCTGATTTCGGATTTGCCGTAGGCTGCTGCGGCTAGCGAATCTGGTTGCAGGACGCAGGTCCATGCGCCTAAGCGCATGGTGCCGCCCAGTTCTTCAACGCCAGTCAATTCGCGGAGTTTGTAGATGATGCGGTGCGGGGTGCCGGGGTCGAGTTCGCTGGAGTTGGCGTCTTCCAGGCCGCAGACGTTGCGGGCGAATTCGATGCAGGCGGTCTGCATGCCGAGGCAGATGCCGAAGTAGGGGACCTGGTGCTCGCGGGCGTAGCGGATGGCGTTGAGCATGCCTTCGGTGCCGCGTTTGCCAAATCCGCCGGGGACGAGGATGCCGTCGAAGCCCTGCATCTGCGATTCGTAACTGCGATCGTCTTTATCCTTTGTCTCGAGGCCTTCGGCTTCAATCCAGGTGATTTTGAGTTTCAGATTGTGGTGGAGGGAGCCGTGGACCAAGGCTTCTTTTAGCGATTTGTAACTGTCTTCGTACTCAACGTACTTGCCAACAATGGCGATGTTTACTTCGCCTTGCGGATTGTGGCAGCGGTGGACTAATTCTTTCCAGCGGATGAGTTCGGCTTCGGGAGCTTCGATGTGGAGATATTTCAGCGCCAGGGCGTCGACGCCTTCCTGGGCGAAGTTGAGCGGGACCTCGTATATGGATGGGACGTCGCGGGCGGTGATGACGGCTTTTTCTTCAACGTTGCAGAAGAGGGCGATCTTGCCCTTCATGTCGTTGGACAGGGCGCGTTCGCAGCGGCAGACGAGGATGTCGGGCTGGATTCCGATGGACAGAAGCTCTTTGACGGAGTGTTGCGTCGGCTTGGTTTTTAATTCCTGTGCGGCGGCGATCCACGGGACTAGCGTGAGGTGGACGAAGACGGTGTTTTCGCGGCCGAGTTCCTGGCGCATCTGGCGGATGGCTTCCAAAAATGGCAGCGACTCGATATCGCCGACGGTGCCGCCGATTTCTACGAGGCAGATGTCGCAGTCCGCGGCGACTTTGCGCATGGCGGCCTTGATTTCATTCGTGACGTGGGGAATGACCTGGACGGTTTTGCCGAGGTAGTCGCCGCGGCGTTCCTTGGTGATGATCTGCTCGTAGATGCGGCCGGTGGTGAGATTGTTATCGCGCGACAGCTTGGCGTGGGTGAAGCGCTCGTAGTGGCCGAGGTCAAGGTCGGTTTCGGCGCCGTCGTCGGTGACGAAAACTTCGCCGTGCTGAAAGGGCGACATGGTGCCGGGGTCGACGTTGAGATAGGGGTCAAACTTCATGAGATTGACCTTGAGGCCGCGGGCTTCAAGCAGCGCGCCGATGGAGGCTGCTGCGAGACCCTTGCCGAGTGAAGACACGACGCCGCCGGTCACAAAGATGTACTTTGCTGACATTTCCGCCCCCGCCTGAGATGTTTTGAAGTTTGGCCGTGCAGGATTGTGCACAAACAATTATCGCAGAGGTCGGGGCGGGAAGGAAGAGCGGAGACTGCTGGTGAAACAGCAGTCTCCGTGGAAAACAGGGACCGAAAACAGGTACAAGAGTGGCGGCTAGAAGTGGAAGCCGATTTCCGCCGTGGTGGCGCGCGGGGAAACATAGTGCGTGCCGCTGAAGGTGGAGAGGAAGTTATAGAGCGCGTACTTGTTGGTGAAGTTGGTGACGGAGAGGCGGGCGCTGAATTTGTAGCGTTCGCCGTGGAATAAATTGTCGTCGCCGAGGGCGATGTCGAACAAGCTGCGGGGAGCGATGCGTGGCGGATTCTTGTCGTCGTTCTCCGTGTTGGGTTTGGGGATGCGGATCAGCTTGGACGTGAATCCTGACACGGGGCAGACGAAGGGCAGTGCGACGGAAGGGGTGGCGAGCTGGCCATTGCAGGCGAAACCGGCTTGGAACTCCTGGTCAGCGGTGAGCGGGTTGTTGAAGTTGTCTTCCATCATGACGGCGGGCGCGCCGTTGAGCGTCGTGGATTGCGGGCAGTCGCTGAAAATCTGCGTGCTGTAGCAGGGAGCGGCGCCGGCGACCAGTCCGCTGTCATAGCGCCAGTTGAAGCCGGCCCACGGCAATTTTGCTTTCGGCTGATATTGAAGATGCGTCGTCTGGTTGAATTTTTCGTCGTGGTCGATGCGGAACGGGGTAAAGCCTGCGCCGGGCGGGGTGGGCACGGTGCCGAGGCCGCTGGTCTGCGGGGTGAAGAATCTTGCGGCGACGCTGGAGAAAACTACCAGTGCGGAAAAGCCGTGGATGGTGGGGACGCTGAGGCGGCCGTCGTAGCCGGGGATTTTGGAGTTGTGCCAGCCGATGGGGAAGGTGATGGGCGTGGCGCCGAGGACGCTGAAGTCGAAGGCGTTGTGCGTGTAGTTCCAAACGTAATCGCCGCTGAAGACGGCGTATTTCGTGATGGCTTGCTGGAAGCCGGCGTGGAAGTCATTGCGGAAGCCGGGGCGGGTGGGGGCGTTGGGGAGACAGGGGACGAGGACAGCGATGACCGCAGAGTTGCAGCCTTCGCTGGCGAGGACGAGGTTTTCGTTGAACGGGCTCTCGAGCGAGCGGGCGTAGGAGACACGGAGGATGGTGTTGCTGCGATTGATTTTGTACGAGACGCCGAGGCGCGGTTCAGTTTGTTTGGCGGTGGTGAGGCCGTTGTAGAAATCCTGGCGGAGGCCGAGGTTCATCGACCAGGCGCCGACGCTGATGGAATCCTGCGCGTAGAGGGCGAGCTCTTTGACGTCGGTGTGGCCGATGAAATCGTAGAAGGTGCCGCCGCGGGTGAGGTCGTAGGGGAAGACGACGGCGCAGGGAGTGTTGGGGATGGGCTGGCCGTTGGAGTCGAGACACGACGGTGTCTGCAGGTCCGGAATGTAATTGGGATTGACGATGCCGAGGTCGTCGCTTTCATTGAGGACGGTTTGCTGATAGGTGGCGCCCGCCTTGATGGTGTTGATGCCTTGCGTGTGGGTGATGTCAGAGCGGACGCCGTAGTTGAACAGCGAGCGCTGCTGGTTTACGGATTCCTGCTGCAGGTCGACGGGGCCGCGGTCGGCGAGTGGGTTGTCGCTGCCGTAGTAATTGTAACCGTCGCGGCGAAAATAGGCGCCGAGGTTGAAGACAGTTTTCGAGTCGACGAGGCGGGTAAAGGTGGGGGCAAAGTTGATGGTCTGGATTTGCGAGCGCTGGTCGGCGGGGCCGGGGTCGATGCCGGTGCCGGCCCACTGCGTGGCGTACTCGGAGTCGTAGGAGTTTGGCGTCTGGAACCAGGAGCGGGTGTAGCCGAAGTTGATATGCAGCGAGTTGGCGTCGGTGAGCGCGTAGTCGACGCGGTTGAAGAGACTTTCTTCATTGCCCTTGGCGTGCATGACGGAGAACTCGGGCGGGTCAAGGAAACGGCCGCTGTTGAGACCGCTGATGGAGATGAATTCTCCCCACTTCGCGGAGCCGTAGGCGAGGTCGGCGCCGACATTCGCGGAGCCGAAGCTGCCGTAGGAGGAGGTGAGGTCGCCGTGCGGCGTGGTGACGTTCTGCCCGGAGCGGGTGGTGGCGACGATGACGAGGCTGGTCTTGCCGCCAAATTCCGCGGGCGGCGCGCCGGGGATGACTTCGAGGGACTCGACGGAATCGAGTGGGATTTGATTGGAGAAAACTTTGCTCTGCTGATCGGTGATGGGCTGGCCGTCGACGGAGAAAGAGTTGGACGCGTGATCGCCCATGCCGTGGAAGAGGCCGTTCGAATCTGCGGCGACGCCGGGTGAAGCGAGAGTGACCAGCGAGCTGACGGAGGAGGAGTTGCTCTCCAGCGGAATCTTGGTGAACAGGTCGCGGTCAATGTCGGTGTGGCCGGTGGGGGTGTTCTCAAGCAGGTCGCCGGAGTCTGCGGAGACGTTGACGGTTTGCGAGACGGAGCTCACGACCAGCTTCCAGCCGACGTTTACGGGGATGGCGTTGCGGACTTGCGCGTCGGCTTCCTGCGAGTTGAAACCATTGGCGCTGATGACGACGTGGTAGTTGTTGAAGGGCAAATTCGCGAAACGGTAGTTGCCCTCGGCGTCGGACGTGGTGGTGCGGGTGTAGCCGGAGACGGGATTACTGATGACGACGGCGGCTCCGGGGATGACAGCGCCGGTGTCGTCGGTGACGGTGCCGGAGACGGCGCCGGAGTTGGAGGTGGCCTGGGCCTCGGGCGTGTCCGCGTGGGCTAGCGGGGCGATGCCGAGGATGAGAAGAAATAACGGAAGAAAAAAAGTGAAACGCCGCATGGCGGTGGCTCTCCTGGGAATAGCTGGGGAAACAGTTCGTGGAATGGAAAAACGATTCGAGGGACCAAAAACATTGGGCCCGGATCGAAGATCACGACACAGCTACGACAGGTGAGTTGGGGGAGGGCGGATGTTGAGATCGAAAATCGCCGCGCGACTGCTGCGGAGTGCAGCGGGACGGGGGGCGACCTGGGTCCAGACGGCCTGCATAACGAGGGCCGCGGGGGCAGCGACGGCAGCGGGCGCGTGAGCAGCAAAACAGAGCTGGCAGTGCGGGTCGTCGGTGGAAGATGAGGTGTGGAAGTGGACGCCGGCAGCCGTGGTGAAGACGGCGAGGAGCAGGACGCACGTGAGTGCGACGATTGTTCGCCAGGTCTTCAGCTGCTTATTGGGAGTTCGGGAGGGCATCCAAAGTCTCTCTTCCAGCTTATAACAGTGTCAGGTAGTAGACGTGCGAGGGCCACGGAGGTTGCTGAAAAACATGCGCTCGAAGTTTTCTGATATTGCCGGGTGCGTAGGCAGATACGCATTTCGCTGTGGGTTGGTTGCATGCCTGCTGGTGGGCGCGTGGGGAATTTCCGCGCCGGCGTGGGGACAGACTCCGGTGCAGGAGAAGCCCGGGCATGCGACGCAGCGGCTGTATCTGAAAGACGGGACGTTTCAGATGGTGACGGAGTATCACCTGCAAGGGGACCACATTCACTACTACAGCGCGGAGCGGGCGGCGTGGGAAGACATTCCGATGACGCTGGTGGATTTGCCGGCAACGCAGAAGTGGAATCGCGAGCGCGACCAGCTGGTGGAGAAAGAGCAGGCGGAGCGGGCGGCGGCGAAGGCGGCGGCAGAAGCTGAGATCAAGCGCGAGATGGATATTGCGGATCCTGAAGTTGCGCCGCATTTGCGGCTGCCGGCGAAGGGATACATGTGGGGGCTGGATGAATTTGACGGCAAGCCGAAGCTGATTCCAATTGCGCAGCCGGAGGCGGAGGCTGAAGCGCGGGACAAAGCGAAGGCGGAGTTTGCGGGACTGTCCAAGGACAAAAAGAAATCGCCAGCGGAAGTTGCAAAGGAAGAGGCGAATGCCAAGGCGTATGAGTCGAACGCGGCGAACTTGCCGCCGATTGCGCCGAAGGCGGCGAAGGGTGGCGGCAAGGATGAGTTGCAGCTGGAGGGGACGGCGTCGAAGCGCGAATTTCATGTGACGATGCCAGTGCTTTATATCAAGAGCGGAACAATACCGTCGCCGAAGTTTGTCCTGATCCGCATGCTGGTGGATTTCAAGCACCAGAGCCGGAGGATGTCGCCACCGAGCATGGAGGCGCTGGCTGGCGGGTCAGGCCGCGGATTTGCAGCAGTTTCAGTTACAGATATGCCGGGGGGGAAGTGGCTGAAGATTGCGATGCCGATGGATTTGCCGATTGGGCAGTATGCACTGGTCCGGATCTTAAGTCCGGAGACGTGGGACGAGCATGTTTGGGATTTCGGGGTGAATCCGCAGGCGCCTGAATTTGGGGAGGCGGTTGGGGCGGAAATTCCTTAGCGGCGCCTAGATGGCGGCGGAGCTGGCTGGGGCTTCTTTTACTACTTCCAGTTTTTCCGGATCGAGCAGGCCAACTTTTGCGACCGCGATGTTGTCGCGGGAGGAGTGCTTGACGAAATACATCATCTCGTCGGCGGTGTGGATGAGCTCCTGGACCCCGGCGCCGTCTTCCGGGAAAGTCGCTAAACCGAAGCTGGCGCGGATTTTCTTGTTGATGCCTTCGGCCTCGAGGAAATTGTGACCGCGCAGCGTTTTGTAGAGTCGGCGGGCAACTTCAATGGCTGCTGGCTTGGTGGTGTGGGGCAGCAGCGCGACAAATTCGTCGCCGCCGTAGCGGTAGGCGGAGTCGATATTGCGCAGGCCGGAGCGGATGCACCCGCCAACTTCAGCCAGCAGCTGGCTGCCGATGAGATGGCCGTGAGTGTCGTTGACGGACTTGAAGTGATCGAGGTCAATGAAGATGACGCTGAAGGGAATCTTGGTGCGCACCGAGCGGTCAACTTCGGCGTCAAGCATTTTGTAAAGATGCCGAGCGTTGTAGAGGCCGGTGCAGTCGTCGGTGATGGTGAGTTCGCGGATACGTTCCATGGCGGTTGCATTTTCGATCGCGATGGCTGTGTAGTCGGTGAGGACGTGGAGGAAGTACATCGCGAAGTCGTTGAGGCCATCGGGGCGGCTGTTGACTAATTGAATAACAGCGATGGTTTTGCCGCGGGCCTGGACGGGAATACAGAGCAGCGAGACGGGTCCGCGGGTTTTGCGTGGCAGCGGCGGCAGAGGGACGCCGGCGAAGCGCGGGTCTTTCGTGATGTCTTCGACGAGGATAGACTCGCCTTTTTCCAGCGCGATCCACGCGACGCCCTGACCGGGGGGAAGGCGGACGCCGCGAAGGTCGTCTTCGGAATGGCCGGCGGCGAGGGCGTAGTAAAGCTCGTGTTTGGCCTGGTCCAGCATGAGCAGCGACCAGGACTCGGGACGGAAGTAGTGCGCCATCTGCTCGAGGATGGTGCGCAGGATGCTGTCTAGCTCGATGGAAGAGGTAATGGCGCGCGCGACTTCGTGGAATGTGCGGAGAGCTTCGAGACCCGAGGGTTCGCGCGTGACGGCCATGGGATTTCCATTATTGCGTAAAGTCGGCAGCGGCTGTGAAAAATTAACGGCTGCGGTGAACCTTCTTAACCGCCGATGTGCACCATGGTGCGGGAGGGTTTGACGAAGCCGGGCTCGTTGATGTGGTGACGCTCTTCCTTGAGCGCGACGGAGCGGCGGATGACGGCGGCGAGATCGTCGTCGGAGGCGCCGCGTGACAGCGGGCCGTAGAGGTCGTGCTCGGATTCAGAGAAGAGGCAGGTGCGGATCTGGCCGTCTGAAGTGACGCGAATCCGGCTGCAGGCGCCACAAAATGATTGCGAAACGGGAGCGATGATGCCGATTTCGCCGATGCCGTCGTCGAAGGTGTAGCGGCGGGCGGTCTCAGAGGGATTAGTTGGCGGAAGCGGGCGGAGCGGCCGGAATTCGGCGAGGCGGGCTTCGACTTCTCGGATAGGGATGACGACGTCGGGGGTCCAGACGCGGTCTTCTTCGAGTGGCATGAACTCGATGAAGCGCACGGTCACATGTTCATCGCGTGAAAACTGGGCGAAGGCGGGGATCTGGTCTTCGTTCCATCCGCGCATGAGGACGCAGTTGACCTTGACGGGGTCAAGGCCGGCTGCGCGGGCGGCGCGCACTCCGGCGAGGACGGCTTCAAAGCTGCCGGGGACGCGGGTGATGCGGGCGAACTTTTCTGGCTCGACGGCATCCATGCTGACGGTGACGCGGCTGAGGCCGGCGTCTCGCAGGGGCTGGGCGAGGTTGGCGAGGAGATGGCCGTTGGTGGTGAGGGCGAGGTCGAGCTTGTCACCGGTCGGAGTTTTGATTTGTGCTAATTCGCTTACAAAATCGACGAGGCCTACGCGAAGCAGCGGTTCGCCGCCGGTGAGGCGGACTTTTTCTATGCCGAGTGTGGCGAAGACGCGGACGATGCGGAGGTAGTCGGCGAGAGGCAGGTCGCGGTATTGGGCGCCGTCGCGTCCAGTGCGGCAGTAGATGCAGCGGTAGTTGCAGCGGTCGGTGATGGACAGGCGCAGGTCGGTGATGGCGCGGTTGAAGCGGTCGCGGAGGGGGGCTTCGGTGAAGACCGGAGCCTCGACAGGATGGATGAGCAGGGTAGCCAACGCGTTCCTTTGAGTCTGAGTATCTCTCAATTCAGATGCAACGAAGTTCAGATGCGCGCGACGACGAGGAAGCGAACTAGCTAGTAACCTTTGCCGATTAACGTGACTTTGTTGCCGCCCTGGACGGGGACGGTGCCGGTGTTGAGGGCGACTTCAATCTGCTGGACGGATTTTGTGGTTGGCCTGAAGGTGAAGTTCAGGCTGCACTGGCCGTTAGGTGCGATGGTGGCGGGGCAGTTGCTGGATACGTTGTAGGCGGCGATGTCGCCGGTGGTTTTGAAGGTAAAGGGGACGGCCATCTCGGTGCCGTTGGAGACGAGGAGGCCGAAGGGGGCGGCGCTGCCGATGGCGACTTCAGCGAAGTCGTGCTTCTGCGAGTTGACGGTAATGACGCCGCCGGGGACGGCGTGGGCCTTGAGGTCGAAGCTGTTGCCGCCGCCGAGAACGGGCTTGCCGTCGGCCATCAACAGAGGCAGGCCCTTCGTCGGAATGGTGACGGTGGCGTTTTCCCACTTGGACTCAGCCGGCGCGGTGTAGACGAAGATGATTTCGCAGCCCTGGTCTGGCTGCAGGGTGGCGGGGCAGTTGTTGGCCTGCATGAAATTGCTGCTGCCGGCCAGCGAGACGGAGAAGTCGAAGGGGGTGCCGGATTTGTTGGTCAGGTGGACGCCGTATTTTGCGGTCGAGCCCTCCGGGACGGCAACGAAGTTATGGGTGGCGGCGCTGAGGACGATCGCGGATTGGGCGGAGGCTGCGACGGGGATCACTAAGAGAGTTGCTGTAGCAAATGCGAAGAGCAAATGCAGGTTTCTCCGCTGCGCATTCCCGCTGGCGCGGGAATACTCCGGTCGAAATGACACTTCTTTTTTTACGGGGAAAGAAAATCCTGCGGCGACGGCTGCCAGGGATATGCGGCTAGAGTTCATGACTGTTAGATCTCCTTTGCAGATCACTTTGTGGGGCAGCCGCCGGCTGGCGATCTGGCGGCTACAGTTTTGCAGGCTGCTCCCACTCTGAGAATACGACTTCCTCGAGCGGCTTGCGGGTGCGGACTGCGGTCTCCTGCGTTTTCAGGCCGTCGGGGAGCGTTTCGGGATCACCGAGGTAGCCGATGGCGGTGACGGCGCCAATGTCGAAATCTTCCGGGATGTGGAAGGCGGCGCGGGCTTTGTCTTTGTCGAAGCCGGCCATGCCGTGGGTGTGCATGCCGAGGGCGGTGGCCTGAATGGAGAGGGTGGCGGTGGCGGCGCCGGTGTCGTGGACTCCGTAGGCGTTGGGGCTGCCGTTGTGGCTGAAGGTCTTTTTCGCGGCTGACAGGATCAGGACCGGGGCGGAGGCGGCCCATCCCTGGTTGAACTCGACCAGTGTGTCGAAGATCTTTTTGTAGGTGGCGTCACCCTTGCGGCCGACGATGAAGCGCCAGGGCTGCTCGTTGAAGGAGGAGGCGGCCCAGCGGGCGGCGTCGAAAATTTTGGTCAGGTCGGCGGAGGAGACGGGCTTGTCAGAGAAGGCGCGGGGGCTCCAGCGCTGGGCGATGACATTGTGGAGGCCGGCGGATTCCGGGGCGTGCTTTAGGGTTTCGAGGTCCTGCTTGGGCATGAATTTTCCTTTTTCTGGTGTAAATATTTATCGGACGCTGATATCGGCGGTGAATTGGTTGCCGCGGTAATGTCCTTATCCACCTTATAGATGATGGCCCCGGGTGACAGGGTGCCGCATTTCTGCCAGATATGCAGAAGTGAGCACGTGGCGGAGTTGCACCAAATCGCGGTCGCATATAACATGCAGCGGTTAACCTTGGCATGAAAAATGTAACGCAAGCATTGCCGTTTCAAGTCCTTCGGGCTCGCCTGGGGCGGGTCTGCGTCGCGCTGACGGGTGACACCATTGGCGAGATGCTGGACGCGGCCGAGTTGCAGGTCAAAGAGAACTCTTTCATGGAGTTCCGGCTTGACTATGTCGACAACCCGCTGGCGGCGTTGCCGAAGCTGAAGAAATTTCTGTCAGAAAACAGCGTGGTGACGGCGATTGCGACCTGCCGGCGCAGCTCGAATGGCGGGCGCTTTCATGGCAATGCGGCGGCACAGATCGATGTCCTGAAGAAGGCGGCCGAGGCTGGCTGCCAGCTGGTCGACGTCGAGCTGGAGACGGCGCAGACGGTGAAGAAGCCGGAGATTGATGCGCTGCGCGAGATGACCGCGGTGATTTTGTCTTTCCACGACTACGAGGCGACGGAGAACCTGGACGCGACGTACGAGAAGATGCGCAAGTTTACGCCGGACTTTATCAAGGTAGTGTCGACGGCGAAGTCGTTGAGCGACAACATTACGATGATCCGCTTTTTGGAGCGGGTGCATGACGAGACCAGCGTGATTGGGACGTGCATGGGCGACTCCGGGATTATCAGCCGGGTGCTGGGCGTGCGGGCGGGAAGTGCGTTTACGTTTGCGGCGGCGAGCACGGGCGAAGAAACTGCGCCGGGGCAGATTGCGGCACGGACGCTGCGTGAGACGTATCGCATTGAGCAGGTGGACGCGGGGACGAAGGTGTATGGTATTGCCGGCAATCCGGTGAAGCATTCGCTGTCTCCGCTGATGATGAATGTTGCGTTTCGGCGGGAGACAGTGAACGCCGTCTACCTGACTTTGCAGACGAGCAAGGTGAAGGATTTGCTGGCACTGGTGCAGGAGATTCCGCTGCAGGGCTTTTCGGTGACGATGCCGCTGAAGCAGGAAATCATGAAGTACCTCGAGCGCACGGACGCGTTGAGCGCGAAGATTGGTGCTTGCAATACCGTCGTCCGGTCGCAGGAAGGCAAGCTGTTCGGATTCAACACGGACGTGACTGGAATTTTGCAGCCGCTGGAGTCGCGGCTGGCTTTGCGCGGAGCGAAGGTGCTGGTGCTGGGCGCGGGTGGAGCGGCGCGGGCTGCGGTGTTTGCGTTGAAAGATCGCGGCGCTGATGTTTATGTGCTGAACCGGACGGCGGCGTCTGGCCAGAAGCTGGCGCGTGAGGCGAAAGCAAAAACATTTCGTAAGGACCAGCTGGCGAAGACGTCGTGGGACGTGATTTTGAATGCGACGCCGGTCGGGATGACTGGCAATAAGTCGCAGATGTGGCTGGAGCCGGACGAGATTAATGCGCGGTATGTGTTCGATATGGTCTATGACCCGATCGAGACGCCGCTGCTGCGGGTGGCGCGGATCAAGGGCTCGCATGTGATCAACGGGCTGGAGATGTTTGTCCATCAGGGTGCGGAGCAATTTCAAATCTGGAGTGGCAAGCCGGCACCGCGCGATGAGATGACGCGGGTGGTTGCGCATGCCGCGCAAGTGCGCGCGGAGGCGTTGAAGGCGGCGAATCCAGAGGAGTATGCGCGCGCGGAAAAAGCATTCGCGGCGTTACATATTCCGAAGCCGGAGATTGTGAAAGCTGCGGTGGTGAAGGCGGCGGTTGCCAAGGCAGCGGAAGCGGCGAAGGCTGCCGCGGCGGCTGCGCCGATTGTGCCTGTTGCGCCGGCGAAGGCTGTTGCCCCGGTGAAAGCTGCGGCCCCGGTGAAAGCTGCGGCCTCGGTGAAGGTTGCGGCTAAAGCGCCGGTGAAAGTTCCTGCGAAAGCGGTGAAGGCTCCGGTGAAGGTCGCGGCGAAAGCTGCATCCAAGCCTAAGGCGCCGGCGAAGAAAGCTGTCGCGGCGAAAAAAGTCGTGGCGAAGAAGAACACCGGGGCGAAAAAGCCGGTCGCGAAGAAGGCTGCGAAGCGCAAATAGCTGACGGCCGCAAACGCTGGAGCAAGCGGGAGAAATCAGATGGCGCTGCGACTCTTTGGGCGAAGTTCTTCAAGTGCTACTGGGCGCGAGTTGGATGTGAAGCAGGATAGCGACTCGATTGCGACGCCGGGCGAGATAGAGATCGGGAAAGGTAGATCCGGAATGTGGTTGCGACTGTTGTGGCAATTGCGTGAGTTGCTGCCGTTGCTAGGGCGGATGTTGCCGCTGCTGGAGGGCTGGGTTGCGGGCAACAGCGGCGCGTCGGCGGCGACACAGGCTGCACTGGCGAAGCTGGAGTCGCGGGTCACCTCCGCGGTGGGGACGACGCAGGAGGATCTGGGGCGGCAGTTGCGGGACCAGAGCCAAGTGTTGCTGCATGTCCACGGGGAATTGAAGCAGCTGCGGGTGGTGGTGGAGCGCGAATCGATGGAGCGAGAGGTGCTGGCCGAGGGGCTGGCGCAGCTGAAAAAGTGGACCAAGTTACTGCTGGCGGGAGTCGTCGTCTGCGTGATTTTGTTGGCAGCGGCGCTCATCCTGCTGTGGTTGCACCGGAACCGCTAACTCTCGTGGATTGGTGTATTTAGCGGGAAATTCGCGCCCATTTTGGGAATAAAGATTACTCTCCGGATTCTATTTGCCTTCATCAACAGATCGTTTGACCTAATCAAGTCGTTGTTGTGGAAATTTTCACGTGGACAGGGCGTAACCCCAGTATTCAGCTTGCCAATGTTACACGCGCGTGACTACACTGCTGACGCGCTAGACATAGCTGTTATGTTGCACGGCATGTCATTCCGCCCGCTAGGAGCCAACTAGCAATTACATAAATATTGGTCGCAGTTTTCCACATTTTAGGAGGCTCGCCGCGGGAGCTAAATCCCTCGGTGGGCGCGGAGTAGCGTAAATATGGCGTGGTATGCCTACTGCGTAGCGGAGAGACAGGCTTTCCCTGAGCTTGTTCGACATAGGAGACCGATGCCCCTCGAGGGGACACACGGCCTATTCGGAAATCAGGTATTTCTTTTTCCCGCGAGTGAATTCGCTGTGGTGGTAAGTGAACACAGCGCCGACCAACAACTCGACCAACCGGCGGCCCGTGACCATGCTCGCGTAGTGGGCCAGTGCTTCAAACTTTCGACCATCCTTCCCTTTCGATTCGGCACTACATTTGAAGACGATGACGCGTTGCGCCGTTCGATACGGAGCAATCAGCGGCAGTTTGTTGCGAATGTGGAGCGCCTGCGGGGCAAGGCAGAGATGCACTTGAAGGTGTTGGTGGATGACACCAGCTCCGACCGCGACATGCCGATGCCAACGTCGGTAGGCCGGGAGTATCTGCACTGCCTGCACGAAAATGCCAGCCGTGCCCGGGAGCGCCAGACCAAGGCCCGCGCGGTGTTCACACAGATGCACCGCATGTTCGCGCCGCTGGACGAGGACATTACGTGCAAGCGGATGGACCGGGGAAAGATGCTGCTGGATATTGCCCACCTGATCGATCACAAATCAGTGGAGCGGTACCAGAACAAATACAGTTCGGCGTCACTGACGATGAAAGAGTGCAAGATGCAGCTTTCCGGACCGTGGCCGCCGTATCACTTTGTGCAGAAGAATGAACGCGCGATGCGCGCTCACGCTTAGGCGCTGACGAGCAGTTCTAGCAATTCCCAGGAGAAGGCCTCTCGCCGCGGCGAGGGGCTTTTCTATTTGTAACTAGATGGAGAAAGGTGACCGCGTTTGTCGGTCTGGAACCACTTTCCATCGAGACAGACGTCATACTCGCCTTGTCGCTCGATGCGACATCCAACACAAACGAGTGGGCCAAAATCCTCCTGATTCAGCGCGCACGAATACTTCAAAGGCACAACGATGCGGCCTGTCGGATCCGCTAAGCCCCACAGTCCGTCACGATTGATCCGGACGAGTCCGTGGTGAAATTCATCGGGAAAGTTATCCATGAACGCAACATCGCGGAGGACTATCCGACCTGCGCGGTTGACGTAGACACCACCAAAGGACGTTATAGCGAATGCGGAAAGGCCGTAGCGGTTGTAATCGGGGTGCATCCAGTATTTCCTGGGAATGTAGAGCACTCCCTTACGAGACTCAACAACGCAAGCAGGCATTGTTGGCGTCTCGATATCCTCGACGACACACTTCGTCTTAACCTTTTCAGGAGCACACGCCAGTGCGACCGGATTAGCTGAAATGCTGATGCAAATAGCAAATAGCGTTAGGGAAAACACGAATAGGAAGCGGCACGAGAGTCTCACCATGAATGCTGGGATTCTAACTCTGATCTGAAAAGTGGCGGCAAACGAAAGCGCTTGGCGCTCAAGTCTGCGAGCGGAGCCAGGCTGCGAGTGCGGTGTGGCCGGCGTGCCCGGCCCAGTCGGCTGCGGTGCTTTGCCAGAGAATGTCGCGGCGATCGAGGCTTGCGCCGCGTTCGATGAGGAGGCGGACGAGTTCTTCGTGTCCGGCAAGCGCGGCCTGGTGGAGGGGCGTTGAGTGGGAGTGAGAGCCGAGGGGATTGTAGCGATCGGGAGTTTCGCCTGCGTCTAGAAGTGCGCGGACGATTTCCAGGTGTCCAAACTGCGAGGCAAGGGCGAGCGCGAGATGCCGGTCTTCGGAGTTTGCGGGGGAAAGCAAGTGACTGGCGTCTGCGGTGCGGCCCAGCGCGGCGGCGGTTGGCAATGTCAGGTGCGCGCCGCGTTCGAGCAATGCGTTCGCGGCTTCGAACTCGCCGTTGCCGACTGCGGATTGCATTGCGGAGTTGGGATCGGCGCCGTGATCGCAGAGTAGATCGATGAGCGGAATCTGCACGTGGCATTCGCGGGGGACTCGGCCGGAGGAGACGAGGGCGAGTGTTTCGTTGAGCGCTGATTTGTCTGTGCCGGCGTCGGCGGGGGCGGCGTCGAGGATGATTTTTGCGATGGAGACGATGTTGGCTGGCAGCTTGCCGTTGCGGATTGGGTTTTCGGCGACGAAGTCGAGCAGGGTCGGATTGTGGAAGTAATTTCTGCCTTCGAAGCTGACGCGCTGGCGGGCCAGTTGCGGATGCTGTTGCAGATGCATGCGCAGAGCTGAGGCGTCGCCTGCGTCGATGAGTCGCACGGCTTCGCGAAACGCGGGGTCGCCGATGTGGTCTTCGATGCGCTGGGGCGGCAGTTTCGTTCGGTCTGGGGAGGCAGATTTTTCGATGTGGGATTTCAGGGCGGTCCAGCTGGGGAAGCCGTGTTCGCGGGCGATGGTGAGCTGCGCGTCTGCAACGGTTAGGTTGGCTGCGAAAATTTCGGCGTCGGTGGCGGCGTGGAAGCGCGGATGAAATTCCCGGAAGCGCTGGGCGGCGTCGAGTTGCTGCGCGGCATGCGCCTGGCGCAGATCTTTCGCCTGATATTTGAGATGGTCGAGGCTGGGGTGGGACGGGAGGGGACGGACGGGCATGGCGAACTTCCTTTCGAGCGCCCAGGTCCGCATGTGAAGGGCAGAAAGCAAGTTCGAGCGAGTTGATTGCTGCAGGTGGACTTCTGTCCTTTCCGCGGACCGGATGCGCCCTTTGCGCGATTCCGAATATATCACCGTGGTCCACGTTCAACATGTTCTGTGCGGAGCGCGTTGCATGTTGATCCGGCGATTTTGCTGCGAGAGCAAACGCGGCGGTCGACTCCTGAGAGGCCTGGGCTAGCGCGTGCAGCCGGGAGGGATGATGCCGTCCGGGTATTTGCCAGCTTCGAATTCCTTGAGATTGAGTGTCTGCTGGGCGAGATTTGGCACGCAGAAGCTGTTGCGGAGCGCGTCCGGGACGAGAGTGCGATCGTACGGCTCCTGCGTCATGCCTTTTTCCTGCGGCACTTTTTTCTGCTCCGCCGGATTAGCTTCAAGCCGTTTCATGGCGAAATAGCTCTTGTCTGAATATTGCGTGCCGAAGACCTGGCCCCTGCCGATTTCCTGGAGGTAGCGGTCGAGGGTGGCGGCGGAAATCCACTTGGAGGTGTCGTCGCCTTTGACGACGGCTTCGACTGCGAGGATGTGGGCGAGCAAGTAGTCGTCGGGCGTGGTGCCGTGCTGAAAGACGTAGGCAGCATCGTGAAAATCCTGCGCGGATTTTATCTGGCCGGCGGCGAGAAGGGCGCGCACTTGCTTTCTGCGTGCGGCATCGCGTTCGTTCGTGCCGGGTACGTAGTTATCGCTAGTGCGATCGGCCTGGTCGTCGAGGAAGATTTGGTGGATGTTGGTCGCCACCGGCACAGCGGCTTTTTCCGGCGGTACCGACTGTGCAAAGGCAACGCAGCTGTAGGTCAGGAGAAAACTGGAAAGTCTGCGTGCGATTCGCATCTTCATGTGCGCATCTTATTTTCTTTTTGGCATGACTGTCTTGAAGAGGGCTTCGGCTATTCACCCGCGGCGGCTAGTATCCAGAACGCGAACGTTCCGATTGCGCACAGAGGAGCGTACCAGCGAAGAGAGTTCGTTCGCCATATTCCACCGAGGGCTATTAGGAAACCTGCCAGGGACAGCATCATCCCCCATCCCATGATTTTCATAAGCCTCGGGTCATAAAATCCGTACGGGTGAACGTGAGCATCCGCGATCGCGTACAGAGAGAGAATCGCGGAAGCCGTCGCGAGAATAAAGCCAAACAGCGACAGAATCGACGGAATTGTCCTCGGCTTGGCACGCTGAACCCACCTAACCCATCCCCAGATGAGCGTTATTGGTGCGACCACGCAACTTGCGATCCCAAGGGCAACCATCGTTACCATATTCAATGCGCTCATGGAATTACCTGACAAGAAATGAAGGGCTATTTCGCCGGCGAGATATTTTTCCGGCGGCTCAGCACAAAGCTGGTGCGGTTGCGCCGTGTTGCGGAGGCGTGGTCGATCTTTTTCCAGAAGCCGAGAAAGTAATCTGTCGCGGAGATGATTGAGACGGCGACCATGAAGTAGATGGCTTCGACCGCGATGATGTGGACGGGGAGTTCGAACCAGCCGATGCGCCAGGTGTCCCAGCGGTGATCGAGAATCGCTGCGACGACCGCGACGATCTGCGTGACCATTTTTAGTTTGCCGAGGTCGCTGGCTTCGATGGTGAAGCCTTCGGATGCGGCGATGCCGCGCAATCCTGAGACTAGGAATTCGCGGCCGATGACGATGACGGCGATCCAGGCGGCGACGATGCGGGGGTTGAATTCGACGAGCGCGATGAAGGCGGCGGCAACCATGAGTTTGTCGGCGAGCGGATCGAGGAGCATGCCCATGGTGGTGATTTGGCCGCGGCGGCGGGCGAGGTAGCCGTCGACGCCGTCGGTGATGGAGGCGAGGATGAAGACTGCGGAGGCGAGGATCTCCTGCTCGCCGTGCGGGCCGCGCCAGGGCCAGGCGGGGGAGAGCATCCAGATGAGCAGGGGGACGCAGCAAATGCGGCTCATCGTTAAGTAGTTGGGCAGGTTCATCGCTGGTCTTTGGGCGGGCGGCCGCTTAGGCCCATTATGCATGATTGGCGGGCGGGCTGTGGTGCAACTATTTGTCGGGTTGCGGGGTTCTGTTAGGCTGGCAGGCGAATGCCCCCTCGGATTAATAATGTGCAAGCGCTGCGCGGGTTTGCGGCCTTGCTGGTGGTGCTGGGGCACACGCTGTTTGCGTTTCCGCACATGGTCCCATTCGGGACTTCGGGCGTGGATATTTTCTTTGTCATCAGCGGGTTCATCATGGCGATGATCTGCGATCGCAATCCGGAGAAGTTCTTTTTGCGGCGGCTGATCCGGATTGTGCCGCTGTATTGGACGGCGACGCTGGGGGTTTTTGTGCTGGCTCTCGTCGCTCCGACTTTGATGAAGACGACCAAGCCGGTGCCGTGGGAGTTGGCGCTGAGTTTGCTGTTCGTGCCGTTTTATAAGGAGAGCGGGACGACGAATCCGATTTTGTTTGTCGGCTGGACGCTGAATTACGAGATGTTTTTCTATGTCGTACTGGCGATTTGCCTGGCGGTGAAGCGGAAGCGGGCTACCGTGATGGCTGGCTGCGTGATTTTCGTGGTGGTGCTGCTATGTTACCCATTTCAGGGGCGATTGGCCGTAACTACTATGTATGGCAATTTAGTGATGCTGGAATTTGTACTCGGCATGGTTGCGTATTCCCTGGTGCGCGAGATTACTGAGTTGCGGGCGCGGCGGCTGCGGTGGTTGGGTACTGTCGGAGTTCTGGTGGGAGCGGTCGTGATCATTTTGATGGAGGGGGTGCCGCTTTGGCCTACTCTCGAGTGGAACCGGCTGTTCGCGTGGGGAGTGCCGGCGTTTGTGCTGGTCACGAGCGCGGCTTTGTTGTCCAAGGGTGGAGCGGATATCCGGGTGCGGATGCTGGTTTTGCTAGGGGATGCCAGCTATGTGATTTACATCATCCATACCTATGTGCTGGATGGATTTGAGCGGGTGCTGGCGAAGCGGTGGCCTGTGCTGGAGCTGACGACTCCGGTTGGGTGCGTGGTAAGCGGGGTGCTAGTGGCGGCGCTTTCAGTTGGGATTTATTTGTGGGCGGAGAAGCCTGTGGTGGATTGGCTGAGCGGGAAGTTTGGGACGCGGCGGATTCGCCGGGCTGAGGTTGCTGATCCGGCGGAGAGCATGGCCTGAGGCGGGAACCGGTTAGGGATAAGTCCCGCGTGCAAACTTTATTTTTCAACAGAGCTGAAGAGATTGCTGCTACGTGCCGATTTGCACGATAGGGGGAATCCGGGTCGCGGCCCGGGAGGGGTTGGGCTTCGGATGGACGGGCTTCAGCGGCTAAAGCCGGACTTCTGCTTGATGCTTTTCCGCAGGTTGAAGCCGGCTGCTGCTTCAGCTAAGTCAAGAGCAAGGCAAGAGCAACGGCAAGAGCAACGGCAACGGCAACGGCGCGCTTCCGCTTTGGAGAACCGCCTTCGGCAGAGAGGAAGGCGCTGCGCGCCGGGCTGAAATGTGCGGGCGGGAGCGCCCGCCTATCTCAGAAGCAAGAGCACCAGATTGCAGTTTCGGAAAGTTTTCATCACTCAACGGTCACTTGGACTGTATTTGACTTAAAGCAATCAGGATGCGGCTGCAAGTCACAGACATAGGCCGTGATGCTGTATCTTCCGGGTTTGCCAATTTTGTACTCCGCGGCGACGTCAACATCGAACCTCGTTTTTCCACCCGGAATTAAATCTTGAGAAAAGAGTGGGAGTGAACCTTATGTAGCGCTGCAGCAGTCGCTGAAGAAATGTACACCGCATCCGCCAGTGGTTTCCGGAGCCCGGTTCCCGTTGTCGTCGCGGACATCGAGCACAGCCACGGTACCGACAGGGGTAGTGATTGTCTCGTGTGACTTATTCTTGATCCAGAGGACCATTGGAATCCGGTTCCCGTTATACGGAATGTCATCAACGAGTAGAGTCGCTGTTGCATAAGGAGATGAACCGGCTATTGGCCTGTTCACAGCTCCGATGGCAACTGTCGCGACAACGGTGTTTGACTTGAAGCAATCAGGATGCGGCTGCAAGCCACAGACATAGGCCGTGATGCTGTATTTTCCGGGCTTGCCGACCTTATATCCCGAGGCAACGTTCGCATCGAACCTCGCCGTTGCGCCCGGATTTATCCCCTGCGGAATCATTGAAATTGGCCCTTCCGTAGCGCTGTAGCAGGCGCTGAAGAAATGGACACCACATCCATTAGTTGTTTCAGGAGCCAGATTGCCGCTGCCATCACGTACATCAAGCACAAACAAATTAAAGGAAGGGGTGATGATTGTCTCGTTCGACGTATTCTTGATCCGCAGGACCATCGGGATGTTGTTCCCGTTATTCACAGTGTCATCATCAAGGACCATGGTCGCTGTTGCATACGGAGCTGAATCAGCTATTGGCCTGTTCACAGCCCCGACTGTTTTTCCGGCCACCTGCGCGCCTGCGCCGCTTGGCTGCAACAATGCAATCGATAAGAAAAAGGTCGATACGAACATCTGTTCCATGGACATTCTCCGAACGCAGTTATCACCTTCGAGATGTTTGGGCCAGATAGCAAGGCCTAATTACCATGCAGTCGAGTGATCGGGTCGCTTCGGAAGAGAACAGCAGGTCCTTCGCTTCACTCAGGATGACAATTGTTTTTTGGAATGACAATTTCTCAACGTTGAAGATATGCGAAAAAGGTATGCAAAGAAGGTATGCAAAAAAAATGGGCAGCCCTAAGTTTTCTGGGCTGCCCGTTTGCCTTACAGTGAACCGGTTAAATACGTAACAGCTTATGCGTAAATGCCGCGTTGCTTGATGGTGAAGGCTACTCGGTCGATGGCCAGCATGTAGGCGGCGATGCGGTTGTTTACTGAGTGGGCTTCGGCGTAGCGGACGACGTCGTCGAAGCTTTCGCGGAGGATGCTTTCCAACTGCTCGTTGACTACGGATTCCTTCCAGAAGTAGCCCTGGCGATCCTGGACCCATTCGAAGTAGGACGCGGTGACTCCGCCTGCGTTGGCGAGGATGTCCGGGACGACAAAGATCTTTTTGTCGTTCAGGATTTCGTCCGCGACTGCGGTGGTGGGGCCGTTGGCGCCTTCTACAACAATGCGGGCCTTGATCTGGTCGGCGTTGCGGCTGGTGATGACATTTTCCGTTGCTGCGGGGATGAGGATGTCGCAGTCCTGGGTGATGAGCTCGTGCGGGTCGGCTGGCTCCGCGCCCTTGAAGCCGACTACCGTGCCGTTGCGGGTGCGGTATTCGAGCAGGGCGTGGATGTCGATGCCGTGCGGGTTGTAGAGACCGCCGTCGTATTCCGCTATGCCGGTGATTTTGTAACCGGCTTCCATCATTAAGCGCGCTGCGTTGGAGCCGACGTTGCCGAAGCCCTGGATGATGACGCGGGTTCCGTCGAGCGGGATGTTGAGGTAGCGCAGGGCCTCGTCGGCCATGACGTGCACGCCGCGGCCTGTTGCTTCCTTGCGGCCGCGCGATCCGCCGATGTTGAGCGGCTTGCCGGTGACGACAGCGGTGACGGTCTGGCGCATGTGCATGGAGTAGGTGTCCATGATCCAGGCCATGACTTGCTCGTTGGTGTTGATGTCGGGCGCGGGGACGTCTTTTTCCGGGCCGATGAACTCGACGAGTTCTGACGTGTAGCGGCGGGTGATGCGCTCCAGCTCACCGAGTGACAGCTTTTTCGGATCGCAGATGACGCCGCCCTTGGCTCCGCCGAAGGGAATGTTGACGACGGCGCATTTCCACGTCATCCAGCTGGCGAGGGCGCGAACTTCGTCTAACGTAACGTCGGGAGTGTAGCGGATGCCGCCTTTTGCGGGGCCGCGCGCGATGGAGTGCTGGACGCGGAAGCCGGTGAAGACTTCGATGGAGCCATTGTCCATGGAGACGGGGATGTGGACGATGATTTCGCGGGCGGGGTAGCGGAGGACTTTCCAGAGTCCGTCATCGAGGTTGAGTTTTTTTGCGGCGTAATCGAAACGAGCTGCTTGAGCTTCCCACGGATTAATTTCTTGCTCAAGGCTGATGGTGGACGGCATTTTTTGCTCCCTTGGTTAGTTGCGGTTGTGGGCAGGCTCCTGGTTGGGATGCGGGCCCCTGAAATTTCCGAACATCGGCCAAACCTGTGGAGTATAGGCTGCTGCGTATACGAGGAGCAAGCCACCGAAGTGGCATGCGTTGCGGGCCAGTACACTGACGGTAACGGGGTGGGATGAAGCAGTGTTAAAGATCAGGCAGGAAATGGATTTTCCGGCATTTTCCCGGGCTGCGGCAGGCCACACGCTGGTGCCGGTTTGGATGCGGCTGGCGGCCGATTTGGAGACGCCGGTGGGGGCATTTTTGCGGCTCTCACAAGGCGAAAAGCAGGCGTTTTTGCTGGAGTCGGTGGAGGGTGGGGAGACGCTGGGGCGGTGGACGTTCATGGGCGTGGATCCGTCTGCGACGTTGGAGGCGCGGGGGTTAGAGCTCGAGGTGCGCGAGGGGCGGCGAGTGGCGCGGTGTCAGGGGGACATGTTTCGTGCGTTTGAGGCGATGCTGGCGGAGCACCGGCCGGCGGATGTCGCCGGGTTGCCGCCGTTTAGCGCCGGGGCGGTGGGGTACTTTGCTTACGACGCGGTGCGGCAGATTGAGGCGCTGCCGGAGCTGGCGGCGGATGAAACGGATGTCCCAGATGCGTACCTGATGTTCTTTCGGGAAACTGTCGCGTTTGATCATGTCCGCAAGGAGATGGTTTTGGTGGTGCATGCCGATGTTCGCGGTAAGCGTGGAGCAGCACTGAAGGCGGAGTATGGGCGGGCGTTGCGGCGGTTAGCGGCTCTGGGGAAGAAATTGCAGAGGCCGTTGGCTAAGTCATCGAACAAAAAGCCGGGGAAGCTGGTGGTGAAGTCGCGGACGCGGAAGAAGGATTTTCTCGCGGCTGTTGCGCGGGCGAAGGAATACATTTCCGCGGGGGATGTTTTTCAGGTGGTGTTGTCGCAGCGGACTGCTGTGGAACCGGGCGTCGATCCGCTTGAGATTTATCGCGCGCTGCGGCGGCTGAATCCGTCACCGTATTTGTACTTTTTACGGATGGGGGAGCGGGTGGTGCTGGGGTCGTCGCCGGAGATGCTGGTGCGCGTGACGGGGGATCGCCTGCAATATCGGCCGATTGCGGGGACGCGGCCGCGATCGCAAGATGAGTTGGAAGATGCGCGACTCGCGGAAGAGATGCGGACGGATGAGAAGGAAGTTGCGGAGCATGTGATGCTGGTCGATCTCGGTCGCAACGATGTTGGGCGGGTGAGTGAGTATGGCAGCGTCCAAGTGAAGGAGCTGATGTCGGTGGAGCGGTATAGCCACGTGATGCATCTGGTCAGCTCGCTTGAGGGGAAGTTGAAGCGCGGGCTGACATCTATTGATGCGCTGCGGGCTTGTTTTCCTGCGGGCACGTTGAGCGGGGCGCCGAAGCTGCGGGCGATGGAGATTATTGAGGAGCTGGAGCCGGTGCGGCGCGGGGTTTATGGCGGCGCGGTGTTGTATGCGGATGCGCGCGGGAATTTGAACTCGTGCATTGCGATTCGCAGTATGTATCTGGATGGCGACAAAGGCTACGTGCAGGCGGGGGCTGGGATTGTTGCTGACTCCGTTGCTGAGTTGGAGCATGTGGAGTGTGAGAACAAGGCGCAGGCTGTTTTGCGGGCGGTGGATTTGGCTCGCGAACAAGCAGGAGAGCGGCGATGATTTTTGTTCTCGATAACTACGACTCGTTTACTTACAACCTCGTCCAATATTTAGGCGAGCTGGGTGCGGAGGTCGTCGTGCGGCGGAATGATGAGTTGTCGCTGGCGGAGATTGAGGCGTTGGGGCCGGAGCGGATTGTGGTGTCGCCGGGGCCGTGCACTCCCGCCGAGGCAGGGTTGAGTGTGCCGCTGATCCGGCATTTTGCGGGCAAGGTGCCGGTGCTGGGCGTGTGTCTTGGGCACCAGGCGCTGGGCGAGGCGTTTGGCGGCAAAGTTGTGCGGGCGAAAAATCTGATGCATGGCAAGACGAGTGCGGTGGAGCATGACGGCCGGACGATTTTTTCGGGAATCGCGGCGCCGATGACGTGCACGCGGTACCACTCTTTGGTGGTGGAGGAAAAAAGTTTGCCGAAAGAGCTGATGGTGTCGGCGTGGACGGCCGATAAGGATGGCACGCGGGTGATTATGGGGCTGCGGCATCGCAACTATACGGTGGAGGGGGTGCAGTTTCATCCGGAGAGTGTGCTGACGGCGGATGGGAAGAAGTTGATGGCGAATTTTCTGGGGTTGTGAGGATGCGGATGCGGGTTGCGGTGATTTCGGTTCTGTTGCTCGGCGTTGTCGGGCCCGCGATGGCGCAGACGCCGGCCCAGCCTTCAGCGCAGGCACCGGTGCCGGCGGCGGTAGGGCGGATGTCGGTTACTGATGCGAAAGTGACGGGAGCGGTGTCGGTTTCCGACGGGCAGGTTGCGATGTCGAGTGGGGCATCGGTGATGGCGGGGGAGCGCGGGGCGCGGGTTTCGCTGGTGCGCGGCGGCGAGGTTTCAGTGTGCTCGAATTCGGCGGTGCATCTTGCGGCCGGGTCGCATGCGGGTGAGGTGATGGTGTCTCTCGATCGCGGCGCGGTAGAGTTGCGTGGGACTCTCGGGCAATTTTCTGACGTCGTGCTGACGCCGGATTTGCGGATTCTTGTGTCGGGGCCGGCGGCTGAGGATGTCCGGGTGCGGACGAACCAGCAGGGGGATACGTGTATTGATAATCGGGCGCCGGCGGCTGCGGCATCCGCGACTGCCTCGGCGACAGATGCTGCTGCCGTGATTGTTCCCGATGCGCCTTATGTAACTGTGACTGAGCAATTGGGGACGGGCGTGTACCGGGTGCAGTCCGGGCAGCGGGTGATGTTTGAGCATGGCAGCGTGGCTGCTGTGGTCGACCATGAGAAAGAGCCGTGCGGGTGTCCGCCCGCGCCGGAAAATCTCGTCGCTCAATCGAATCCAGTAACAGGGAACGTAGCGCCGGCGGCCTCAACTCACACGCCGGAGTTTCCGTTGGCGCAGAGTGAGGGCCTTGCACCGCCTCCGGCCCCAGCCACCGAACCAGCCGTGCCGGCGGGCACGCCACACGCGCAGGTCACAATCCCATTTGCCTATGATGGCAGCCACCAGCCGCCATCCGCCGCAGATACTGCGCCGCAGCCGGTCGCACCGGCAGCCGCGCCGCCAGCGCCTCCTCCTGCTCCGGCTGCTCCGGCGAGCAGCGGAGGAGATTTATGGGGCGCGGTAAAACATTTCTTCGGCAAAATCTTTGCTAAGAAGAGTGAGCCAGCGAAGTGAGCAACTGCCGCTGGCCTGGCGGCAAGAGCAACGATCCGCTGGGATAGAATAAAGCTGCGGCCGGCGCGCAATTTCTCCGCGCAGCTGCACTGACCAACCGCGAGATGATCCCGCGGCCGGACAACCAAGACAAATTGGCCGCGGCCAAAACTTTCGCAAGGAGTACCACGTTTCATGTCGATTCCCGCTACACAGATGCGTCCAGGGATGGTGATCAAGCACAACGGCGAGTTGCACACGGTGTTCAGCGTGGAGCACCGGACGCCGGGCAATTTGCGCGCCTTCATTCAGGCCAAGCTGCGCAATTTGCGTACTGGCGCCGCGTTTGAAACGCGCTTCCGCTCGGCGGATCCGATTGATCGCGTTATTGTCGATGCCATCCCGATGGATTTTCTTTACAACGACGGTGATGACTACTACTTCATGAACACGGAGAACTTCGAGCAGACGCACCTGAAGCGGGACACGCTGGGCGATGCGGTGGATTACCTGACCGGCAATCTGCAGATTAAAGTATCGTTTCATGACGGCAAGGCTGTTGGCATTGAG
>Ga0302324_100005947_pt1 | contig 26499 bp, 21 predicted proteins | sample Palsa_T0_1_FD_201949 | JGI IMG/M metagenome (GOLD analysis project Ga0302324, IMG submission 201949) | Peat permafrost microbial communities from Stordalen Mire near Abisko, Sweden - Palsa_T0_1 | ecosystem: Environmental > Terrestrial > Soil > Palsa > Peat permafrost | place: Sweden: Abisko... | reverse complement strand
ATCCCTGCTCGATGAGGCTGCCCGGGGGATGTGGACGCGCAATGACCTCGGCGAGGGTCGGAAGGCTGAACGAGTTCGAGGCGGATGCCGAGAGCGCGAACCCGTCACCGAGACTGACGCGGCCAGAGATCGACGGTACGGGACCGATCGCGTGCTCGCTGCTCTGCACCCGATCGACGTCAATCGACACTTGCGTCAGCGCGACGCCCGCATCGAACGATGCACGCGGGTCGCCACCGTGCGCCGCGACGTAGACGACGTCCGTGCCGTAGCGTCCCGCCACGTCGTAGGCGGCGGGCGTGCTTCCCGGCGTCGGATAGCTTCCGGGTGTCGGATAACTTCCGGGCGTTGGATAGCTTCCCGCAGTCCGATAGCTTCCCGGCGTTGGATAGCTTCCCGGCGTCGGAGAGCTTCCCGGCGTCACGTAGCTCGACGGGGTCGCAGAGGCGACCGGGACGCCGTAGTTGCCGGTGTAGCGCGCCTCGACGACGCCGGCCTCGGTCGTGATGCGCCCGGGGTGCTCGAGCCGAAAGCGCACTACCGCAGCGCTGGAGCTCGAGGATGCGTTCCCGTAGGTGGGCCCGTCGGCAAACGACGATTGACTGAGCGACGCATCGACAAACGTACGATAGCGGCGCGACGCCGTGGCGTAGGCGGCGTCCACCGTTCCGCCGTTTGCGGCGACGCCACCCGGCGTGCCGAGCGGCTGTTGATCCCACAACACCGCGCCCGTTCGGAGCACGCCGCCGGCGAAATCGGTTTGATAGCCGAGGCCGCCGCGCTGCCGCGATACTCCGTCGTCCGTATCCCATGATGCCGCAAGCGTCGGCGTGAAGCGTCCCAGCACCCCGTAGGCGGCGAAGCCGGGATCCACGCCGGCGTCGGCCCGCAAGCCTCCCGGTGGATCGCCGCGGTCGTCGAGGTCGAAGGTGCCGCCCCCGGCGTAGTTGCCATATCGGTACGCGGCGCTCGCGGGAGCGAACGCCACGGACTGCAGCGAGCGGTCGGGAACCGTCGCGAGCGCGTTGCTCCCGAGCGCGAGATCGTACCCCGGCGCGCCCTGATCGAGCACGAGCGCCCGGCCGAGGTCGAGCCCGCGGTCGGAAACCGTGTCGGCATACGGGCCGCCGGCCGAATTCGGAACCAGATACGGCAGCAGTCCGAGCGCGTCGCTCGGGCGGCGGTAGGGCAACGCGCTGAAGTCCCGCGCGGAGAGACCGGGATCGTTCAGCGCGCGGAAGCGGACGACGATCACGATCAAGGGCTCGCCCGCGCCGCCGGGCGGCAGCGCCACCGATCGCGTGACGCAGTAGATGCACGCGATGCGAACGCGCGCCACGGCGGCGGCCCCCGGGATCGCGAACGTTCCATCGGCGTCGCTGACGCCGGTGCGAGCGACCGCGCCGGACGCGTCGACGAGGGAGACGTCGGCGCCCGAGATCGGCCGTCCGTCCTCGTCCCTGACGCTCCCCACGATGAGCGGGACCGGTTGCGCGACGCCGGTGGTGGGGCATGCGCCGGCAAAGGCAATCGCGAAGAGTGCCGCCTTCAGTGAATCTTCAGGTTTCGGGCGTATAACAGGCATGATGCAACAGGCGGCGACCCGAGTGGTGACCTTGTTTGCCGTCGTCGTTCTCACCGTCGCCGGCGCGGGCCTCGCACGCGCTTCTGTCGACGAACTCGCAGGCCTGCGCCTCACGCCGTCCGCGATACCTTCCCTACTTGGCCCGATCGACGGGCACGGGCGCGCCGGTTGGGAGTGCGCTCCGGAACAAGCGGCCCGAGCGACCGAGGCCGCGCACGCTGAACTGCCGTCTCCGGATCGCTAGACCGTGCGCTTCGCGGCCGTGGCGCTCCTCGCTCTGTGCCTCGCACCCGGGGCTGCCGCGGCCCAGATGTACCCCGACATCCATCCGATCCCGAGGACGACCGACCCGGCAAAGTTGCGCGAGACTGCAGTCGGCCGCGAGATACAGGAGCGCTTCCGGATCGGGTTCGATGCCGAGGGACGCGGCGACTGGGCCGCGGCTCGGGCCGAGTTCGATCGCATCGTCGAGTTGCATCCGTCCGAACCGGCGGGTTCGAGCGCGTACTACGATCGTGGGCTCGCACAGTTCAACCTGAACGATTCCGCCGGCGCTGCGGCGAGCTTCGCTGCCGCGATCCGTCTCGATCCGGACTTCCTGGCTGCGCGAACGAATCTCGTGACGGTCGACCTGCAGCGCGGCGATGTCGGAGGCGCCCGCAAGGCGGCCGAGGAGTTGATCGCGCGCGCACCGCAATCGGCGCGCGCGCGATACGTTTCGGGGCTGGCGGCGCTCAAGGCGGGAGACGCGCCGGCGGCCGCGCGCGACTTCGGGGCCCTGCTCGAGCGTAGCCCGGGCTACGCGGTCGCCCACTACGATCTGGCGCTCGCCGAAGTCGATCTCGGGAGGCTCGACGACGCGGAGCGCGACCTCCGTGCGGCACTCCGCCTCGCGCCGAAATACGCGCTGGCGCGCTTCGCGCTCGGCACCGTGCTCGCGCGAACCGGGAAGCGCGACGAAGCGCGCGCGGCGTTCGACGAGGCCGCGCTCGCGTCGCACGATCCGGCGCTCGTCAACCTCGCGACCTCGATGCGCGACGCGCTGTCACATTGAGACGATCACGTCACCCATAGAACCGTTCGTCTTCGTGGGCGTCGTGAAATAATGATACGCGCAGCCGAAATAGTACGCGCCGGGCGGTCCGACGGTGAACACTTGTGACATCTGCCCGGGGTTGAGCGTGCCGGTCGACCACGTGAGCGAGCTGTCGATCGTCGATCCCGACTGCGTGAATCCGCTGCTGTTGTCGAAGGACGCTGGAAACCCGGACGTGCCGAGGCCCGAGCCGGTATGCTGCGTTGCCGGAGTTCCGTCGTTGAGGAACACCAGCGCTGAACCCGCCTTGACCGTGACCACGTTCGCCAGCTTGTCGAGCGTCGGCGAGTAGAAGTAGACGGGGCCGTACGTGGGGTCGGTGTGCTCGGCCAACTCGAAGCCGATGTGCACGACTTGCGGCTGTGCGGTCGGGGTGGGCGTCGGGCCGGTCGGCGTTGGCGTCGGCTTCGCCGTCGCAGTCGGCAGCGGCGTCGGGGTCACGCGCGGAGTCGGAGACGCCATGGCGACGACGTGGTTCGCCGAGCTGCCGTAGCACCCGGCGAGGAGTGCGGCGGCGCCTTCGAGGGCGAACGCGCTGACGAGAACGGCTGTACGCATGATCTCAGGTCTGCCAGAAAAGCATGAACGGAGTCTGAACGGCCGCGGGCGGTCCAGGCGGCACGGCCGCAGGCGGTCCAGGCGGCTCAGACTTTCTTCAGGCCCCGAACCTACGCTTTCGCGGATGAAAGCAGCGTATCTCGCCCTCGGCATCCTCGTGCTCGCGGCCTGCACGCCGGGCGGCCTCGCGGCAACGGATGGGAGCACGTCCACCCAGGCGATCGTCATCGACGTGAACCTGACGGAGCACGCTCCCGGCCCCACTCCGGCGGGGACGGGCGGCGGCTACGCACCGCTCGTGACGACGGTCAGCGTCGGTCAGACGCTGCGCTTCGTCAACAGCGATGGTTTCACGCATACGGCCACGTCGATCGGCGGGGCCACGACGTTCCCGTCCGGCTTCCCGTTCACGAGCGCGGCGCTGCAGCAAAGCGGCGCGACCCTCTCGGGCGGCTGGAGCTCCGGGGACATGCAGGCCGGCATCGGTTCGCAGGTCTTGACGGCGGACAAAGCAGGCACGTATCTCTTCGGATGCTTCCACCACTACGGTGCGCCCATGCGAGGGATGATCGTTGTTCATTAGCCCACCGCCGCGCGTGGCGCCCGCACTCGCCCTCGCCGTGCTCGCGTGTGCGGCCACGGCGAAACGGGCGGATGCGATTCCCCTCTTCGCGCAGCGCTATCACCTGCAGTGCACGGCGTGCCACTCGGTCCTGCCCGAGCTCAACGCGTTTGGCAACTACTTCCGCAACCACGGCTACCGGATCCCGAACGCGCCGAAGCACGGCACCACCGGTGTCGCGCTGCGCTATCAGATGGAATACGAAGCCGAGCCGCCGTCGGGGCAGCGGCGCTGGACGCCGGGCGGCGTGCTGCTCTCGAACGCAGACGTCGGGGCGATCACGGCGTTCCTGCACTACAATCTCGGCGCCGGCGGCGGACCGTCCGCCGTGTACCTTGGATACCTCACGACGTACAACGCGCACACGCAGACCACGCTGCGCGCGGGCTACTACGAGTTGCCGCTCGTGCAATCGCCTGGACAGCGTCTCGACGACCTCGCACCGTACGGCTACGATCAGACGCGGGTGGGGCTCAACAACCTCGTGCTCGCGGCACCGCGCATCGGGGTCGAGGCAGAGCGCCAGGTCGGTTCGACTCGCATCGACGGGACGGTCGCGTTCGGCGAATACGACGGCGCCGCATACGGCGGAAAGCCGGTCGCGACCGGCGAGGCAACGTACGCGGGCCGGCCCGAACTGGGCCTCTTCGCGACGACGCCAGTGCTCAAAGGTGTCGACGTCTTCGGCGATGCGATGGTCGGCCAGCGCTCGATCGGCGTCTCCGGGCAGCCAACGTTCAAGGACGAGTATCAGCGCTATGGCTTCGGAGCAGAAGCGCGCGACCACGGCCTCGACCTGACCGTACAGCAGTGGTTCGGCTACGACGGCGATGCGGACGGCGTCGGCGACGCCATCTCTTCGAACGGCGGCTTCGCGCGCCTCAAGTATTACCCGAATCCGCATTCCTACGTGGCCGTCCGCTACGACGTTTTTTCGAACCCCTTCATCAACCGCGACGTCGTGTACTACATCGGAACCCAGGTCACGCCGCATGCCCGCGTCGTGTTGCAGGACGTGCACACGATCGGAACGGGGAAGGACGCGCTGGGCGGTGCGCTGACGTTCGGGTTCCCTTGGCCGCTCAAACTATGAGGTCCATGCCTGCATGATGCCGCTCGCGCCGTCCCGAAGCGCGCTCTCATAACGATGCGCGTCCTCGTCGTCGAAGACAATCCGGAGATCGCGGGTGCGATCCGTACGATGCTGCAACGGCAGAAGTTCGCGGTCGATATTGCATGCGACGGCGATTCCGGCCTCGACCACGTGCTGCGTGGCACGTACGACGTCGCGATCGTCGACGTCGTGCTACCGCGCCGCGACGGGTTCGCGATCTGCAGGGCCGCGCGGTCCGAGGGCGTCCAGACGCCGCTGCTGATCCTGACCGCTCGCGACGCTGTCGAGGATCGCATCCGCGGCCTCGACGCCGGCGCCGACGACTACCTGATCAAGCCGTTCGCCGAGGACGAGCTCGCCGCGCGCGTGCGGGCGCTGGTACGCAGGGCCGACCGCCCCCCGGCGCCGTCGGCCATTGTGGTCGGGGACCTGGAGCTGGACCCGACCGCGCGTCAGGCGCGCGTCGGCGGCCGGGCCCTGGCCCTGGGCGCCACCGAGTTCAGGCTGCTCGAGCTGTTTGCGCGAAACCGCGGGATGACGCTGAGCAGGGTGCAAATCCTCGAGCGGATCTGGGAGTACGACTTCGGCGGTTCGAGCAACATCGTCGACGTCTACGTCAGCCAGCTTCGACGCAAGCTTCGGACGCCGCGCTCGACGGCGTCGATCGTGACGGTATGGGGGATCGGCTACAAGCTCGTGGAGGCGGCGACGAGCGGCGCGTAGTCCTGCGCTTGGCAGGATCCTACCTCGCCGTGTTCCTGCTCGTCATCGCCGCCATCAGCATCCTTGCCTTTACGCTCGTCTCGGCCGAATATCGCGGCCTGCTCGGCCCTGCCCTGGACCTTCCCGAGGGGGCGAGCGCGCTGGCAGCCGCGCTGCGCAACGTCGCCCTCTGCATTCTCGCCATCGACGGGGCCCTCGCGGTCGCGGTCGGCGCCGCATCGTTCGCCTTGGCCCGGGCTGCGGTGCGCCCGCTCGTCGAAGCGCGAGCCCGCGAGCAGCGCTTCGCCGCGGACGCGGCGCACGAGTTGCGGACGCCCCTCGGCGTGATCTCGAGCGTCGCGCAGGCGGCGCGTGACGGCACCCCGGAGGAGCAGGGGTCGGCGCTGCGCACGGTCGCGGCGCACGCGCTCGAAGCCAGCGCGCTGATCGCCGACCTGCTCACGCTGGCACGCAGCCCGGAGGGCCGCGCGCTCTCGCGCGAGCCCGTCGACCTCGCCGCCCTCGCGACGCGCGCGACCTACGATGCCCGCGCGCGCGCCGACGCGCGCGGCATCGCGATGTCGCTCGACGTGCACAGCGCAATCATCGATGGTGACGAGCGGCGCCTCGCGCAGCTGCTGCGCAACCTGTTGGACAACGCGCTGCGCTACGCGCGCACCCGCATCGACGTTGCCGTCCGCGTGGAAGACGGTGCCGCGCTGGTGCTCGTGGGCGACGACGGTCCAGGCGTGCCTGCCGCCCTGCGGCCGCGCGTCTTCGAGCGCTTCGCGAAGGACCCCGAGTCCGACGGCAGCGGCCTCGGCCTTGCGATCTGCCGTTGGATCGCACGCTCGCACGGCGGGGACATCGCGATCGGGCAAGGCTCGACGTTTGCCGTGCGGCTGCCCCTGGGAGCGTACCCGCAGGCGTAAGCGTCGCGCGAACCGCTGGCGGGAGCGTCGCGGGCGCCCGGCCACGGCGGCAACTCCCGGCGGCCGTGGGTGAGTCCTAGGGAATCGATGTTAGCCGGAGGTCCGCCCGTCCACTTGATGTGGTCGAGCATGTTCAATCCCGAGAAACCCACGGTCACGCGACGAGTCGAGTGGCGCCGCATCCTGGCCTTCTTCCGCCCGTACTGGCGGCAAGAGGTCGCGGTCCTGGTCTGCATCCTGTTCGTCGCGATCGTCGGGCTCGCGCCGCCGATCCTCACGAAGTGGCTGATCGACGGTCCGCTGTCGGGCGCGTTCGCCCACGGCGGCGCAGTGGCGGCCGGCGCGATGCGTTCGGTCGCCGTTCTGGTCGCCGCGATGGTTGCCTCGGCGCTGCTGAGCGGCATCGTCGGCGTCTACCAGGGGTACCTGAACTCGCTCGTCGGCGAAGGCATCATGCGCGACATCCGCACAAGCCTCGTCGCTCATCTTCACCGCATGCCGATCTCGTTCTTCACGAACACGAAGACCGGCGAGATCATGAACCGCGTCTCGAGCGACGTGGACAACATCGACAACGTGGTCACCGGCACGCTGGTGTCGATCGTCACCAACGTCGCGACGATGCTCACGACCGTCGTGACGATGTTCGTGCTCAATTGGGTCCTCGCGCTGCTCGCCCTCGCGATCGTGCCGCTGATGATCCTGCCGCTTTCGCCCGTCGGCCGGCGGATGTACGACATCCGCAAGCAGACGCGCGTGAAGCGCGACGAGATCGAAAGCCTCACTCAGGAAACCCTGTCGATCTCGGGAATCACGCTCATCAAGTCGTTCGTGCGCGAAGCGTTCGAGAGCGCGCGCTTCTATCGCGTCGGCACCGACCTGATGGGGCTCGAGATTCGCCTCGCGATGGTCGGCCGCTGGTTCATTGCAGCGATCACCGCAATGGTCGTGATCGGCCCCGCGGTCGTGTGGCTCGGCGGCGGGTATCTCAGCCTGTATTACGGGCTGTCGGTCGGGACCATCGTCGCGTTCGTGACCCTGCTCGGCCGCCTCTACGGACCCGCATCGGCCCTCGCCGGCATCCAGGTCCAGATCATCAGCGCGCTCGCCGTGTTCGAACGAATCTTCGAGTACCTCGATATGGTGCCGGAAGGTCTGCGACCGGCCGACGCGCCCGCGGCCGTCGTGCTCGGCGACGTCGCTGGAGACATCCGCTTCGAAGACGTCCATTTTTCGTACGCGCCGGAGCGCGAAGTGCTCGGCGGCGTCTCGTTCCACGTCGAACCCGGGCAGATCGCCGCATTCGTCGGGCCTTCCGGCGCGGGGAAGACGACGATCACGCAACTGGTGCCGCGCTTCTACGATCCGCAGGGCGGCGCGATCCGGCTCGACGGACGAGACATACGCGAAATCGACCTGCAGTCGCTGCGCAGCCACATCGGCATCGTGTCGCAGGAGACGTACCTCTTCCACGATACGATCGCGACGAATCTGCTCTACGGCCGCGAGGATGCGACGCAGAGCGACATCGAGTCGGCGGCGCGCGCGGCGAGCATCCACGACTTCATCGCGAGCCTCCCCCAGGGCTACGATACGATCGTCGGCGAGCGCGGCCACAAGCTCTCCGGCGGCGAACGCCAGCGGCTCGCGATCGCGCGCGTGCTGCTCAAGGATCCGCGCATCCTCATCCTCGACGAGGCGACGAGCCAACTCGACTCGGAGAACGAAGCGCTGATCCAAGAGGCGTTCGTCACGCTGATGCGCGGCCGCACCAGCCTCGTCATCGCCCATCGGCTCTCGACGATCATCTCGGCCGACGTCATCTTCGTGGTGGAAGCCGGTCGCATCGTGGAAAGCGGCACCCATGCCGTCCTGCTGGCGCGCGGCGGCCCGTACGCGCGGCTGTACCGAACGCAGTTCCGCTCCAGCACGCAGCCCGCCGTCGTCGCCGGACACTAGTGGCGGCTCACCGCTCGTTCGAGCGACGAGCGACGATGAGCTGGGCGAACAGTCGCCGTGAGACCGCTGGCGGAACGGCGCTTACAGGCCAGTAGCTGCCGGGTGGCTCCCCCGGGAGTTACTTCAAAGCGATGTCGAGCGTGACATCGGCAATCCCGCCGATCGCCGGATCCAAGCGCGTGACGGTCATCCCGAACGCACGTCGATCGATGTGCCCGACCGCATGGTAGGAGGGATGCGCGGCATTGCCGCCGACGGTCACGTCGAGGTGTTCCGGCTGCGTTACGCCATGCACCGTGAGCATCCCGTCCATGCCGAACGCGGCCGGGCCCTGCGCAGTGATCTTCGTGCTCGTAAACGTCCACGTCGGGAACTTCTTCGCGTCGAAGAAATCGGGACTGGTCAGCGAGCCGTCGCGATCCGTGTCGCCGGTGTCGATCTTCGTTGCGTCGAGCACGGCCGTTGCACTCGAGGGAACCGTCGAACCGGCCGCTAGGGTGACCCACCCCTCGATGACCGGGAGCGTGCCCGTCACGTGCTCGACAAAGACGTGTTGGATGCTGAACTGCGCCTTCGTCTTTGCGGGGTCCACGGCGCGGCGCTCGTCCGTGTCGCCGAGAGCGATCGCGGCGCGCGTCTGCAGGACGGCGCAGAGACAGGCGGCAAGTGCGGACGCCGTTCGCATCAATATCCCACCGTCAGCTGCAGGTTGAGCGTATTCGTCGCGCCCGGCGCATGCTGGATCACGTCTTCCAGCGTGAGGCGCGAGTTCTCGCGGATGCCGTACCCGAGCATGACGACGCCGTCGCGGGTAAAGCCACCCGCGGGGGCGTTCGTACCCTCGTAGCGAGCGAGCGCGTAGAACCGCTTGTCGAACGCGTAGCGCAGCTGCGTGAAGCCGCCGCTCGAGCCGCAGCCCGACCCCCCCAAGACGCCGCAGTCGGAGTCCCATCCCGTCTGGAGCACCGTTTCGCTCGACCAGCGGCGCCAATCGTTGAAGACGACGCTGTAGCCCGTGCGCTCGAACCGATCCACGATACCTCCCGGCGCGGGGCGCGTCCCCGCATAGCGGTACAGCCCGACGGTGAGCGGTCCCATGGCGTGCTGTGCGAAGCCCATCAGGTCGGTCCCGCTTGCCGGCAGCCCGCTCTCGCGATCGTGACCGGGGCCGCCGAAGAACTGCACGCTGAGCCCGTGTAGCGGGTCACCGATGCCGAGGCGCGCGCCGATTTTCGGGTCGAAGAAGTTGAAGCTGTTCGTTCCAACGGTCTGTTCGAACAGCGAGTATCCCGCATAGCTATCGCGGAACGTCTCGGGGTCGACCGGCAGCGGCAACGTGAAGGAACCCGCCTGGGCGTACACCGGGAGGCGCGCCTGCCAAGGGTTGACGCGGTCGTTGATCCAGGCATCCCGCGTCAAGCCGGGTTCGCCACCGTCGACCGCATACTGCTCCACGAAGTACGTCGCGCGGTCGCCGATCGCACCGGTGGTGAAGAGCTCGATTTCGTCGACGATCGCCTTGGGCAGCCCGGCGCCGTTGGGCCCGCTGCCCTGATTCTCCGTGGAATCGACGAGGTTCGCTTTGGCCGACAGCGGGAAGGCCGGCCCCGGCTTCACGCCGGGGATGCGGTCGCCGGCCGCCATGAAGGCCGCGCCGAACTCGTTCAGGTGCGGGATGACCGAGTGGCATTTCTCGCACGTGACGCCGTACTGGTGCGCGAACAGCGGGATCGCATCGGCTGGTTGCACGCTCAGTAAGACGAGCATCGAGAGCCAGAGGCTCGGGAGCCCGACGCAGACAGGCGACCTGAATCTCCAACTATTAGGCATACCTAATAATCTTTGTAGGTATCCCTATATCCTGCTGCCCCGTTCCGGCTCGCACGTGCGTCGGCCCACTGTTGCCTGGCCTCCCGCCGACCGACGAATCGTAGAGGGTGAAAACCGTGTCCGGCGTCAGATGGTGATGACACCCTGCATTGGCCTGCGCGCTACGGGCGCGGGCATCGCGGCATTGCTGGCGGCGTCGATCGCGACCGGCGCGATGCGCGCGGCCGCCGCAGAGGCGTGGAGCCCGGCGCGTGGCGAGGTGCGCGACGCTGCGACCGGGGCGGCGCTCGGCGGGGCGAGGCTCACGCTGCGCTCGGAGAACGGTGCCTCAATCGGCCGGACGCAGTCGTCGGCGGGCGGGACGTTCGAACTTCCGATCACGGGGCCGGGGCACTATCGCATCGACGCGGCGGCACGCGGCTACGCGACGGCGCACGTCGAAATCATCGTAGCGACGGACGCCGATCATGGGGCAATTCAAGTACGGCTGGTACGGGATGCACCCTTGCGCGAGATCGGTCGCGTTGCTCCAACGTCGGCGAGCGTCGCACAGGCATCGCCCACCCAGCAGATCCGCGAGGATGCGCTCGCCCGCGCCGGCGCCCTTCGCGCCACCGATGGGCTGACCACGCTTCCCGGCATCACCGTTTCGGGCGACCCGCTCGCGCCCGGCGGCGATGCATACGTCAGCCTCCGCGGCCTTCGCCCGAGCGAAACGCAGACGCTTCTCGACGGCCATCCAATCGGTCCGGTGGGCGTCGGTGCGAGCCCACCGGACGCGGATGGAACCGTGGCCGGCTTCAACTTCCAGGACGCGCCGTATTTCGCGCTGCGCGACATTGCCGTCGGGTTCGGAACGAACGCCCCCGGTGCGAGCGACTCTCTCGGCGGAACGCTCGATCTGCGCACGCTCGATCCGACGGATCGGCCGGAAGCCGGTGCGACGCAAGGGCTCGGGAACGCCGGCAGGGCTTTCACTGATCTTTTCGCGACCGGGACCGACGGCAAGCTCGGGTACGCGCTCGTGCACGGCGTGGAAGGAACGTACGGGGCATTCGACGGCAGTCCGGTCGCGCAGACCGGCCTGCGCGGCACCGATCTGACGAGCACGACGCGCGACGCGCTCACCTATGGCGTCTCGGGAGACTACGTCCTGCGCAACGAGCTGGCCAAGTTCGTCTACGAACCGCTGCCCGCGACGACCATTTCACTTTCCGCCTACGACGCGACGTCGTGGTCCGATAAGACCGGCGAGGGCGACAACGACTACAATCCCTACGCGTACGTGCTGGCGAACGCACCGGTCGGCGTGGCGGCGGCATGCCCGCACGGCGTGCTAGTTTCTACGGATGACGGTTCTCGCTGCCTGTCGCCGAGCGCGTTCGCGAGCGCAGCATCGGGGCCGGCCGGCGGCGGCCCCGGCGCCTGGCAGGCCTTGCGTAACCAGGACTATGCGGGGCGCCTGACCAGTTCCGTCGGCGAGGGAATCGTAACGGCCCAGACGTTCGCCGACACCTACGATTTCTTGTACAACCGCGACGCATCCGCGCTCAGCGGTCCTCTCGATGCGTTCCTCGAGCGTTGGTCGACACAGGGAGCGCGCGTCGTCGACGACTTCGTCGCGCGTACGAACGACGTCGGTTTCGGTGTGTCGTGGCTGCGCCAGACGCTTGGCGGCGACGGGACGACGCCCGACGGCGGAACCATCGTCGCAACGACGCCGGCCGCAAAAACCGACGACCGCATCTTCGTGCGCGACGCGCTATCCCTAACGCGCAAAGTCGGCCTTCTCTTGACCGCAGCATACGACAAGGAGAGCTCGGACCCCATACCGCGCTTCGATCCGTGGCTCTCGCTCGTCTATCGCCTGCGGCCGAGCGACGCGCTGCGCCTCATGGGAGGTCGCTCGACGGACGAGCCCAGCCTACAAAGCGACCGTGTCGACCTGTTGCCCGTGGGCGCCCTGAATCCAAACTGCGGTGCGATCGCCCACGCCGCACCGAGCGCGCCGACGCCCGTAAACGTCGGCTCGGGCCCCGCCGCCGATCTCGCGCCCGAAAAAGGTACCGACCTCGAGCTGCGCTACGACCATCGCTTCGATGGCGGCTCGACGTTCGGGCTGACGGCGTACGACATGAACGTCACCGACCGCATCGTCAGCGCGGACCTCGCCGCGGGCGCGCAGCTGCCCGCGGAGGAACTCGCGGCCGCGCTGGCGCGCATCCAACAATTCTGCGGCCGCTCGCCGGCGCCCGGAGCCGTCTTGTTCACGCTCAGTCGGTCCTTCAACGCGGCAACTGCGCGCTTGCGTGGTGTCGAGTTGGGTGGGCGCTTGCGTGCCTCTGCGCACATCGCGCTCGACTACTCGTACGACATCGAGTCCGTCGTCCTGAACGACCTTCCCGCGAGCGCGCTCGCGACCGATCCAACGCTGGTGAACGGCGTCCAGGTCTTCGGCGTACCGCTCCACAAGGCGAACCTCGGTCTGAATGTGGAGACGCGTGCGGGGCTCGAGGCGCGACTCGACGCCCACGCCATCGGTCCCAATAACCCCGCGCAACTTCCCGCCTACGCCTACGCGGATGCATCGCTCGTGCAGCCGCTCACCCGGCGCGTCGCGCTGACCCTCGCCGCCACGAACGTCTTCAACAGTCACGCGCAGTCGTACGGGCTGATCGGTTCCGGACTCCCGTACGCGACGAACCCGGTCAGCGGCGTTTCCCCGGTACCGTTCTCGCAACCGTTCAACGAACGATACGGCCTCGCGCCGGCGACGGTAACGCTGAGCGCGACATGGCGACCGTAGGTGCATCGCTCGTGGCTCGACGCACCGGCGCGCGATCCTCGCTGGGGCGTCAACGGGCACGCGAGAGTAATCCCTTGGCGCTGGCGGGGTACCAGCACGAATCGCCCCGGTACACGCCGGTTTCGACTCGAACGTGCACCATCGGCCGGTCGCCTCCGGTTCGCTGCAGCACGGTGACGCGCGTGCCGGGCTGGACCGGTAACGCGGAGTAGATCGCGTCCCGGTAGGCGTCCTCATCCGATTGGGCGAGGGTCGCCGCAATGCGATCGGCCACCTTCGGGTCGGGAGCGCAATAATAATTCGAAGCCGCCGTACCGGTCACGAGGACATCGTCGACCGGCCGCGCGCCGCCCGCGTCGTGTCGTCCCGAGCAGGCGGCGACCGCGGCGCCGAACATCGCACACGCGAATCGTGTCGCGGCGAGCCGCCTACGCAAGGCGTGCCCGAAGCTTGGCTCGTCGATTCATCGCGCCTTCTCGGGGTGCAGGGCCGGATCGTTCGAAACCGCCTCCGCCGTCAAGCCGATCGTCACATCGTAGCCGACGAGAAGAACGCCCGCGGTGCTCAGGCGGTCGTCGACGATGCCCCAGTCGCGCCGATCAATGTGAAACTCTCCGCTGTACCCGACCCGCATACCACCTTTCTCCTCGGGCACGACCCCCTCCACGTGGATGGGAAATGTCACCGGCTTGGTCACGTTCTTGATGGTCAAGTCGCCGGTCACCGTAAAGTCCTGCGGGTCTTTGAGCTCGATCTTCGTCGAGCGAAACGTGATCGACGGGTAGTGTGCGACGTCGAAGTAGGTCGCGGAGCGCAGATCGGAGTCGCGGTCGTGGTTGTCGGTGTCCTCGTGCGAAACGTCGAGCACGGCGTCGATCTGCGTCGGAATCGGCGAGCCCGGCTTCGCGCCAAGAATCAGCTGTCGTATCGGAATGTGTCCCCACACCTTGGAGACGACGAGGTGCGACACCGTGAACTGCGCGCGCGAGTGCACGAGGTCCGCGCTCCACTCTGGTGCGTTCGCCGCCGAGGCCGGCGCGTAGAGCGCGAGTCCGAGAACCGCGGCGAGGGTCTGTCTCTTCATGTCTGCGTGTCGCTCCTATGGAGTGTGCACCCGTACCCGGGACGTTGTCCCGAGCGGGCGCGTGTGGAAGGACCGGCGTGCCGCCGATCGTGGTGCCCGTGCGCCGGCGTTGGCGCCGCAGGGCTTGCTAGAACCGTCGGGTCAGGATCAGCGTCAGCGCGGTCCCCTGCAGCATGTACGCGTCGGTTCCGAGCGGACCGTAGAGTCCGCCGTAGAGCAGGCCGGCGGCTTGCTTCGTGAACTTCTGGTCGTACACGTTCGTCAGGTTCGTGCCCGACAGCCCAACCTCGAAATTCTTGAATCGGTAGCCGACGTTCGCGTTCAGGATCGTGAACGGCGGCTGATCGAGTTCGTTGTACAGCCCCTCGTACACGAGGCCCGCGCCATACACAAAGCCCAGCTGCGGTATCTTGTCGAGGTTCAGCGTCGCTTTATGCAAGGGCAAACCGAGGCTCTGTTCGCCGACGACGAGCGTCCCGTCCTGGATGGCCGCCGGCACCGCGGTCAGGTACGCGCTCTTGACCGCCCATCCGGCGCGGAGCACCATCGTCGGAGCCAGCTGGCGGGTTGCCGAGATCTCAATCCCCTGGTAAATGGCGTCGCCAGCGTTGACCGGATAGCTCAGCGGGCAGGTCGTCGTCGAAAGCGGCTCCCGCGCGATGCCGCTGCTTCCCTGGTTGCACGTCGGTGGAATCGGCGGCAGATACGGCGAGGCCGGCTCGCGCATATTGACGCGGTACAGGTCGATGGACGCGACCGTATGGTGCGGCCCCGGCTGGAATATGTGTTCGAAGCCGAGACCGTATTCCGTCGCGGTGTCCGGCTTCAGGTTCGGGTTGCCGACCTGGATGTAGCCGTCGACCGGCGGCGGGAGGACCGGCGGCACGAAGAGCTCCGGCAACTGCGGCGTTTGGAACGTCGTGCCGACGGAAGCACGCAGCACCGATTGCGCGTTCGGCGTCCACGCAAACCCGACGCGCGGATCGAAGCTGGTGCCGAACGTCGAATAGTCGCTGTCGTAGACGGCGGCCGCGAAGTGGAACTGGGCGCTCGGGTCGCCGACGTAGCGCAACACTGCCGCTCGCTGGACCTGCGTCAGCGTGATGTGCGTGTCCGCCGGCGTCGCCCCGCTCGGTCCGCTGGAGTCGAGCGGCAGGATGCTCAGCGGGTCGCTGGAGAGCGTGCTGCTGAGTGCGCTTCGTGCGATGGACTCATCGTTGATGATCCCGGGGACGAAGTTCGTCTGGAGGTTCTCGTTGCGCAGGTCGTACTGGAGCGTCAAGAGTCCCTTGTTGTATTGCCGGTCGAGCTCGATGGAATCGTCCGACGAGAGGTCGCGATCGTTGTACAAGTACGGCGAGGAATCGGCCGCAGGCCCGTTCACCGACTGCGACACGAGCGAGGTGAAGTGCCGCAGCAGGACCGATGTCGGCGAGACACCGCTCGAGTCGACGGGGCCGAGTGGGATCCGCACGTCCAGCCCGTAGCCGGCGTTGTGCGAAAGCAGCGACGACCCGGCAAAGCTGTCGAGTTCCGGCAAGCCCGTAGGATTGCCGTCGCTCGCTGTGTCCGCGCCGAGCGCGCGACGCGCCACCGAGTCGCCGGACGGAATCGAACCAACGGGCGGGAGGTACGACGAGAGCGCCGCCGAGAGGTCGCGGTACTGGCTTTGGTCGTGGAACGAAAACAGCACGTAGCCATCCCCACGCCCGAACGTGTAGCGCAGCTTCCCGAGAGCCGTCGAACTGTCGAGCGCACTGCCGACCTGTTGCGGACCCGTCCCGGTCGGACTCCCCGGCACCGCGAAAATCGTCTGATTCGTCTCTCCGGCCGTCGTGGTGCGATGCAACGACAGCGCGTAGCCCAGCCGCTGATCCGTCCCCGTCGCTTGCAACGTCTCGCCGAACGAATCGTACGAACCCGCGAAGAGCCGGAGGAGTCCGTGGGGCTGCGTCGTCGGGTCGAGGGTGCGAATGTTGATGGCACCGTCGATCGTATCCGGTCCGACCAGCGACGATGGAGAGATGCCCTTGACGAGTTCGATCGAGCCGAAGTCCGCCGGATCGAGCAGCGACATGTCGAAGTCGCCGCTGTTGCCGCTATTGACTTGATGACCGTCGATGTCGACGAGCGTCTCGGTCGGGTCGGGGCCGCGCAGCGCTACCGACGTCGGAAGTACCGACGACCCACCGAGCGGGTGCACGAGCGTCGTCGACGGATCGTTCTGCAAGACGTCGCTCAGCAGCGTGTAGCCCAGGCCCGCGTAGTTTTGGGTGTTGATCGTCGTGCTTGGCGCGGACGAGGTCTGCAACGCCGAGGCGCTGTTGACCCGAACCTGACCGATCGTGGTGAGCGACGACGCGGACCGCGTCATCGTGAGCTCGAGAACCGTCCCCTGACCGGCGCTCACCTGGACCGTCCGGCCAGACAGCGTGTCGTAGCCAGGCGCGCTCGCACGCAGATTGTACGTCCCCGAAGGAAGGCCGTTGAACGCAAATCCGCCCGACGTCCCAACCGGGAACGTTTGATCGGAGCCGTTTCCGCTGAGCGTGATCACGGCGCTGGGAATTGGAGCGCCGTCGGCACTCTTGATCGTGCCCGTGACGGCCCCCGTGCCGAGGACCAACACGTTACCGGCCCGGGCCGGCACGGCCGGCGCCAACATCGACAGTGCGACCAGCAACGCCGAACATACGCGGAACCCGCGTCCAAAGAATAGCGGTCTCATATATTCCTCTCGGTGCGACGCCCGCGAGATGCGGGGTCGTGTACTGCTGCGCGCTCGGGAATCCGAGCGCGGGGCTACGCGAAGAGGAAAACCGGAGGTCCGCGCTTTGCCGAGCGACGCGCCAGCGGCGACTGCCTGCGCGCGAGCGGACGTCGTGCGACGCCGCCGCACGTCGCCGGCACGGTGGGGAGTACGCGCGACGAGACGAACATCGCGCCGAGCGCACGCACGAGCGCGTCGCGAGATGCGGCGATGCATCGCAGCGCGCGCCACGCGAGGAGCCCGAAGAGCGCCGCGAGCGGAACCGTGACGCCCAGCCCCAAGAGGGGCGAACCGCCCAGCGCATCCGCCAGCGTGCCCGGTACGCCCGTCGCGACGAGTGTGTCGAGGGACTGCATCCCGACCAGGGCGATGACGGAGGCAAGCGAGGCGGCCACCATCATCGGAAGCGGCGATGCGGGCGCTACGAGCGCGCGTCTCAGGCGCGCTCTGCCTTCGGCGCCGCCGACCGCGGCTGCGACGACGCGCAAGCCGAGGACGACGAGAGTGGTGAGGAGGCCGAGGAGCACCACGCCGCGCGAGCCGTGTTCCATGCCGTCGTAGGCGTCGCGGGCGATGGCGACGTCCCCGATCGCATCGACGGCGACGTGCGCGACGAGCGCAGCAACGCCGGCCGCCACGAGGGTAGCCGCTCCAGCCGCGAACCAGGGACGAACCGCACCGATCGGTCCGTGGAGCGATGCAATCGCTCGGATGGTGTTCTTGGTCATACGTGTGCGATGGGGACCGCATCCCTGGGTTGGCGACGCCCGGCGCCGCGGCCTCCAGGACTTCCGCCTAGCGGAGGGCGGACGAACCGAGTTCCATCGTACGCGGTTGGGCTGGAACCAGGAGCGGGACGCCGGTCGCCGCCGCGACGCCCTCGACGGTGGCGCCGGGCGCGATCTCGCGGAGCACCAAACCCTCCGGCGTCACGTCGACGACCGCGAGATCGGTGACGATGCGGTTGACGACCGCCTTCCCGGTAAGAGGTAACGTGCAGTCGGCGACGATCTTGTGCGTGCCGTCCTTCGCGACGTGCTCCATCATCACGATGACGTGCTTCGCGCCATGGACGAGGTCCATCGCGCCGCCCATGCCTTTGACCATCTTGCCCGGGATCATCCAGTTCGCGAGGTCGCCGCTCGCCGATACCTGCATGGCTCCGAGGATCGCGACGTCGATGTGGCCGCCGCGGATCATCCCAAAGGAGGTTGCCGAGTCGAAGAACGACGCCCCGGGTATCAGGGTGACCGTCTCTTTCCCCGCGTTGATCAGGTCGGCGTCTTCTTCGCCCTCGTACGGGTAGGGCCCGAGTCCGAGGATGCCGTTCTCGCTCTGCAGCACCACGCTGACCCCGTGAGGGACGAAGTTCGGCACGAGCGTCGGCAGCCCGATGCCGAGGTTCACGTACTGCCCGTCCTTCAGCTCGAGCGCGACTCTGCGCGCGAGGTCGTCGCGGGATAGTGGCATGATGGCTCCTAACGGCGCTTTCGCGTGGTGACGCGCTCGATGCGCTTTCCGGCGGTCCCGACGTGGACGATACGCTGCACGAAGATGCCGGGCGTGTGCACGTCGCGCGGATCGATCGTGCCGGGCTCGACCAGTTCCTCGACCTCCGCGATCGTGATCCTCCCCGCGGCCGCGCATAGCGGGTTGAAGTTGCGCGTCGACTTCTCATACACGAGATTCCCGTCGCGATCGCCCCTGCTCGCGCGGACGAGCGCGAAGTCGCAGACGATACCCTCCTCGAGCACGTAGGAGCGACCGCCGAACGTGCGCGTCTCCTTCGCCGGCGAGGCCAGGGCCACCGAGCCCCGCGGCCCGTACCTCCACGGCAGGCCGCCGTCGGCGACCTGCGTCCCGACGCCGGCAGGGGTGTAGAACGCCGGGATGCCCGCGCCGCCGGCGCGCAAACGCTCGGCGAGGGTCCCTTGCGGCACGAGCTCGACCTCGAGCTCGCCGTGCAGGAACTGGCGCTCGAACTCTTTGTTCTCGCCGACGTAGGAGCCGGTCGTGCGCCGTATGCGGTGGTTGTCGAGCAGCATGCCCAGGCCCCAGCCGTCGACGCCGCAATTGTTGGAGACCGTGGCGAGGTCCGTCGCGCCCTGCTGCAAGAGCGCCTCGATCAGGACGTGCGGCACGCCGCAGAGGCCAAAGCCGCCGACCGCCAGCGACGCTCCGTTCGGGATGTCGGCGACCGCCGTGGTGGCGCTCGAGTACACCTTGTCCATGCCGCCATCTACCGGCCGTGGCGCTCGGGCGCCTTCAGGCCGTGGGTAGGCCCGCACGCAGGGCGCCAGCGAAGTAGATGCGAGCCTAGCACCAACGATCGGAGCCCAGAGTCATGGCAGTTCTCACGCCGCACGCCGCACCCACGAACGACGAGGAGCAGATGATCCTCGACGTCGTGCGCGAGCTCGTCGCCGAAAAGGTGGCACCGCGTGCCGCTGCGATCGACGAGAGCGGCGAGTTTCCACGCGACATCCAGAAGCTGTTCGCAGAGAACGACCTGCTCGGCATTCCGTTCCCCGCAGAGTACGGCGGTTTGGGCGGCTCGTTCGTCACGTACGTCAAGGTGGTGGAGGAGGTGGCGAAGGCGTGCGCCTCCAGCTCGCTCATCATAGCCGTGCAGGAGCTGGGCGCGCTCCCCATCCTGATCGCGGGCTCGCACGAGCAGAAGCTCAAGTATCTCACGAAGCTGGCGTCGGGCGAATACACGGCAGCGTATGCGCTGACCGAGGCCGGCAGCGGCTCCGATGCCGCCGGCTCGATGCGCTGCCGCGCCGAACGCCGTGGCGATACGTACATCCTGAACGGCACGAAGATCTGGATCACGCAAGGCAGCGTCGCCGACGTCATCAGCGTCTTCGCCGTGACGGACCCATCGAAGGGACCGAACGGCATCAGCGCGTTCGTCGTCGAGAAAGACTTCCCGGGCTTCAAGGTTGGGAAGCTCGAGAAGAAGATGGGCATTCGCGGTTCGCCGACCGTCGAGCTGATCTTCGAGAACTGCGAGGTCCCTGCCGCGAACCTGCTGGGAGCCGAGGGCGAAGGCTTCAAGGTCGCGATGAAGGTGCTCGATAAGTCGCGCCCGGGGATCGCGGCCCAGGCCGTCGGCATTGCCGCCGGAGCGCTCGACTACGCCGCGAAGTACGCACAGGAGCGCATGGCGTTCGGGAAGCCGATCGGCCAGCAGCAAGGCCTGCAGTTCATGTTGGCCGATATGAAGACGGAAGTCGAGGCGGCGCGGCTGCTGCTCTACGAAGCGGCCCGCAAATGCGACGAGAACGCGCCCGACATCACGCTCTGGGCAGCAATGGCAAAGCTCAAGGCGGGTGATACCGCGATGCGCGTCACCACCGACGCCGTGCAGATCCTCGGCGGCTTCGGCTACTCGGTGGAATATCCGATGGAGCGCATGATGCGCGACGCGAAGATCACGCAAATTTACGAGGGCACACAGCAAATTCAGCGCTTGGTCATCGCGCGATCGCTCGTCGGCAAGTGGAAGCCGCCCACCGCCGCGAACGGGGCCGGCGCCTAGCGGCCGGCTTCAGAGAGTCTTCACTCCTGCGCAGTAGCGTTGCGCGGCGCGCAGAGCTGCGTTCGTCGTGTGCGCCCTCACTTGGCATCCTGCCGTGTGAGCCGGGAGTCCTCCGGCGATAGCCCACTTCTCGCGAGCGCCGACTGCGCGCGTGCCAGGATCACTCGCGCGGCGTTCACATCGCCGTCGTCCTCATGACCACACCGCACGCACCCAAAGCGAGCACCCTCGCGATTCTCAGCCGCAACATACCCGCACCGCACACGTTCGGCTCGTATTCACCGCTGAAACCTCGATGATCGTGCGAGCGGCCCATGCTGCCTTCTCCCGCATCAGGTCACCAGCACTCGCGCATCGGCTACGTGCTGAGTCCACGCCCCTCGTACACTACGCTCACCGGCTTCTCGTACTAGCCGCCGACGCTGATCGCGCCCCTGCCGAACAGCGGCGGGATGTAGTGGCCTGCGACGTATGCGATGGCGAAGACGGCTGCGCCGAACAGAACGATCTCGAGCGCCTTTGCGAGCGGTGGGCGGTTCGCCATTCGGGCCGCGACGGCGCCCACGAGAAACAGCGCGGCTGCCGCGAGGGCCATCCCCGCCCACATGGCGACGACATGTTCGGCCGGGAAGAGATACGGGATGATGGGCACGAACGCGCCGACCGCGAAGGACGCCGCCATCGCAACCGACGAGCCGAGACCGTTTCCTTCGGAATCGCGCGGATCGATGCCGAACTCGTCCCGCACCATCTCGTGCAGCCAGATGTCGGGATTCTTCGTCAAGCGCGCCACGATCGTCCGCGACTCGTCGGGCGTAAACCCTTTGAGCTGGTAGTAGGCAATCTGCTCGGCGATCTCTTCCTCGGGCTTTTCGATCATCTCGCGGTGCTCGAAGTCGACCCAATGCTCGACGACCTCGCGCTCCGCCTTACCGCCGAGGTACTCGCCCACGCCCATGGAGAGCGACCCCACGAGCAGCGAGACGAAGCCGGTGAGCAAGATGGTCCCGCGATCGGTCGTCGCGCCCCCGATACCCGTCGTGATGCCGAGCGTCGTGAGCAGACCGTCCTGCGCGCCGAACACGACCTCGCGAATGCTGCGCTGCCGGGCCAGCTGCGCACGCTCCGGCGTGTCCGGAATCCGCGGACGCCGGACGCCCGCCGCTGCGCTCATCGCGACATCTTCACGCATCCTTGCGGCCTATGCGCCGTCCCAGGAAAGAGCCCTTCCCACGGGCGGCGACCCTACGACGTTCGCCGCGTGAGCCCACGCTGCGTCATGCGCTTTGCCAGCGCACGCTTGACGAGCGCCCGGCTCGGGCACAGCTCGTTCACGGGACACCGGTCGCACAGTGGGATCGGCGCCTTGCAGATCGCGCGCCCGTGCAGGATCAGCCAGTGGTGCGCGTGACGTAGCTTGGCGCTCGGGACGAGCTTCACGACGTCGTCCTCCACGCCGCGCGGCGTGGTTGCCGTCGTCAGGCCGAGCCGGTGCGAGACCCGAAACACGTGCGTGTCGACGGCGAATGCCGCCTCGTCGAATGCCACCGACATCACGACGCTCGCCGTCTTGCGGCCCACGCCGGGAATGGATTCCAGCGCCTCGCGATCCGAGGGGACCTCGCCGCCGAACTGTTCCACGAGCGCCTGCGCGGCGCGCACGATGTTGCGCGCCTTCATCCGAAAGAATCCGGTCGGCTTCACGATGCGTTCGACCTCGTCCAGCTTCGCCTCCGCCAGCGCGCGCGGCGTCGGGTACTTCTCGAACAGCACCGGCGTGACGCGGTTCACGCCCGCGTCGGTGGTTTGCGCGGAGAGGATCACGGCGATCAGCAGCGAGTAAGGGTCGCGGTACTGCAGCGCCGTCGCGGCGTGCGGGTATGCCCGTTCGAGGATTGCGAGCTCCTCGGCTGCACGGGCCCGCGTGACCTTTGTCTTCGGAAACGGAATGACTGGCTGCGTGCGCGTTCGCACCGTGCTGCGTTCCATGCCGTGATAATCACGTGCGTCGCCGCCCGCGACCTCCCGGCGCGCGCCCGGAGGGGAGGCCATCGTGGCCGAGGGCGATCCGCTCTCCGTCGAACGCGACGACTCCATCGCGTGCGAGCGCGGTGGCGACGTTTCCGACGTCCTCGATCGATCGGCCCGGCGCGAGCGCCGACACGCGCCCGTACAACTCGCCGATCGAGAGCGCATCGTTCCCGGCGACCCCACGCAGCGCATCGACGATGCGCCCCCGCAAGTAGCGCGTCGAGTCCTCGAACCGTTCGCGCGTCCGCACGCCCGCGCGCGCTGCTGCTGCCAGCTGAGCGGCATCGATCGGCGCCGATGCGCATTGCCGTACGAGCGGGCAGAGCAGACACTTCGCCGCGCGGGCCCGGCACAGCGTCGCGCCCACGTCCATGAGCGCCGAGTTGATCGCGTTGCCGCCCCCTGCGGCGACGAGCTGCGCCGCGACGGCGTCGACCTCGCCGGCCGCAGCGGCGTGCTGCCACTCGACGCCGAAGAACGTGCGCTGCACGACGCGGCGCACGTTGACGTCTGCGGCGACGTCGTCGATGTCGAAGGCGAAGGCGCGAATCGCGCCCGCGGTGTAGCGCCCGACGCCGGGTAGCGCGAGCAGCGCGTCGAGGTCGCTCGGCAGAGCACCGCCGTGCTGCTCGCAGACCGCTCGCGCGAGCGCATGGAGCCGCACCGCGCGCGAATTGTAGCCCAGCCCCTGCCACGCGCGCACGACGTCTGCCCTCTGCGCGGCGGCCAGTTCGGCGAACGAGGGAAATCGTGCGACGAATCGATCGAAGATCGGGACGACCCGCGCCACCTGCGTCTGCGCGAGCATGAACTCGCTGACCACGACGCGGTACGGCGAGCGCTCCGTACGCCACGGCAGCCGTCGCCCGTGCTCGCCAAACCACGTCAGCAGTCGCGTCACCGCGGCGTCGACGGCGGGCATCACGCGTGCGTTTTTGCGCGGACCTGCGCGATCGCATCGCCGATCCGCCGAATTCCTTCGGCCAAGTGCTCGCGCGGCATGGTCGTCAGCGCCAGGCGGAAGCTGTGGTCCCCGCCCGTGGTTGGAAAGAACGCTTCGCCGAACAGAAACGACGCGCCGAGGCGTTCTGCGGCGTCGAGGAGTGCGCGAGCGCGCACCTCGCGCGGCGCCGTCACCCACACGTAGAAGCCGCCGGCAGAGCGCCGCAGGCGCATTGCGGGTGGCCAGTAGCGCTCGATCGCCTGCAGCGCGATGCTGCGGCGCTCGACGAGTTCGTCGCGCAGCAGCGCGACGTGCGCGTCGTATTCCGTCTGCAGGTAGTCCGCCACCGCCGTCTGCACGTACGCGCTGGTCGCCATGTCGTACGACTGTTTGCGCAGCAGCAAACGCTCGTAGATGGTGCGCGGAGCCACGAGCCATCCCAGTCGCAGCGACGGCGCGATGGTCTTCGAGAACGAGCTCAGGTAGACGACTTCGTCGGGGGACTGCGCGAGGAGCGGCGGCATCGCCGGCGTCGCGAGTTCGCCGTACGGATCGTCCTCAACGATCGGCACGCGCGCACGGCGCGCGACCGTGGCCAGCCGATCGCGCCGCTGCGGGCTCATCGTCGTGCCGGTCGGATTCTGCAGCGACGGCATCGTGTAGATGAACCGCGGCTTTCGCGAGCGCAGGATCGCCTCGACGTGATCGACGCGCATCCCCTCGTCGTCCACGGGAACCGGCAGCGCGCGCAGGCCCGCGATCTGGAAGATCTGCAAGGCGCCGGGGTAGGTCGGCGCCTCCACGACGATTTCGTCACCCGGCTCCGCCAAGCTCTGCGCGACGAGCGTGATGCCCTGGGTGGACCCGGTGAGCACCAAGACGTTGCGGGGGTCGACGTCGACTCCGCGACGGCCCATGCGTGCGGCGATGGCCGAGCGGAGCCCCGCCCACCCCTCGGAGTCGCCGTAGGTGAGGAGGAGGTCCGGCCGGGCGCCCGCACGCGCGAACGACGCGCTCAGACCTTCGAGCGGCGATGGCTCCTGCGGCGGGACGCCCTGGACGAACGCGATGCGAGCACCCTGTTGCGGGGAGGCCAATTCCCCGAGGACGGCCGGGAAGGCGCCCACCTGCCAGGGCGGCAAGGTGATCCACCACGGAACGTGGGCACCGCGAAAGGACGGACCGTCGCCGGACGAGCGCGCGACCCGCGAACCCGACCCGACGCGCTGCTCGATCAACCCGTCGGCGGCCAGCTCCCGATAGGCGTGGACGACGGTGCTGCGGTTGACCCCGAGGCGATCAGCGAGCGCGCGTTCGGGTGGGAGCCTGCTTGACTCGGGGAGCGTACCTGCCAGGATTGCATCCCGCAGTTCCTCGTAAATCTGCTGGTAGATTGGGATGCTGCTCCCGCGATCGACCGTCGGAGTCGCGCTGGGCCATCCAATGTCCCGCATTGGATGGGTCTTGTTCGCCATTCCGGCAACTGCGCCTACGCCGTCGCGAGCAGGGCGCCTCTGGAGGACCATGGTCCCGTTGCCGATAGTTCGACTGAGCGGCCGCGATGCAGCGGGCAGCAAAGGCGGGGACTCGGAGGAGGTGACGACGCGGACCAGCCTCGAGCAGGGCGTAGCTTGACCACGCGCGCCCTGGTTGCCGCTATCGGTATTCCGATCGCGATCGCCATCGTCATCGCCACGGTCCTCAGCTACAACGTGGCCGAAGACGCGCGCGGGACGGTCAACCTGGAACGCGCGGGCCTGGCCCGCGCCGCACTGCTGCGCGGCCTGCTCGAACATACGGCCTCCTATCGCGAGATCGCGGCCGACCCGGCCGCGAGCGGGCCCGAGGTGCTTCGCGCCGCTGCGCGCGTGGATGCAGACGTCGCTGCCATCGGCGCCTTGGAGGAGCATGCACCGCTGATCGGCTCGGACTGGGGCGCCATCGTCAACGACTGGCACGCGTATCGCGCCGGCGGCGGTTCCGGGCCAGCGGGTCCCCTGCTCGACCTGATCGTGCGCGCGCCGGAGAAGGTCTCCGATCAGTCGCACCTGACGACCGACCTCTCGCAGGTGGCGCTGGACGTCTCCGACGCGCTGACGTACCGCATTCCCGCCGCCATCGAGAATGCGTACGAGTTCCAAAATCTGCTACGGCGCCGCTCCGCGTCGTCGCGCGAGTCGTTGCGGCGCACGCTCGATTTGGCTGCAGAGACGGCGGTCGCAGATAACATATTTCGGTCGGCCTTCGAGGACTTGGACGAGGCGGTGAGGCTCGATCCAGCCGTCGCGCTGGCGGCCGCCCAACCGTTGACGCACGCCGAGCAGGACGAGCGCACGTTCGTGCAAGCCTCCCAGCAGGAACTCGTGCAGGGCGGTAACCCGAATGGCGGCGACCTGCGCTCGCTGACGAGCCGCGCGATCCAGAGCCACTATGCGCTCTTCGACGCGCTGGTTCCGGCGCTCGATGCGGCCTTCGCCGCGCGTCTGGGCAACGCGGACCGGCAGCGGCTGGCAACGATCGTTCCGGGCCTGCTCGCGATCGTGGCGCAGTTCATCATCGTGTTTTTGCTCGCGCGCATGCTGCACGCGGGCAACGAACTTTCCCGCGTCCGTGGCGAGGCGGCACGCGTGTCGGGGGAGTTGACGCGCATCCGCGCGGAGGCGAGGTATGCGGCCGTCTTTCGGAGCGCCGAGGTCGGCATCGTCCTACTCGACGCGGACGGGGCGCTGCGCGATGCGAATCCAGCGATCGAGCAGATCCTACGCGTGCCCCCGGGCGCGCTCGCCGGCCGATCGATCTTCGAGTACATGCACGCCGACGACGTCAACGACGCTCGCTGGCTGCTCTCGACGCTGTTCGCGGGCAGCACCGAATCGATGTCGGCGGAGCAGCGCTACCGCCGCGCGGACGGCACGACGGCCTG
>Ga0302324_100005946_pt1 | contig 26499 bp, 17 predicted proteins | sample Palsa_T0_1_FD_201949 | JGI IMG/M metagenome (GOLD analysis project Ga0302324, IMG submission 201949) | Peat permafrost microbial communities from Stordalen Mire near Abisko, Sweden - Palsa_T0_1 | ecosystem: Environmental > Terrestrial > Soil > Palsa > Peat permafrost | place: Sweden: Abisko... | reverse complement strand
CGCACCCGAACAATCTCGGCGAACGGCCGCCCCATTCTGTCCACTCCCCAGATGCGCACCGGCAACTCCAGGTCCAGCCTGCGCTCTTTTCGCCGATCCATTTCCGCTCCTGTATTCAAGCGGATCATAGCCGCGAATGCTCCGCAGCGAAACGTCACATCGGTTACACGGTAAGTAGTTCCGGAAGTTACGTTGCAAAGTTACGCTGCCAAAGGAGGGCTCAATTGGGAGGAAAAGTGATTTTGTGGGGATTCGCCGGCAGGCACTCAATACGAGCGTGTGCTCGATGCGAATAGTCTTGAACGCAAACAAAGGACTTAATCGAGGTCTTTCATCGAGCAGGCCCCAGGCCCGCGAGGGTCGCCGCATGACCCGCACGCCGAACTCGAAGGTTGGGCGGACCCTCCGCTCTTCGCCGCCACGGCGAACACCGAAAGCTGTGGCTCCAGCTTCTTGCTCTGACACTTTGGACAAGCGGCTTTTTGCTGGCCGAACACCAGTGCCTCGAACTCGTGATCGCATTCCTTGCAGATGTACTCGAAGATGGGCATGAAGAAAACTCCACGGAGAAAGTTTCTTCTATTTAAAATCAAAGTGTGGGAACTTCGCAAACCGAGGATGGAGGCCGTCCCTTCAAACCACGTCGCTGGTTACGTGGCGGCCATGTGCAGACGCTCGCCAGCTTTTTGATCACGCGACACTTTCGTGTGCCCGCGCCCGAAGAGCGGTTGATTGAAGTGGCGCCTGGCATCCAGGTGCTTTGCCACTGCCATTGGCAAGCGGATCGCGCGCGCGCGCTGACCATTATTGTTGTGCACGGGCTCGAAGGGTCGAGCGAGTCGCAGTATATGCTCGGCGTCACCGAGAAGGCGCTGGCCGCGGGAATGAATGTGATCCGCTACAACCAGCGCAACTGCGGCGGCACCGACGCGCTCGCCCCGGTGCTCTATCACTCCGGCCTGTCGGAGGATGTGGCGGCGGTGGCGCGCGAGGTTATTTCCCGCGATGGCGTTGCGCGCCTCGCCCTCGTCGGCTTTTCGATGGGCGGCAACATCGTGTTGAAATTGGCGGGCGAGTGGGGATCCGAAGCCCCTCCGCAGTTGCGGGCGATTGCCGTGTGTTGTCCGGCGCTCGATCTGGCCCCGTCGGCGGATGCGCTCCACGAACCGTCGAATCGCATTTACGAAACATATTTTCTGTGGGCGCTGCGCCGTCGGATGCTGCAGAAGGCGCGGCTGTTTCCCGAACACTTTGACGTGAGCCGTTTGCGCGGTATTCGAAGTCTGCGCCAGTTCGACGACAAGGTAACGGCTTACTACTGCGGATTCACGGGCGTCGACGACTACTATGATCGCGCCTCAGCGGCGCACGTGGTCGAGCGAATCGCAGTGCCGGCGCTGGTGTTGTATGCGGCGAATGATCCGTTCATTCGCATCACGGCAGAAACGCGCCGGAAGATTGCATCGAATAAGAATATTTCCTTCGTTGAGACCAGCGATGGCGGACATTGTGCGTTCGTCGGAACGCCTGACCGTGCTTCGCTGAGATCGGGCGCTGGAGCGGGAAATGGCAGCGGTGATCGTTATGGCGATGATCGTTATAACGACGGGTTTTGGGCGGAGCAGGAGATCGTGAACTTTCTGCGCAGATTCTAATGGGTAAAGTTCTAATAGGTGAAGGCCCGATGGATGCTGATTTCTCGATCGAGTTGGGCAGGGAAGATCCGGTGCTGGATTTTCCGTGGAAGGATCCGGCGGGGCAATTTACTTATCGCGACTTGAAGCGGCATCCGGAGTTGCTGGCGGAAATCGACGAGGCGGAAAAGTTTCCGGAACTTAGGGAATTTCTGCGAGCGATGAATTCGGCGCAAAGCCTGGTCGAGACAGCGAAGTGCGACGTCTGGGGGACCACCGAGCTGAGCGCCGAGGAAGAAATTTACGACGCATCGCATAAGTGCGCGAGTTATGTGGACATAGTGTTCTCGGAGCTTGACCGGCAGCATGACGTGCCCCTTAACGTCCGGCAATCTTTGCCCAGTCACGAGCAGTTTGCTCGAAAGCTGGTTGATTTGTTGCGGCGTGCGCCGGAGAGCCCGTCCGCGGCGGAGGTGTGCGTGCGGCGGTGTTACTTCACCGAGGATGGCGTCCGGGAAGGTTTTTACTGCACTTTGTATGTGAGCGCCTACGGACAGGATAGCGCCGGCGCTCGTCAGAATTGGGGCGTAGGGCTGAGGCTGATGGCGAACGCGGTCGGGCAACTGTCGGTGGCCGCGATGCGGGCGTGAAGATGGACCAAAGCCGGTACCTTTCGTTCTTGTCACTACGCGGGCTGGACGCTCCTTCCGATCTTTTTCCAGTACATGATCTTCTTCCAGTCAATTCTCTTCCAATCGATTCTCGTGCGGACCAAAGAGATGAGCAGCATGAATAGAAATATTTCCACCAGCCCCCGCGAAGCAGCGGGAATGGATTGGGCTCGTTTCGGGAGGATGGAAAAGCGTCCGTACACGAATTCTATGTGAACCCAGTAGACAAGTAATGACGTTTGGCCCAGTTGAATGAGTGGGCTAAAGCCTCGAGTAGCCAGGCCCCAGCGGCACCAGGCATAACTCAGAAAAGCAATCACTAACAAGAGACCGATGCGCATCATCAGGAAGTTCGGGCTGGTATGCCAGTAATCGTAAGTGGAATAGAGATGAAAGGAAGAGTGGTCCAGTTGGTAAGCTGCGACAATCGCCGCTGCTCCGATGGCGGCTGAGAGCGATAACTTCTTGCCGGTGCGGTCGCGGACTTGACCTTGAATTGGATCGTTAGACAGAAAATTGCCGAAGAGAATGAAACCGGTGGCGAGGCCGGCGAAGGCGAAGGCGCCCCACGGGAAGAGTGGAAAGATCCAGGACTGCGGGGATCCGAGGTTGTGGCACCCGTCAATGTAGGACTCGATCGGCCAGGGCAACCAGGTTGGTCGCCACGTGGTGTAGAGCGGAGGAGTTAGTAAGGCGATTAGAGACGCGACGGCAATGGCGACGGCTGCCAGCGCAACGCTGCCGCGGCCTTGGAAGATCGCTAATGTGATGCCGCAGGTTAGCGCCATCAGGATCATCGATAGGCCGATAATGTTCAAGATATCAACCCGGAGTAAGTCGGTCCACGGAGCCCATCCCCAGGCAATGAGAAATTCTTGCAGGCGAAAGAGGAGTCCAAAGGCGAGGATTTCCGCGCCGTGACGTGCCATGGTACGCGTGATGTCGAAGGGGCCCAGTTTTTTGCTGATCAGTTTGTTGATAATCAGGGCAAAGGAAACTCCGGCTAGAAAAAGAAAGAGGGGCGCAGGCAGCGTTCCGAGGAGTTGCGAGTCTTGGAGGAAACCGGTATTGCGCGCGGAGCCGCCCAGCCAGGCATCGTAACAGTGTGTCTGGAACATCAAAACGCAGGCAAGCCCGCGCATCCAGTCGATCCAGGCCAGGCGGGATGTTGGGGCCGAAGTCACCGACGAGAGTGTAACGTGCGAGCAGGGGCGGGGCCAAGATGAAGGGTCAAAGGCGACCGGCGACGGCGCCTGTCCAACCTCGGCAATGTGCCTCGCATCCGTCCTCGCACCCATCGAAGAGGGGCGTGCTAGCATTTCCTGAAAGCCTGACAGGCTCATCATGAGAGAGCGCCACCGCATCGCGATTGTGAAATTCGTGGCCCGAGTTGCCGCACTGCTGCTGGCGGCGGCGTCCGTCACGCCGCAGCATGCTTTCGCGAAAGACGAGCCCAGGTGGCTCGAGGTGCATTCCCCGCATTTTCTCGTGCTGACGGATGCGGGCGAAAAACGTGGGCGCGAAGTCGCTTCGCGGATGGAGCAGATGCGGGCTGTTTTCGGAATCCTGATACTGAAAGACAAGTTGAAAATGCCGGTGCCTGTCACCGTGATCGCGCTCAAGAACGACAAGCAGTACGGTCTGATTGCTCCGGCAAAACAAAGCCTCTCCGCTGGATTCTATGTGCCCGGGTCGGATCGGGTTTATATCGTCCTGAACTTGTTTGAGGCTGATCCGTGGCGGGCGGTGGCGCATCCGCTGGCCCACTATCTTGTGAATTACAACTATCCTCCGGCGGCGGGCTGGTTTGACGAAGGCCTGGCGGAATATTTCGGCTCGATCCAGATCGGCAAGCAGGTCGACATTGGAGGCGACCCGGAGCTGGCGCCGGAGTGGCACGAGGACATTTTCGATGAGCTGAGGCGGGACCCGAATACTCCACAGTCGCTGACGCAATTGGTGAGTTCGCCGGTGTGGCTGTCGATGGTGGACTTATTCACTATGAAGCATGATGGGTCGGGAACCCGCGAGGGGACGCACCATACCCTTTATTACGCGCAATCGTGGATGGTCGTTCACTATCTGGTGAATAAGAACAAGATGCCGGAGGCGGGAACTTACTTCGATCTGGTGCAGAACCAGCACGTGCCGGTGGAGAAAGCGATAGTGCAGGCATTTGATATGTCACCTGCGCAGTTTGAAGATGCGGTTAAGACTTATATGCAATCGCTGAGCGGGTTAGGCATCGCGCTCGATCAGTCCAAAAAGCCGATTGCAAGCCCGGCGGAAGTTCAGCAGCCGGTTCATTTTGCGCTTCCGTTTGACGTGGACGTCATCGGAATGACGGCCACTTCAGTGAAGGACGAGGAAGCGCGAGCGGTCATTGACGACGTGATGGCGCGGGTTCCGGAGCATCGCGATCAGGCGCTGCGCGAGTTGCAGCAACTGACCACCGATCCCAATGACATTGAGGCGGCGCATCGCGGGCTTGCCTGGGACGACATTCGGCAGAAGCGATTCGATGCAGCGGCGGACGAACTGCAAAAGGCGACGGAGTTGAATCCGCACGATCCCTGGATCTGGTATTACCGTTCGGTGGCGAAGTATCAGAAGGCGCAAGCGACGCGGCAAGAGATGCAGGGGCTGGCGAATATGATGCAGGATCTGCGGGCGGTAGCGGATTGGTATCCGGAGTTAGCTGACGCTTATAACATGCTGGGGATGGCCCGAGTGGAAGGAGGTGGAACTAACTCCGCGCTGGAGGCGCAACGGCAGGCGATCGCCTTGGCGCCGCGGAATTTGGAGTATCAGTTCAACCTGGGGCAGATTTATGTCGCGGGGAAGAAGTGGGAACTGGCGCGCGAAGTGTTCACGCGGCTGAAGGATGGACCGGATCGGGCGGCCGCGTCCGCGGCAAAGCAGCAGTTGGATGATTTGGAGACGTTGCAGAAATATGGAGTGCGCCCGCAACGCGCGGAGGGAAGTGCGGCGCCGGCAGGCGCGGCCAGCACTCCCGCGGCGGCAACTGGCGCGCCCACGGCGAGCGTGGCGCACGATCAGGATGAGGAAGCGGACGAGTCACCGAAGCCGGTGCCCGTCAAGCCGGGGACTACTGGACCGGTGCAGTTTCTCAAGGGCAAGATCGTGAGCAGCGACTGCTCTAAGTCTCCCGAGGCGGTAGTTACTATCTTGAGTGGGATGGCGACTTATAAGATGCATGCCTCGGATTACAAATCGTTACTAGTGATCGGGGAAGACAAGTTTTCCTGCGAATGGACGAATCGGCTTGTGTCGGTGAACTATCGGGCGACGGGGAAGCATGACGGAGAGCTGGTGTCGATCGAAGTACGGTGAAGTGGGGTAGATGATGAAGTAAGGTAGACGTCTACCAGTTACTCACTGGAATCGTGGTTCCCCGGCTGACCACGGTGCTGGCTCGAGTCCAGAACAGGCAACTGGAAGCGTTTCACGGTCCCTCCGGGACCGACTGCCCACACGATTCCCCCCGGTGCGGGTGCTGCCGCGTTGAGGTTCACATTGTCGGTAAGCTTCCAGTTAGCGCCGTAATCGGGGCTGGAATCTTCTCCCTTGGGCCCAACCGCAAAGGCAACGCCGGAGGCGATGTGGACGGAAGAACGATAGCCTCCAGGCTGCTTGTCAGCTAAGTGCCACGTTTGCCCCTGATCACTGGAATAGGCTGCAACTCCCGTAGCTCGATCAGGATTGCGATAATCGCCGCCGACTGCGACCAGGTGGCGACCATGGCAGGCGATGCTGAAAATTCCGCTCGATGCGTTGCCGCTCACCACGGGAGTTTCGAAGACGGCCCATGAACGTCCACGGTCGTTCGAGTGAAAGACGCGGGCGGCGGGTCCGCCTGTGCCGAAGTAAACGTCGTTGTTGCAGACTGCGATAGACGTTCCGCTGGCGGCGAATGCGCCTTCGGTCGGAAGCGCCGCGGGCATCTTGTCCCGCGGCAGGTCGGTCCAATGTTGGCCGTCGCCCGTGGATAAGATCAGAAACTTGCCGTCAACCGGATCGCTCAACCCGAAACAGTGAGTCGTCGAATCGCAGGCAAGCGAATCGAGAAAGAACCCGGCGCGCTTGTCCGTATATTGAAGCGTCCAGGACTCGCCCCCGTCGGTGGTTTTGTAGATACGCGACTTACCGCCATCGCCGCTCGACATCGCGTAGGCCAGGGCGGCGCCGAAGGATTCGATATCGCGGAAATCGAGATCGCCGGCGCCGGAGATTTTAATTTGCTGCCATGACTTACCTTCGTCGAGTGAGCGCAGAACTGTTCCTTTGGTTCCGGAAGCCCACACGGCGTACTTTCCTGTGCTGGTCTGGCTGCCGTTAATCTTGCTGACGCTAACGCCCCGCAGGTTGGCGTCGACACCCGTGGTCCCGAGTTGCGAGACAAGAGCGGAGTGGAAAAAGGCAAAAGCAAGAAGGCTGACGACAAGCGTGCGCACCGCTGGATTGTAGAACACCGCCGCCGCACAGGGAAAAAATGGAGAGATGGGGCGCCTTGGCCCGGCCAACCGTGGCCTGCGCACGACGCCGACCCGGACGAAAATATGCGAAGATGGAATCCGGGAGAAAGTGATGGAGAACCCACTCAAGCTTAAGCGTATTCACCACGTCGAATTCTGGGTCGGCAACGCCCGCCAAGCGGCTTACTTCTATCGCAAGGGATTCGGTTTTTCGCAGGTCGCCTACAGTGGACTGGAGACTGGCCAGCGACAGCGAGCTTCGTATGCGCTGAGTCAGGGCAAGGCGAACTTCGTCCTGACTACTCCCATGACGCCGGACGATTCGGCGGCAGATCACATTCGAAAGCATGGCGACGGCGTGCGCGACATAGCGTTGGAAGTGGACGACGCGGATCAGGCGTTTGAGGAAGCTGTGCGCCGCGGAGCGCAGCCGGCCGAAGAACCGCACGACCTGAAGGATGAACACGGCGCCGTTCGCCGTGCCGCGGTCCACACCTACGGCGACACCATCCACTCGCTGATTTCATACAAGGATTACAAAGGACCGTTTCTCCCGGGCTTCATGGCGGCGCCGGTACCGGGGGACGATTGCGGTATCTTACGCATCGACCATATCGTCGGAAACGTCGAACTCGGCAAAATGCAGTACTGGGCGGATTACTACACGCGCGTGTTCGGCTTCCACCGTTACATCACTTTCGATGATAAGGATATTTCGACCGAATACAGCGCGCTGATGAGCATTGTGATGTCGGACGATTCGCATTCGGTAAAGTTTCCCATCAACGAACCGGCCGCGGCGCGCAACAAGAGCCAGATTCAGGAATACATCGAGGCCTACGGAGGACCTGGGGCGCAGCATCTCGCGCTGCAGTGTAAGGATGTGATGTACACGGTAGGCAAACTGCAGCGCAACGGGGTAGATTTTCTTCGCGTGCCTGACGCTTATTACGATGCATTGCCGTCGCGGGTCGGGCCGGTGCAGGAACCGATGGCCGAATTGCGCTCGCTGGGTGTGCTCGTGGACCGCGACGATGAAGGCTACCTGCTGCAGATTTTTTCGAAGCCGGTCGAGGATCGCCCGACCGTGTTCTTCGAAGTCATCCAGCGCAAGGGCAGCCGAGGATTTGGCAAAGGAAATTTCAAAGCCTTGTTTGAATCGATCGAGATGGAGCAGGCGCGACGAGGAAACCTGTAGAAATGCCTAACGCAAAAGCGACTAGCGCAGCCACTGCGAACGCGGCGACTAAAACAAGGACGAATTCGAAGACGCCAGCCGCGACCGCGTTACGGTACCAGTCGGGATTCGGTAACGAATTTGCCAGCGAGGCGGTGGATGGAGTATTGCCGCGAGGGCAGAATTCTCCACAGAAAGTTGCTCATGGGTTGTATGCGGAACAACTGAGCGGTACGGCGTTCACCGCGCCGCGCGGCATCAATCGCCGGACGTGGCTTTACCGGATCCGTCCGTCGGTGGCGCACAAGCCCTTCGAACCGATCAGTCAGGGAATGCTGCGCAGCGCGCCGTTTGACGAGGTACCGACGCCGCCCAATCAGCTGCGCTGGAGTCCGTTCTCGATTCCCCCTCCTGTAAAACGTACCGATTTCATCGACGGCCTGATTACCATGGCCGGCAATGGCAACACGCATACTCACGCGGGCGTTGGCATTCATATCTACGTCGCCAACAGTTCGATGACAGATCGCTTTTTCTACAACGCCGACGGAGAGATGTTGATCGTGCCGCAAAAGGGGCGGTTGCTCTTGCGCACGGAAATGGGGCTTCTCGAAACCGGTCCCGGTGAGATTGCGGTGATCCAGCGGGGAATTCGTTTCCGCGTTGAACTTGTAGACAAAGAAGCGCGCGGTTACATCTGCGAAAACTATGGCGCGCTTTTTCGGCTGCCCGATCTTGGTCCGATTGGTGCCAACGGGCTGGCGAATCCGCGCGATTTTCTGGCTCCGGTCGCGGCCTTCGAAGATCGGGAAGGCGATTACCGGATTGTGACGAAGTTTCAGGGCAGGCTGTGGTCGGCGGCCATCGATCACTCGCCCCTGAATGTCGTCGCCTGGCACGGAAACTATGTGCCCTATAAATACGATCTGGCGAACTTCAATTGCATCAACACCGTAAGCTTCGACCATCCCGACCCGTCGATTTACACGGTGCTGACTTCGCCTTCGGAAATTCCCGGAACCGCCAATGTTGACTTCGCGATCTTTCCGCCGCGATGGCTGGTTTCCGAGCATACCTTCCGTCCACCATGGTTTCATCGCAATTTCATGAACGAGTTCATGGGGTTGATACACGGAGAGTATGACGCGAAGGCGGAAGGATTCGTGCCCGGCGGTTCCAGCCTGCACAACTGCATGGCGGGTCACGGCCCGGATTCTGAGACGTTTGAGAAAGCGAGCAAGGCCGAACTGAAGCCGGTTTATCTGGGCGATACTCTGGCGTTCATGTTCGAGACTCGCTTCGCGTGCCAGCCGACGAAGTTTGCGCTGGAGACATCACAGCTCGATCATCAATACTTCGAAGTGTGGCAGGGGTTGAAGAAGAAGTTCGACGGATCCGGCAGCTGACAGGATCTTGTCATCCCGAGCGAAGCGAGGGATCTGTATTTTGCCCCGAATTACTGATCTCTCGCTTCGCTTAGGATGACAATTTATAGATGGAAATGAATCTGCAAACTTCACCGGCGCTGCGAAATTCCACGGACGCAATGGATGCCGCGCGTGTTCTGCTGCGTGACTTGATCGACTACGCAGGAATATTTCCGCCGGCATCGTTGGACATGACCGCGTCTGTCGTTAACTACGACGCGTATTCGAGATCGGAGTGGAACTGGATTCTCGGGCGTTTGATCGTTCCCGTCGCGAGGCTTGGCGAGTTCGAAGAATCGCTGGCCAGCTTGCCGGCTCCAGCGCCTGGAGGAGCCGGCGCGAAATGGCGACTGTCCGTCCTTTTGGGTCCTGACCCGGTTGCGGATGTTACTCGCATCCGCGAATTCGACGCTCGAATCGCGAGGCGCGATTCCGGGAGAAAGGTCGTCGTCGAGTCGCAGGAGCTGAAGGCTGCCAGCGCCCATGAGGTCACGCGGCTGTCCGCAATCATTCCAGCGGAGATCGCTGCCTATTTTGAATTTCCGCTGTCCGCTGGCGCCGAATGCATAGCGGCCGTGTCCGAGTGCAGACGCAGAGCCAAGATTCGGACCGGCGGGGAGACGGCCGATAAATTTCCCGCTCCCGAGCGCGTTGTCGAATTTATTCGCTCTTGTGCGGCGGCCAATGTGCCTTTCAAGGCGACCGCGGGATTGCATCATCCGCTGCGCTCGGTCCATCGGCTTACCTATCAGCCCGACAGCCCATCGGGAATCATGCACGGTTTCCTGAATGTTTTTCTGGCGGCCACATTTTTGCGGGCGGGAATGGAAACCGCGCCAGCCGTCCAGCTACTCGAGGAACAATCGCCCCAGGCCTTCCAGTTTGATTCAGAGGGAATCGGCTGGCGCCAGCATCGGGCCAGCCGGGATGAAATCGCCGCCACACGCCAGAGCTTTGCGGTTTCGTTTGGGTCGTGCTCGTTTACCGAGCCCATCGACGATCTGCGGTCTCTGCACCTGTTGTGAGAATCGGCGCTGAAGAATCTGTTTTGAAACATCGGCTATGAAACCTGTCCTCGACGAGACTCACGATTTCGAAGCGCAAAGTTGGATTGAATCGGCCAATGCCGCGGGCTCTGACTTTCCTGTTCAGAATTTACCCTTCGGAATCTTTCGGCGGCGTGATGCCGGCGCCAGGGCGACCGTGGGAATCGCGATCGGAGACCGCATCCTTGACCTCGCCGGACTGCAAAGCGAAGGCTTGCTCGCCGAGGAGAGTGCCGAGGAGAGTGCCGACGCAAGTGTGCGGCTCGCGGCCCATGCGTGCGCATCCGATTCGCTGAATCCACTGATGGCGTTGGGAACCGGTCCGCGGCGTGCTCTGCGCCGCCGCCTTCACGCAATTTTGCGTCAGGACGCACACCCATCCGATCGGCTGGCCGCATCGCGCCATCTCGTCGCGCAGGCCGATGTCGACATGCTTCTGCCAGCCGTCGTCGGTGACTACACGGATTTCTACGCATCGATTTTTCACGCCACCAATGTTGGGAAGCTCTTCCGCCCCGACAACCCGCTGCTGCCGAACTACAAATACATCCCGATCGGTTATCACGGACGAGCGTCGTCGCTGGTGCCGACGGGAACGCCGATCCGACGCCCCTCCGGCCAGACGCGCGACGGCGATGCCGCCCCGAAATTCGCGCCGAGCAACGCGCTGGACTACGAATTGGAACTGGGCTTCTTTGTGAGCGCAGGAAATAAGTTGTCAGAAATGATTCCAATCGCCGTAGCGGAAGAACATATTTTTGGAATCTGCCTGGTCAATGACTGGTCGGCGCGAGACATCCAGTCCTGGGAATACCAGCCGCTCGGACCCTTTCTGGCAAAGAGTTTTGCGACTTCGCTGTCGCCCTGGGTGGTGACCATGGAGGCGCTCGCTCCGTTTCGCACCGCCGCCTTCGCGCGCGCGGCAGGCGATCCCGCAGCACTGCCTTATCTTTTCAGCCGCGACGATCAGGAACAGGGCGGCCTCGATTTGTGCTTGGAAGTTTCTCTCTTGTCGCTCCGGATGCGCGAGGCCGGCCTGGCTCCCACGGTTTTAGGCCGCAGCAATTTTCGCGACATGTATTGGACTCTGGCGCAGATGCTGACTCATCACGCGAGCAACGGCTGCAATTTGCGATCCGGTGATTTGCTGGCGAGCGGAACTGTGTCAGGCGCGGAGAAAACGGCCCGCGGATGCCTGCTGGAGCTCACTTCCCGCGGCAAGGATCCAGTTACGCTGCCAACTGGAGAGCAGAGGAAATTTCTGGAAGATGGAGACGAAGTCATCTTTCGAGGATTCTGCGAACGAGAAGGTTTCCGTAACATCGGCCTGGGCACTTGCCGCGGGTTGATTCTGCCCGCCAGCAGCCTGACGTAGCCGAGAGTCCGGAAATGGTTCGCCGCCGGCTCGCTATCGAATTGAGGTAGTGGGCCACCTAAATTTCAACCAGTAACCGACGACCATTCCCACAGTGCCGTAAGCCCAGGCTGGGTCGAATCGGTGCGCCAAAATGATAAAGAGAGACAAAGCCAGGACAGCCAGGGAAACTATGGCTTGCATTATCGACCGCCTTAGCGGGGCATTCATCGCAGGATCTGCATTGGGAAGCATGTTCGATGTTCCAAACAGCATGCCCGCACTTCCAATGAAAATAAATAGAGGCAAGGTGTTCATGGTTACGCCGCTCTTTCTGCCCTCTGCTTCTCGCAGGTTTCCCAGAGGGCTGCCAAACCTTCCACGCTCCGGAGCCGATCCGTGACGCCGCGGCCATCGCCGGAGACATGCGAAGTGTACGATGAATTTTGACGAAGTTGTAGGCAAAATCGTTGAGAGCCGTCGCACGCAATTCAAAGCAGCCCGCTATCCGAATTGCCCGCCATTGGCCGGAAGCTTCCATCCCGTGTATGCTGTTTCGCGTTGTCGTAGCCAAAGCTTCCATCAAAAGGAAAAATTGTGACGGCAGACTCCCCGTATCCGCCAGCCGTTTCGCCGACTAATATCACCAGCACCAACACCAAAAAAGACGGTCACGGTGCGGCCGTATTTGCCGGTTTTCTCGGGTGGACGCTCGATGCCTTCGACTTCTTTCTCGTCGTCCTCTGTCTGACCGCGATCGCGAAAGAGTTTCACCGCCCCGACAAAGATATTGTTTTCTCCATCACGCTGACCCTCGCTTTCCGTCCCGTCGGCGCGTTCATCTTCGGACTATTAGCCGATCGCTATGGCCGCCGCCTTCCTCTGATGCTCGACCTCATTTTCTACTCCGTAGTCGAGGTGGCAACCGGCTTCGCCCACAGCTACATCACCTTTCTGGTGTTGCGCGCCTTATTCGGCATCGGCATGGGCGGAGAGTGGGGCGTAGGCGCATCGCTAGCCATGGAAAAGGTTCCGCCCAAACTGCGCGGATTTCTCTCCGGCCTGCTCCAGCAGGGGTACGCACTCGGCAACCTCCTGGCGACCGGCTGTTTCTTTTTTGTCTTTCCTCGTTGGGGATGGCGTCCCATGTTTTTTATCGGAGGACTGCCCGCGCTCCTCGCGCTATTCGTTCGCTTCAATGTCAAGGAGTCGGAAGTCTGGCACAAGACTCGTCAGCCCGACTGGAGCAGCCTGGGCCGCGAAATCCTCCGTCATTGGAAATTGTTTCTCTATCTCACGCTCCTCATGATGATGATGAACTGTTCCTCGCACGGCACGCAGGATTTGTTCCCGACCTTTCTGAAGCGCTTTTGGCACCGCACTCCAACCCAGGTCGCCGGCATCAATGCGATCTCCGCCATGGGCGCAATACTCGGCGGCACTCTAATCGGCTTTCTCTCCGACCGCTTCGGCCGCCGCCGCGCCATGATCACTTCGTTTATCCTTGCCATCGCGTGCATTCCCCTGTGGGCCTATGCTCCGACCGTGACCGTGCTGGTGATCGGAGGCTTCCTGATCCAATTCATGGTGCAGGGAGCCTGGGGCATCATCCCGGCCCATCTTTCGGAATTGTCGCCCGACTCGGTTCGCGGATTCCTTCCCGGATTCGCCTACCAGTGTGGCGTGCTTCTGGCGAGCTGGCTTCCAACCTTCCAGGCCGCTCTCGCCGAACACATCAGCTACGCCAGGGCCATGGCGCTGACCTCGCTAACGGTATTCGCGCTGGCAATAATCGTAGTGGCCGCGGGCCGCGAGAAGAAGGGCATCCAATTCGGCTCAGCGCCGTAAGCGCCTTGCGTGGCTGCCTGTCGCCGTGGTGCAGTTTGAATTGGTTTTGAAATGGCAAGGCAACAGGCCCGTGTGGTGACGGGCCTCTGGCCCGTCTTCGGCTGCGGAAGATTCTGTGTTGCGCTTGATTGTGGGTTCTCTGTTGCACTTGACCTTGGGTGGCGCAGCGGTTCACCGCTGCGATAACTGAACTATTAAGAAAGGCTTTTAGCCGTTGAGGGGCGGTAATCTTCAAACTGCACCACTACCATTTCGTCTGACCTCTACGACCTCACCCCACGACATTGATATCATGGACACATGGGTCCGGAGTTTGCATGAGAGAAGCCGTCGTAGTTGCCAGTTCGCGCACGGCGCTCGCGAAATCGTTTCGCGGCTCTTTTAATCTCACCCGCCCGGACGACCTCGCCGCGCATTGCATCAAAGACGTGCTCGCCAAAACTCCGCAGCTCGATCCCAAAGAATTAGAAGATGTGGTCCTCGGCTGCGCCCAGCCGCACGGCGCACAAGGTCAGAACATAGCGCGCATTTCCGCCATGCTCGCAGGCCTTCCCACCTCGGTGGCCGGCACCACCATCAACCGCTTCTGTTCTTCTGGCTTGCAGGCGATTACTGTGGCCGCCCACCAGATCATCAACGAGGGCGTCGACGCGGCATTCGGAGGCGGCGTCGAAAGCATCACCATGATTCCAAGAGACAACAACCCTCATCCCGGATTAGTGGAGAAAATGTCCGGACTTTACATGGTGATGGGAAACACCGCCGAGGTAGTTGCCAAACGATACAAAGTGAGCCGCGAATCGCAGGACGAATACGCGCTGCTGAGTCAGCAGCGCATCGCCCGCGCTCAGAAAGAAGGTTTCTTCGACGGAGAAATCGCGCCCATGCGCGTGACTCGCGGCCTGCTCGACAAGAAATCCGGCGAGCTGATCGGAAAAGAGGAAGTAACTGCGAACCGCGACGAATGTAACCGCCCCGACACCACCTTACAGGGGTTGCTCAGCCTGAAACCTCATTTTGATCCCGACAGTGGCCAGGGAACGGTAACCGCCGGTAACTCTTCGCAACTCTCTGACGGCGCATCTGCCACGCTGCTGATGTCCCGCCAGCGCGCCGACCAGTTGAAGATTCCTTACAAACTTATTTTTCGCGGTTTCCAGGTCGCGGGTTGTGAGCCGGACGAAATGGGAATCGGCCCGATCTTCGCCGTACCCAAATTGCTCACTCGTTGCGGTCTGAAAATAAATGATGTCGACCTCTGGGAACTCAACGAAGCTTTCGCTGTGCAGGTCATCTACTGCCGCGATCGCCTGGGCATCGATCCTGCGAAACTCAATGTCAACGGCGGTTCCATAGCCATCGGTCATCCCTTCGGAATGACCGGTTCGCGCATGGTCGGCACCATCGCCAACGAAATGGCCCGCCGCAAGGCCCGCTATGGCGTCGTCACCATGTGCATCGGCGGAGGACAAGGCGCAGCGGCTTTGTTCGAGCGCGCCAACTAAAAACCCTGCTCGCTTAATGATCCTGCTCGAGTTTCTTGAGCATCGCGCCGATTTCCGGATTCGACATGAAATTCTTCCACACCAGTCCGGTCCGGTAGTTCTCAATCATGACCACGATGGGCGCCTGGTTCAGCCCCATGTAGATGGGCGAAACCCAATTCTCCTTTTCATTGAACGCGTCGCGCGGACCGTAAATATCCCAGAGCTGATCGCCGAGATCGCGATAGTAGTGCTTGAACGCCGCCATCGAGGCTTCCGGCGTATAGGGGAAAGAAGCCAGTGCTCCGGTAGGCGTAAGTGTTCCACGATCGTGCGTCTCGTCGGGGGCGTGCGCCACGTAGCCATAGGGACCATCGCTGGCAGTAAGTCCCCAGGCATTGGAACCGTAACCCGGGAAGTGCTTGGGGTTCGCAATGGAATAGGCGTGGTTGATAAGTGCGATGTTTCGGTTGTTATCAAAGTAAGACTTCGTGAAGCGATCGTGAAGCTTATGCGGATCGAAACCCATGAATGAGTAGTGGGTAAAAAAAAGAGGGCCCCCGGTCCCGACGCCGACATCAAGCTTGATTCCGTAGTAAGTGTGTCCGTTGAAGTAATGATCGCCGTCCGAAGTGCCGGACCATCCCCCACGATACTGTATAGCTCGCTCCGACTGCCCTGCCCATCCAGAATAATAGAGAGAGGGCGGCACGGAGTGCGTCGGCGAAGCCATGCCGAGAAGATAGGTGATCATTACTTCGTTGAATCCGATGAGAGGATGGTGAATCTGCCATGCCCACTCCCGCGACCAATGCCAGTAGAGAAAATCACTGGTCGGAGTCTCGCGATACCAATCCCATTCGACTGTTTCCCAGAGCTGCGTGATTCCGCGGTAGAGCGACTGCTCGCTTTCGCTCTTCCCGTGAAAATATTGCCGCGCCGCCAGCAAACCTTGCACCAGGAAGGCAGTCTCGACCAGGTCTCCGCCGTTGTCGAACATCCCGAACACCGGCATGGTGCGGCCCGTGTTGCCATCCATGTAGTGCGACCACGCTCCGTGATAGCGCTCGCCATGTTCGAGGAAGTCGACGATTTTGGTCAGCCGTTGCGTACCTTGTTCGCGGGTGATGAATCCGCGATCGACGCCAACGATCAGCGCCATGATGCCGAAGCCGCTTGCGCCGGTGGCGACGATTCGCTCATCGCCGGGAATGTTCTCGCGTGCCATGCCGGAGTGGGGATCGGCTCCTTCCCAGTAGTACTGAAAGCACGCCTTCTGCAGCATGGTCAGCAGTTCGTCATCGGTGAGTTCGTGAGTCGAGGCGCTGGCTACATTCGAAAATTTCGATTGCCGATACTGCCAATCGGAAGAGGCCACCCTATATTGCGCATTGGCGTCCGACTTCCCCAGAAAATCTTCGTACCGATGAATGCCGGGCAACTGGATTCCAATCGGAGAAAAGTTGTTGCCGTCGACAGCGCCCGGAGCGTCGCCAACGCCAAAAGAACGATAAATCACGTAGCGCGCGACCGCCGGATCTTCAGGCGCATCCCACTCAATCTCCACGTGCCGGTCGTAGCCGGTGGCCCGCAGATTGGATGGAGCCCTCAGATTTGTTGCTGAGGCAGACGGGTCATTCGCAGACGGATCATCAGCGACGCGAATCTCGTCGACGATCAGAGTGTGGCGAACGCCGTCCGCGCGTCCCTGATGGAAGGTGATGCTGTGCACAAACTCGGGATTGAAAGGATAGATCGACGCCGTGCGGCAGTCGGATAGGGGGATGCGAACCTCTACCCAGCGCCCGGCCGGTACCTCGCCCGTGTATTTTCCGAGATCAAGAGGTTCGCTGAAGCCGCCCGGAAGACCTTCGCCGCCATTGGAAACTACAATTTTTGGCAAATCGGCGGCAGCTATCGTCTGGGGAGCATAAATCCAGAAATACAGGTTATGTCCGGAGAACCCGGGGAAACGATTGCGCAGGTCGGCGGCCATTATCTCCGCGACCCACCCGCCTTCCGGCGCGGACTGCCACTGCAGGCGAATCGCGTTCGGTGGCGTGAGAAAAATTCTGGTATCGACCGGCAGGCGATGGTCTTTCTGTTCAAGAAAGCTTTGCCCCGAAGCCTGGCCTGCGCTGTAAAAGTAGTTATCAGGAGTTAGACTGTTATCGAAAATAATATGGCTATAGTAATCGGAAGTTGCATGCGCAGACGAAGAGACACCGCACAAGCTTGCCAAGAGTACGATAAGCTGCGAGGCGCGAAAGTGACACGGCTTATCTGCTGCAACCCTCATGCTCTTCTACCTCTTGTCACGACTTATCAAACCGTAGAAAGGCGAGTAAGTCGAAGGTATCTCGCGCCGGCAGCAGGACGAGAAGGAATCATAAAAGAGTCTTACGGTACGATTTCCAGTTTTGCCGCAGAGCCGCTGGCGGAGTCGGGACTGATCCACATCGTCACTTTAGCCTGCTCCACTGCGAATTGGTTGTGGTCATTCCAGATCGCGAACGCGTCCGGCGCGAGCTTGAATGTGACTTTCTTTGTTTCTCCCGAAGCCAGCGCGATCCGTTGAAACCCTTTCAGCGCGCGAACCGGCTGAGCCGTGCTGGTACCTTGCAGCCGGACGTAGAGTTGAACCAGTTCTTCGCCTGCGCGAGATCCGGTGTTGGAGACAGTAGCTTCAATCGTCAGTGGCTCTCTCGTGCCCGCCCCGCCGCTCAAGCTTTGATTCAACTCCGCGGCGCTGAGCTGGGTCTTACTAACTTCGGTCGGTCCATATCCGAAGGTGGTGTAAGAGCCCCCGTAGCCAAAGGGAAACTGTGGAGTATCCTGCTCATCGATGTAGCGCGATACATACTTTGACTCTACGTCAGTCGGCGGATGCGTAAGGTCGATCTTGCCGGGTGGCCGTCCCGTACTCAACGCATTGTAATAAAGCGGTTCTTGTCCAACGCTGCGCGGCCAGCTTACGACCAGTTTGCCGCTCGGATTCGATTCCCCGAAGAGCGTCCGAGCCAGCGCCGGCCCTGTTTCGGTCCCTGGAAACCACGCCGACACAACCGCCGGCACATGTTCAAAGGCCCATGGCAACGTGAGCGGACGCCCACTGAAGAGAATGAGTACGACCGGTTTGCCGGTATTGACGACCGCTTCGAGCAGCCCCTGCTGGCGCCCAGGCAGGCCCAGATTCGTACGAGAGGCCGCTTCACCACTCATGTCCGGAGATTCACCCAGTGTGAGAATTACCAGATCAGCCCGTTTGGCGGTGGCGACCGCCGCCGCGATCTCCTCGTCGCTGCCCGTAAGAATTCCCGCGCCCTTGGAGCGGAAGATGTTACTTTCCCCCAAGCGCCGCTGTAACTCACCAGGAAACGACAAGACTGAGACTGTCGCCGAACGCGCCGGATCCAGCTTCCCCTCAGGGTCAGAAGAATTGTCCGCCAGCGGGCCGATGACCGCCACCGTCCTCACGTCCTTCGATATCGGAAGCAGAGCTTTGCCGTCGGCTGCCGGACTATTCTTCAGCAGCACAAACGATCGCTCAGCAATCGTTTGCGCTAATTGCAGGCTCTCGGGCAAAAAGAAGGATTGCTTGGCGCGTCCTTCATCCACATAGGGATGCTCGAAAAGGCCGAGCGCGAGCTTTACCCGCAACACCCGGCGCACGCTCTCGTCGACATTCGCTTCCGGCACCGCGCCCGAACGAACGAGTTGCGCCAGTTGATCGTGATAAAGGCTGCTCGCCATGTCCATGTCGACACCAGCGAGAAAGGCCTTGCGCGCGGCGATGGCGTCATCGGCGGCAATGCCGTGCGCCACTAACTCGCCGATCGACGACCAATCGCTCACGACCATGCCCTTGAATCCCCACTCCTTCCGCAAAATCTGGCCCAAGGTGAAGGGATTCGCCGAAGAAGGCACGCCGTTCAGCGAGTTGAAGGCGCTCATCACGGTCGCGGTACCGGCATCGACCGCCGCCCGAAATGGCGGCAAATAGAACTCACGCAGCGTGTGCTCGGAAATCTCGGTGCTATTGTAATCCCGCCCACCCTCTGCCGCACCGTAACCCACATAATGCTTGGCGCACGCCGCCATCGTATCCGGCGCATCGAGATGCGACCCCTGGTACCCGCGGACGTACGCAGCCGCCATTACCGACCCCAGATACGGATCTTCCCCAGCGCCTTCCTGGATGCGGCCCCAGCGGGCATCGCGCGCGATATCCACCATCGGTGAAAACGTCCATCGAATGCCAATCGCCGATGCCTCCAGCGCCGCCACATGCGACGCTTTCTCCACCAATCCCGGATCCCACGTCGAAGCCATGCCCAACGGAATCGGGAACTCCGTCCGGAATCCGTGAATCACGTCGAGCCCGAACAGCAGTGGAATATGCAATCGTGAGCGCTCGATCGCAATCCGCTGGTACTCATTGATCAGCGGAGTATCAACAACATTCAGCAACGCCCCGATCTGTCCCTGCACAATCATGTCTTTGTAGTCGGTGCGCCCGGTGCCGGGTCCGGTCGCTTGTCCGGCGGAATATTGCACCAGCTGTCCGATCTTTTCTTCCAGGGTCATGCGGCGGAGAAGCGACTCCACCCGGGCATCCAGTCGCGGGTCCGCGATGCCAGTTTCGCTCGCGCTCCGCCGGATATCCGTCGAAGCCGGTGCCGCTGACTGAGCCAGCAGCCATGAACTGCCCGATGCCGCGAAAAGCCCCGCGATTAACACCGAGAGAAGCAGCGCCCGTGAACCGGGAGAACGCGCGGGTCGCACCGCGAACCACATGAGTCGCACCTCGTACAAATACGGTTTTGTGCCTAACTAAATCGCGTTAGTAGAACATTGTTAACAATCTTACCGGTCTGTATGAAATACGTTTTTCTCCTCGATGTCAATAGTCCAGACGGCGCAGATCGACATATCCGCTTGCCCCCGCGATTTCATTGTGCGAGACTCCGGTGCGTGACCGCGAAGAAGTCGGGACCCAGCAGCGATGGCGCGAAACAGGCCGCCCGTAAGCCCATGAGCCTGAAAAAGCTCGCGCAGCACCTCGATCTTTCCCCCGCCACCGTCTCCCTCGTCATCAACCGCTCCACCGTCGCCGACTCCATCCCGCAGGAGACCAAGGATAGAATCTTCGCGGCCGCCAGGAAATTCAAATATCATCCCAACTTCTTTGCCCGCTCCTTGCGCACCCAGCGCAGTTTCACCATCGGCGTCATCGTCCCTGAAGTCAGTGACGGGTATTCCGCTTCCGTCATGAGCGGAGTCGAAGATTATCTTCTGCAGGAGGGCTATTTCTATTTCGTCGCCAGCCATCGCCACCGCCCCGATCTCATCGACGAATACCCGCGCATGTTTCTGGAACGCTCGGTGGACGGGCTGATTGCCGTGGATACGCCGTGGAACCTCAATCTTTCCGTGCCCGTCGTTACCGTGTCCGGGCACAACGATGTCAAGGGCGTTACCAACATCGCTCTCAATCACCAGCGTGCCGCGGAGGTAGCATTAAAGCACCTTTTCCACCTCGGGCACCGTCACATCGCCTTCATCAAGGGGCAGGCGTTCAGCTCCGACACCGAAGTGCGATGGGCCAATATCGAACGCGTCGTGAGCCAGCTTGGGTTGACTATCAATCCCGATCTCGTCGCCCAACTGGAGGGCGATTTGCCCTCCCCTCAACTGGGGTACATGGCGACCAAAATGTTGCTCGCTTCCGGGGAAACGTTTTCTGCGCTCTTTGCCTTTAACGATATCTCTGCCATGGGAGCGATTCGCGCCTTGCGCGAATCCGGTTTGAATGTCCCCGAGGATGTTTCCGTTGTCGGATTTGACGACATTCAAAGTGCCGCTTTCCAGAATCCTGCCTTGACCACCGTGCGCCAGCCACTCCGCGAAATGGGGCGAGCCGCCGCTGAAATTCTGCTCAAGCGTATTAACCGTCCAGGTTCCACCCTGCACGACAAACACACCGTCGAACCCGAACTGGTGATACGGGAAACCACAGGCCCCGCCCCCAACGGACGGCGAGTTGCCAGCAAACAAAGGCACTAACACGCCTATCGTTTTCCATACTCATCTCTGCATTTCCATAGACGTTCGCTTGTAGAATCGCGTGCCAACTAAGTCCTTGACTGTTGAATTTCGGACATGCTATAAGCAGGCGGCGAAGTTTTACTAAATCGCTTTTCCAGAGATTTAGTAACTGATTCACTGAAAGTCGAATCAGATCACAAAAGCACTTTCGTTTTGCTCCGAGGAGAGTTCATGAGGCGTTTGAGTTTGGCAGTCCACGTCGTACTGCTGATCGTTAGCATCGTTGCATCGACCGCGTTAGTTCAGGCGCAGTATCGAACTTCCATTCAAGGCGTGGTGACCGATACCAGCGGCGCAGTGATTCCCGGCGCCACCCTCACGCTGACGAATCCTGCCACCGGCGAAACCCAGGTCAGGACCAGCGATCCGTCCGGCGTGTTCAACTTCAACGCACTGGCCGCCTCCGCAGTGTTCCGCTTGCAAGTCGAAAGGACTGGCTTCCAGAAGAAAGTTCTCGACCACGTCGACCTGATCCCTGACCAAGCCAACGCACTCAACGTGCAGCTCGCAATTGGCGCGGCAACCACCACCATTAACGTCGATGCCGAGTCGCTTCCAGCACTCGACACTGAGAGCGCTTCCCTCAACGGCGTCGTTTCCGACAACGAAATTCAGCACCTGCCGTCCTTTGGCCGCGATGTCATGAAGCTCGCACAGCTCGCCCCCGGCATGTTCGCCGATGGTTCCCAGGCCAGCGGCGGCGGCCAATATATCAACCTTCCCGGTACCCAGAGTGGCCCCACCCCGTCGGGTGGCTCGACTGGAATCTTCGCGACCGAAAATCTTGTTCAGGGTTATGCCAACGGCAACCAGGCCCAGAACACCGGTGTTTCGATTGATGGCATAAGTACCGTCAGCGCCGTTTGGGGCGGTGCCACTGTCATCACCCCGTCTGAAGATTCCGTTAGTGATGTCAAGATTGTCACCAACAGTTACGACGCCGAGGACGGTCGCTTTACCGGCGCCCAGGTTCAAGTTACTTCCAAGAGTGGCACCAATAACTTCCACGGCAGCCTTTTCTTCACCGCCCACCAGCCCAACCTGAACGCCTTCTCGCACTATTTCGGCCAGGGCGCGGGCTCAGCGACTAGAGACAACAATAAATTCAATCAGCTCGGCGGCAGCGTCGGCGGCCCCATCTGGAAAAATAAGATCTTCGCTTTCTTCAATTATGAAACCGTGCGCGAGCCCAACTCGAATCTTCAGGGCACAGGATGGTACGACACCCCGGCTTTCGACGCTCTGGCGCCCGCCGGAAGCATCGCGGCAACTTATCTCAGCTTCGCCGGCAATAACATCGTCAATAACGGCCTCGTTGCCAACGTAACCTGCGCCACCGCTGGTCTGGTTCAAGGAGTGAACTGCAACGCCGTTACCGGTGGGCTGAATGTCGGCACGCCGCTGAATCCTACGCTCTTTCCGCTGGGACAGATCGGACCGAGCCCGGGTCATCCCTGCGGCGGTATGGATTGCGGCTGGACCAGTGCCCAAACCCCCGGCACCGGCGGCGACGGCAGCGGTGGTCCTGAGAACCTCGGTACCACGGCCGATATCGCGGAGTACATAACTTCGAATCCGACCACTCACACTGCCGTGCAGTACAACGGCCGCCTTGATGCCGATGTCACCTCCAAAGATCGAATCGGCTTTGCCATCTACTGGGTTCCTCAGTCAACCGACGACTACAACGGCAGTCGATATTACGACGTCTTCCATCACAGCCAGATCAACGATGCGTTTTCCGTCATCTGGAACCACACCTTCTCCGCCACCCTGCTCAATGAACTTCGTGCCAACGCTGCAGGATGGCGCTATAACGAACTCGAGGAAAACCCGCAAACTCCGATCGGATTGCCCCTGGATGGCATCGGTGTAACCGGCAGCATCGGTGTGGGTGATTTTGGAGGAAACGTCGGCAACGACCTGGACCAGTGGACTTACAGCTACAAAGACGTTGCCACCAAGATCATTGGGCGCCACACCATTAAATTCGGCGGAGAGGCCACGCGCCTCTTTTACCTGGACGCCTGCGTACCCTGCGGCGTGCCCGCCTACAGCTTCTTCAATCTGTGGGATTTTCTCAACGACGCGCCGAACCATGAAGGCTATACCACCTTCAACCCGACTACCGGTCTGCCTACAACCCAGCGCCAGGACCAGCGCGAAAACCTCCTGGGCTTCTTCGTCCAGGACGATGTGAAACTGCGTCCGAATCTCACCATCAATCTCGGCCTGCGCTGGTCCTACTTTGGTCCGCTTTCTTCTAAACAGGGCAACATGTATGCAGCCAACCCAGGTTCCGGGTCGGATTACTTGACTGGCCTGACCGTTGGTGTGGGAAATTCCTGGAAGGCGCAGAAAAATAACTTCGGCCCCGAAATCGGTTTTGCCTGGAGCCCCACTGCATTCAACAACAGGCTCGTGTTCCGGGGCGGTTACGGCCTCAACTACAACCAGGAGGAAATCGCGATCTCCGCCAATATCGCCGGCAATCCCGGATTGGATATCGGGGAATATGTGACGCTCGCATCGCCGACTACACCGAACACTCTCGGCATCCAGTATGGCATTTCAACGAACCCGCACAGCATCTTCGGGTATGCGCCAAACCCCAACTATACCTTGAGTTTTGGCCCGAACGGCCTACCCACAACCGGCTCGGTCGGCGTAGATATTTTCCCCCAAACCATGCCCACCCAGCGTACCCACCACTACTCGTTAGACATGCAATACGATCTGGGTCACCAGTACATAATGAGCTTGGGATATCAGGGAAGCCTGTCCCGGGACATCTTCTTCAACGAGAACCCGCTTGCCGTTCCCGCTTCCCTGGGCTACTCCCAGAATCCAAATATCAATGGCGGAGATTTGTACAACTCTAACGGCCGCGCCAACTACAATGCTTTGCTGGCGGAAGTCAAGCATCAATTCTCCCATCAGTTCATGGCCGACGCGCAATACACTTTTTCGAGAAGCATGGATACCAGTTCCGCTCCCTACTCCGAGCAGCTCTATCCATACGATCTCAGCCTCGACTATGGACGATCTGACTATAACGTCACCAACTCCTTTAAGTTGTTTGGCATGTGGCAGCCAAACTTCTTCCACGGCGATACTTGGGTCAATAAGATCGCTGGCGGGTGGTCGCTCAGTGGTATTTTCAACTGGCACTCTGGATTTCCTTTTTCTGCGTTTGTAAGTACCACCACCCCAGGAGACCTCTATTGCTCAAACTGCGGCTACAATCAACTGTTTCCTGCCGCCTATCTGGGCGGCGCCGGCCACAGCACCAGCAATTCGGCATTCGAAACCAACCATAGTGCCAACTTTCCCCTTGCCGCGACCACGTATTTCTCGGCGCCAACCTATACCACTTACAACTGCACCCCGGACTGCTCCGGGACCTCGCTTCCTCAGAACCCCGGTGTAGCTCGCAACGCGCTCACCCTTCCCGGATATAAGGATGTGGACTTGACGCTGTCCAAGGGCTTTGGCCTTCCGAAATTGCCGGTGCTCGGCGAAAACGCCAGGTTTGAACTCCGGATGGATGCCTTCAACGTCTTCAACAATTTGAACTTGAACCCGGGTACCATTTCGAACAACATTGGCAGCTCAAACTTCGCCACATTAAGCGGCGCGCTTGCCGCCCGAGTCCTGTCAATAGGAGCCCGCTTCAGCTTCTAACCAATTCGTATCGCTTCGGTCGGGGTGTCCGTGTGGAGCGGGCACTCCTGCCCGCTGCCTTTGACTTGGTTCCAGCCCGCGCCGAAAACCAGCCGCAAAGACAACAGTGTAAACATTACGAAGAAAAAGAACAGGGCCTAGGGCAATGAAGCTTGGAACCCCGCCTTCTCCATGGCGTCCCGCATCTCCTTGTTTTTCATGATCGTACTCCAGACAAATCCAGACCGTGCGTTCTCCGCCATCAGCATAGTGATGCCAAGATCGATGCCAAGCACATCCGAGTCGTACCAGCCGCTCAGCGGATTAAAAGCATCGACAAACCCATATCGTCCCCAAGCCTTGGGATAGCGCTCCCGAATATTCCGCAGCACCTCCAGGCAATCCTCCCGCAGGAACGCCAACGACCCGCCAGCAGCGCACGAAACGATGCTGCCATCCAGTCGCCCGATCCGTGGAGGACCGCCCCAGGCTTGATATCCGGAAGCCGAATCAGAGGCGGTGATTCCCCACAGGCGCGCGCTGTAATCGGGGAATTCGTCGCTCAGGGAAATACAGAATTGCTTGTGCGCCTTTGTGGCCGTTACCGAGTTCGTGAAGTAGTTGGCATACGCATCGCGCTTGTGGCGAAAATCAAACCACGCTTGCGAATACTGATGGGTGAACAGCGGATCGTGTCCGGAAATGTACTCGAATTCCTGAAACTTCACGGTGGGACGCGTCCACGCCTTCCACGTGTCGCTCGAAACGGAATGCGTGGGCGATCCGATCGCCAGCAGGTAGATCATCATGAGTTCGCAATAGTGCTCCCAGCGCGCGTGCAGGAAGCCGCCGTCCGGCTTCCATCCCATGGAGAAAGTCTTGCCGCCGTTCAGCATCCATGGCCAATCCACACGCTCGTAGATGGCGGTTGCCAGGTCCTTGATTTCGGCGTCATCGAAATGTTGCCGGGCGGTCAGCACGCCGCAGAGCAGAAGCGAGGTATCGATCGAGGAGAGTTCGCAGTTCCAGAGTCGCGCTCCGGTCTCGATATCGATGAAGTGGTAAAAGAAACCGTGTTCGTTAGGCAGCTTCTGCTTTAGAAACCGGAGTGTCTGGCGCACGCGTTCCCGGATGTCCGTCGCCTTGCCGTAGCCGCGGGACTCCGCGATACACAGCCCCGTAAGTCCGAAGCCAGTTGCGGCGATACTGGCAATCCGTCTTTGGTCTCTCCCCCGATGGCTCTCGCCATTGAGGAGCGCGCGATCCCTGACCTGACCGGTGGTACTGCTGGCTTCATTCCAAAAGAAGTCGAAGGTGGCGCGTTCGATTTCGTCCAGAAGTTGATCGTCAGATCCGGGATAAGGAATTCTCGGTGGCTCGTTAAAGGTCTTGTGCCGCGAAAACCATGCAGCGGAGGCCAGTCCGGAACAGCCGACGAGCGCCCCCAGGGCTGTCGTTTTGAGCATTTGGCGACGCGTAACCGGCTGGCGCGGGGACATGGTTGGCGTTTGATCGAGCGGCGGCATGCTCCTCAATTTTAGCAGCACGGCTCAACGCCGATGGACCGAGCAGACGTAGAAATCTGGCTGGA
>Ga0302324_100005943_pt1 | contig 26502 bp, 24 predicted proteins | sample Palsa_T0_1_FD_201949 | JGI IMG/M metagenome (GOLD analysis project Ga0302324, IMG submission 201949) | Peat permafrost microbial communities from Stordalen Mire near Abisko, Sweden - Palsa_T0_1 | ecosystem: Environmental > Terrestrial > Soil > Palsa > Peat permafrost | place: Sweden: Abisko... | reverse complement strand
CTTCGGCGTGCCGGAGTTCGATGGCGAGGGCCGCTATCTGGAGCTGCAGTTCGATCAATACTCGGTGGTCTCGCTGTATCTGCCTTCCGGCTCCTCCGGCGAGCACCGCCAGGCCTCCAAATTCCGCTTCCTCGAGGCGTTCATGCCGCACCTGAACAAGCTCAAGCGCGCGCGCCGCGAATACATTCTGTGCGGCGACTGGAACATCGCTCACCGGCCGATCGATCTGAGGAACTGGAAGTCCAATCAGAAGAACTCGGGTTTTCTGCCCGAGGAGCGCGCCTGGCTGGATCAATTGCTCGGACCGGTCGGCTATATCGATGGCTTCAGAAGCATCGTGAGCGAGCCGGATCACTACACCTGGTGGTCCAACCGCGGCGAGGCCTGGGCGAAGAATGTCGGCTGGCGGATTGATTACCAGATACTCAGTCCAGGGCTCGCCGGTACGGTACGGCAGGCACACATATACAAAGACCAGCGCTTTTCCGATCATGCGCCGCTGATCATGGGCTACCATGGATTTTAGTCTTTGAGCACACCGGAGGCGCCCCGCTGGCGCGATGCGCTGCGTGTCTACGGGCAGCCGCGCATGCTCTCGATGCTGGCGCTCGGCTTCTCGAGCGGGCTGCCGTTCATGCTGGTCTACAACACGCTCTCGGCGTGGCTGCGCCAGAGTGGCATCGAGCGCTCGACCATCGGCATGCTCTCCTGGGCCGGACTCGCCTACTCGTTCAAATTCCTCTGGGCGCCCATCGTCGATCGGCTGCGCCTGCCCGTGCTCGGCCGCACGCTGGGCCAGCGCCGCAGCTGGATGCTGCTCTCGCAGCTATCGATCGTGCTCGCCTTGCTCGCCATCTCGCACAGCGATCCCGCGCGGGACGTGGTGCATGTCGCGGCCATGGCGCTGTGGCTCGCGTTCTCGGCTGCGACCCAGGACATCTCGATTGACGCCTGGCGTATCGAGTCCGCTCCGGCGCGCGCCCAGGGCGAGATGGCGGCCGCCTATCAGTACGGCTATCGGATTGCGATCCTGACCGGCACGGCCGGCGCGCTCTGGCTCGCGGCGGATCTGGGCTGGACGCGCAGCTATGCGACCATGGCGGCGCTGATCGGCATCGGTGTGCTCACGACGCTGGCCGTGCGCGAACCGCAGCGCATCGTGCCGCAGACTTCGGTGCTCGCCGAGCGGCGCGTGGTGGATTGGCTCGAGCGGCATACGCACTGGCCCGCGGCGATGCGGCACGGGGGCTCCTGGCTGCTCGGCGCCGTACTCTGTCCGGTGCTCGATTTCTTCGCCCGCCACGGTCTGGTGCTCGGACTATTGTTGTTTGCCTTCATCGGCACCTATCGGCTGACCGATTTCACGATGGGCGTGATGGCCAATGCGTTCTATCTGGATCTGGGCTTCACGCTCAAGCAGGTCGCAGCGGTGGTCAAGATCTACGGCACCATCCTGACCCTGGCCGGAATCCTGGTGGGCGGCTATGCGGTCGCGCGGTTCGGTCGCACGCGCTCGCTACTGCTCGGCAGCGTGCTGGTCATCGCCTCAAATCTCGCCTATGCCATGCTTGCCGCGCACGGGGAGCCGAGCGTGATCGGTCTCGGTGCAGCGATCAGCATGGATAATTTCGCGCAGGCGGTGCATGGCACGGCGCTGATCGCGTTCATGTCCTCGCTCACGAGCGCCTCGTACACGGCGACGCAATACGCGGTGTTGTCCTCGCTCTACTCGTTGCCGCCAAAATTGCTGATGGGCACGTCGGGCTTCGTGGTCGATGCGATCGGCTATCCGCCGTTCTATCTCTACACCGCGGCGCTGAGCCTGCCGCCGTTGCTACTGCTGTATTTTCTCTCGCGCCGCAGGGGTTTCGAGCTCGCCCAGCCCGCGCCATCGCTCTGAGCCAAGCCGGCGAGCGGCCTCAAGGCGCTGCGCAGCGAGCGCTAGCGGAAGGGCTCCAGCGGCTCGAACAGATCCAGGCCATCCAGGCCGCCCGCTATTTGCGGGTCCCCTTCCAGCCCGCTGTTGGGAGTCGGCGCGTCGTCCTCACTGTCGACGTCGACCGAGCCGCTCCAGTCCTCGGGCGCCTCGGCCTCGCTGATCTCGCCGCTCGCGTGCTGGGCGTCCCAGTCCTCTTGATCCATTTCCTCGACCGTGCCGTCGAAGTACTGCACCTCGATCGTGCCGTCATCCTCATCGATGGCGACCACCTCGAAGCTCTCACCGCCGCGGACGCGATACCATGCACCGATCTCCGGCTGGGCGTTCATTGCTCTGGAGGCTCCCGTATGCACCGGCAGCGGTATGCTTTACGCTGCGACTGAGACTGAGACCCGTTGTGTCCTGAATCCTGTTCCTGTTCCTGGTTCGCCTTGATGTTGCGCCCGGCGCGGGAGGCATTTCAAGACTAATTTGATTTTGCAGGGCGTCATGTTGCAAGAGCTGTTCCGATTCTTCCTCGTGTTTCTCGTCGTCGTGGAACCGATCTCGTTGATCCCACTATTTGTAGGACTGACCGAAGACGACGCCGAGCCGCAGCGCCGGCAGATGGCGCGCCGGGCGATCGCAATCTCGGCGATCATTTTGACGCTCTTCGCGGTGGGCGGGGGTCCGTTCCTGCACATGATGAGCATCAGTTTGCAGTCATTTCGCATTTTCGGCGGTCTGCTGCTGTTCCTCATGGCCCTCGAGATGGTGTTCGGGCGCCAGTCTGGCACGCGTACCTCCACGCCCGAGGCGGCCGAGTGCCGGCAGAAGCCGGACATCTCGGTATTTCCGCTCGCTTTCCCCTTCATCGCCGGACCCGGCGCGCTGGCCACGATACTGCTCGCCTTCGGTCCCGCGACGGGCAAGCCGTTCCTGTTCCTTGGATTGTTACTGACTGTGTTCCTGGTACTCGGGATCACGCTGTGCGTGCTCTACATCGCGACCCCGGCGATGAAAGTGCTGGGTGTCACCGGGACCAATGTGATCAACCGGCTCTTCGGAGTGGTGCTCGGCGCGTTGGCGGTGCAGTTCATGGTCGACGGCCTGCGCGGCAGCTTCGGCGGTCTCGGCGGCTAACCGGCTGGGCGACTAGGCGTCGCGCGCATACAGCAGCTCTCGCACCCGATGGCCCAGCCGCTCGCCGCGGCGCTCGAAGCGCGTGGCGCTGCGCGCCATGACCGTCTCGACGTAGCCTCCCTCTGCGGCGCAGTTGTGCAGCGCGTCGCAAGCGCTCAAGACCTGCAACATGTGCAGCGCGTAGGGCTCCCAGTCGGTGGCCAGATGCCAGCGGCCGCCGGGCTGGAGGCGCGAGGCCACGAGCTCGGCGAACGCGCTCTGCACGATGCGGCGCTTGTGATGACGTTCCTTGGGCCAGGGGTCGGGAAACAACAGTTGCAGCTCATCCAGGCTCGCGGGTGGGATCTGCCAGTGCAATACGTCGACGGCGTCGTGGGCGATCACGCGCAGATTGGACACGCTGGACCTGGCCGCGGCGAGCAATAAATGCCCGACGCCTGGACGATGCACCTCAACGCCAAGGAAATCGCGTTCGGGCGCGCTGAGTGCGCGCTCGAGCAGATGCTCACCGTTGCCAAAGCCGATCTCGAGCGTACGCGGCGCATGACGTCCGTAGAGCCGGTCCAGATCGAGCCAACCGTGTTCGAATTCAATGCCATAACGCGGCCAAAGTTCAGCCAGAGCGCGCTGCTGCGCAGCCGTGATCCGGCCCGCACGCAGCACGTAGGAGCGAATGGCCTGAGGGTGCTCGGCTGGGTCCTGCATGGGCGCGGATTATCGCCCAGTCATGCTGCAGTTCATCGCATATCATGACCTAACGGAATCGCCGAGCCGCATTTGCCATCACCGCCGCAAGAATCGCAACGCAGCCTGCTGTGGCTCGTGGCCGCCGGCTTCTTCATGCAGACGCTGGACTCGACCATCGTCAATACGGCCTTACCGGCCATGGCTCGCAGCCTGCACGAGAGTCCGCTGCGCATGGAATCGGTGATCATCGCTTATTCACTCACGATGGCGATGCTGATCCCCGCATCCGGCTGGCTCGCCGACCGCTTCGGCACCCGCACGATATTATTCAGCGCCATCGTTTTATTCGTGGCGGGCTCGCTGCTGTGCGCGGCCTCCTCGAGCCTGCACGAGCTCGGCGTCGCGCGCGTTCTACAGGGCGCTGGGGGGTCGATGCTGCTGCCGGTCGGGCGGCTGGCGGTCATTCGCAGCGTGCCGCGCGAGCGGTTCCTGCAGGCGATGAGCTTCGTGACGGTTCCGGGACTGGTCGGACCGCTGATCGGGCCCACGCTCGGCGGCTGGCTGTCGGAATATTCGAGCTGGCACTGGATATTCCTGATCAACGTGCCGGTCGGCACCATCGGCGCCATCGCGACGCTGCGGATCATGCCGCAATTGCGCCAGGCGCACACCGAGGGCTTTGACCTCGCGGGCTACCTCATGATCGCCGCGGCCATGGTGGCGATTTCACTCGGCCTCGACGGGCTCTCGGAATTGCATCTGCGCCACGCGGCCGTCGTGATCCTGCTGGTGTTCGGGCTCGCGGCACTCAGCGGCTACTGGTTGCACGCTGCCCAGCGGCCGAAGCCCCTGTTCTCACCGCAGTTGTTCGGCATCCCCACCTTCAGCATCGGCTTGATCGGTAATTTATTCGCCCGCATCGGCAGCGGCAGCGTGCCCTTTCTATTGCCCCTGACGCTGCAGGTCGGCCTCGGCTACTCGCCGGCGCAGGCCGGGATGATGATGATCCCGACCGCGGTGGCGGCGATCGTGACCAGACGGGGCGTCGTACCCCTGATCATGAGATTCGGCTATCGGCGCGTGCTCATCGCTAACACCGCGCTCGTGGGCGGCTGTATCGCGGGCTTCGCACTGATCAGCGCCGGGCAGCCGCTGTGGCTGCGCATCGCGCAGTTCGCGCTCTTCGGCGCTGTCAATTCACTGCAGTTTGCCTCGATGAACACCCTCACCCTCAAGGACCTTGGCCCGGCGAACGCAAGCAGCGGCAATAGCCTGCTCTCGATGGTGCAGATGGTGTCGATGAGCTTCGGAGTCGCCACGGCGGCGGCATTGCTGACCGAGTTCAGCTTGAGCTTCGATCCCGGCGAAGCCTCGGTGGACCGAGCCGGGCATCTGATGCAGGCCTTCCATGCGACTTTCGTGAGCGTCGGCCTCATCACGGTCGCGGCCGCCTGGATATTCTCACAGCTCTCGCGCGACGTGAAAGGCGACGCACAGCGCGAACCCACCGTGGAGGCGGCACCGAGCTGAATTCAGCGCGGCTTCGGCCTGCGGCGCGCCCTCACGACGTAGGCGCATAGCACCACGACGAGGGCCGCGACGCTGACGTAGAACTGGCTCGCGAGCGCCGGCGTGAACGCCATCGCCAGCAGCACCGCGACGATACCCGCGACCGTGGCGTAGCTGCTCCATGGAAACCACCACACCTTCAGACGCAGCGTGGCCGGATCGGCGCGGCGCCGCAGGCGGATCTGCGCCAGGGCGGTGAGCATGTAGACGAACAGGATCAGGGCGCCGGAGGCGTTGACCAGGAATGCAAATACGCCGCTCGGGGACCAGACCGCCGCCGCGATGCCGATCAGCCCCGCGGTGCTGCCGGCCAGCACGGAGCGCGCGGGGACGTGGCGTGAATTGAGCCGCACGGTCCACTGCGGCGCATCGCCGCGCTCGGCCAGCGTGAACAAGACGCGCGAGGTGACGTAGAACGCGGAGTTCAGGCAGGAGAGCACGGCGGTCAGGATGACCAGGCTCATCGCGCTGCCCGCCCAGGAGAAGCCCATGCCGAGCAGTGCGTGCGTGAAGGGCGACTGGCCCGGCACGATGCTGTTCCAGGGCACGACGGCGACGATCAGAAAGATCGAGCCCACGTAGAAGATCACGATACGGATGATGACCGAGGTCGTCATCTTCGTGAGGGCGCGGACCGGATCGCGCGACTCGGCCGCGGCCACCGTCACGATCTCTGCGCCGGTCAGCGAGAAGAATACCGTTGTGACGCCGGCGAGCACCGCGAGCGCGCCGCGCGGCATGAAGCCGCCGTGGCTCACCAGATTGCCCCAGGTCGGACCCGACGTGGACAGCAGGCCGCAGGCGTAGGCTGCGCTCAGGGCGATGAAGATGATGATTGCGGCGACCTTGATGGACGCGAACCAGAACTCGAACTCGCCGAAGGAGCGCGCGGACATCAGATTCACGCCGGTCATGGTCGCGATGAGTGCCACGCCCAGCAGCGGCGTGGGCAGCGCGATCCAGGCATGCAATATCGCCGCGCCGGCGATCGCCTCGACCGGCACGACGATGATCCAGAAGTACCAGTAGAGCCAGCCGACCACGAAGCCCGCGCATGGCCCGAGGCCGGCGCGCGCAAATTCAGTGAAGGAGCGCACTGCCGGCAGCGCGGTGGCCATCTCCGCGAGCATGCGCATGACCAGCAGGATCAGCACGCCGGCGATCAGATAGCTGAATACGATTGCCGGACCCACGGCGGCGATCGCGGCGCTGCTGCCCACGAACACACCCGCGCCGATCATGCCGCCCATGCTGATCATGGTCACGTGGCGCGTGGCGAGCGAACGGCTCAGTGCCAACGGCGCGGCCGCGGTGCTGGTTTGATTCATGACCGGCGCTCTCTCCTAGGCGTTAGGGCGATGAGTGGCTAAGATCATGGGGCCGCGCCCTGCGCGGTGCCTTGAGACAGCCTCGAGAGCCAGGAAACTCCCATGCGCCGAGTCAACGCTTCCCGTCTCGCCCTCATCGCGGTTGGAGCCATCATAGTGCAGGCGTTGCCATGGCGCGCAGTCGATGCGCTGGCCGGGGATGCGACGGGCGATGCCGCCGCGGATGCATCCAAGGCAGAGAGCAAGAAATCGGCGGACAACCCGGTGGTCCATTTCACGCCCGAGCAGCAGAGCAGCAAGGGCAGCGTCACGATCGGCGGACATCGTATCGACTACGAGGCCGAGGCCGGCACGCTCGTGGTGCACCCCAAGGACTGGGACGACGTGCCGCAGAATGCGCCGCAGGATGAGGACAAGAATCCGCGTCCGGAGGCGAGCATGTTCTATGCCGCCTATTTCAAGTCGCCCGAGAAGAGCGGCACGGACAAGGGTGGCACGGATAAGGGTGGCGCGAGCCAGAGTGCAGCCGCGCGGCCGCTGACCTTTTGCTTCAACGGCGGTCCGGGCTCCGCCACGATATGGCTGCACATGGGTGCCTTCGGTCCGCGGCGTGTGGTGACGGCGGACGATTCGCACACGCCGCCGGCGCCCTATAAGGTGGTAAACAACGAGTTCAGTCTGCTCGATGCGAGCGATCTGGTGTTCGTCGACGCCCCGGGTACGGGCTTCTCGCGCATCGCCGGCAAGGATCGCGAGAAGGCCTTCTATGGCGTCGACCAGGATGCTCAGGCCTTTGCCGACTTCATCATGCAGTTCCTGGCGAAATACGGACGCTGGAATTCGCCCAAGTATCTGTTCGGCGAGAGCTATGGCACGACACGGGCCGCCGTGCTGGCCTACCTGCTCGAGAACGACCATTCGATCGATCTGAACGGCGTGATCCTGCTCTCGCAGATCTTGAATTTCGACGCCAGTCCCGACACGCCCCAGTTCAATCCGGGCGTCGAGCTGCCCTACGAGCTCGCGCTGCCGACCTATGCGGCCTCGGCCTGGTACCACCACAAGCTGCCCGAACCCCGAGGCGAACTGGGGCCGTTGCTCGAGCAGGTCGAGCACTTTGCGCTCACCGACTACGCCGCCGCGCTCGCCGCGGGTGCCACACTGCCGGCAACACAGCGCGATGTTATCGCTGAGCGATTGCACCAGTACACCGGATTGCCGCTCGAATACATATTGCGCGCGGACCTGCGCATCAACGGCGGCGAATTCGAAAAGACCTTGCAGGACGATACCGGCGAGACCACCGGCCGTTACGACGCGCGTTTCTCCGGACCGACCCTTGATCTGCTGAGCAAGGAGGCCGACTACGATCCACAGTCGGCGGCCATCTCCTCGGCCTATGTCTCCTCTTATAATCAATACGTACGCCAGGACTTGCACTACGGTGCCGGCAGGGAATTCAAACCCCTCGTCGATATCGAGAAGGATTGGAACTTCCAGCACCAGGCGCCGGGAGCTGGCGCGCCGCTGCCACAAGCCACCAACGTCCTGCCGGATCTGGCCGTGGCGATGAAGCTCAATCCCGATCTGCACGTGCTGCTCAACGCCGGTTATTTCGATCTGGCCACGCCGTTCTTCGAGGGGGTGTACGAGATGCAGCACTTGAGCCTGCCGGCGAGGCTGCGCGATCACGTCGAATTCGCGTTTTATCAGTCTGGCCACATGGTCTATGTCCATGAGGCCGCCTTGCAGGAATTGCACGCGAAGGTCGCGGATTTCATCCGCCGCACCTCAAGCGCCGCCGTACCCTAGCCCCTGCCGGGCCCGTGGCTCTGAAGTGTGAGGTACGTCGCAGATCCCCTGCGGCGCGCTCATGGGACGTGCCGCCCTGCCGATGTTCCGTCGGAACGTTCTCGTTTGGCCGGTGCTGTGCGCTCGCAGAGCTGCGGGCAGCACCAGGGAATCTTATTGCAAGTCAGAAACCTCATAGCGGGCTGCATTGGCGGATTGGCGCTCGTTACCGTGCCGTGGCTCCGGCTATGGCTATGGCGCGGCCGGCGGCACGAACGTGGGCAGGAGCGCTCCTACCGCAATGTCGTCGCGCAATTGACGGAACGCATCGCTCTGGCCCACGCGCATGACGGCAGGATCACGGATGCCAATGCGGCGCTCGTGTGCGCGAGCGGCTATAGCCTGGAGGAGCTGCGCACGCTGCGATTGCCGGAGCTCTACCCCAATCTCGAGCTCAATGCGCCCGAGCTGCGAGAGCTCGCCGCGCAGCCACGCGAGTGCGCTCTGCGTACCCGCTCGGGCCGGATCGCCGATGTCGAGATCACGGTGACTCATCTGAGCGATGGCGGCCTGCCGCTCGTGTGCGTGGTGGCGCGTGACATCGCGCTGCGCAAGCAGGCGGAGCGAAAGCAGCAGGACAGCCGCGAGAAGCTCAGCCACCTGGCCAATCACGATCCGCTGACCGGACTGCCCAATCGCCTGTATCTGCAGTCGAACCTGCCGCAGCTGTTACGAAATCTGCCCGACAATTCGCAGAAGCTCGCGCTGCTCTACGTGGACGTGGATCACTTCAAGAACATCAACGATTCACAGGGTCACGGCTTTGGCGATCAGGCGCTCAATGTCGTCGCTGCTCGGTTGCGCGCCTGCACGCGCGCGGGCGACCTGGTCGTGCGCATGGGCGGGGACGAGTTCGTGGTCGTCGCCACGGGCCTGCCCGAGATCGCCACCATCGCCGTGGTGGCCGAGAAGATCCTCTCCGCGCTGCGCGGCCCCGTGCGCCTGCAGGACACGACCGTGTCGGTGAGCGCAAGCATCGGTATCGCGGTATATCCAGACGACGGCATGGATCTCGAGCCATTGCTGCGCCATGCGGACATCGCACTCTATACAGCCAAGGATAGCGGCCGCAATAATTATCAATTCTTCAGCGCCGACATGGGTGCGAAGCTGTCCGAGCACGTGGTGCTCGAGCAGGCGCTCCGCCACGCGATCAATACCGAACAGCTCTATCTCGAATACCAGCCGATCGTCGATCTGAATACCGGCACCTTGCAGTCCTTCGAGGCCTTGTGCCGCTGGCGCAATCCGTTGCTGGGGCTCATCGCCCCGGGACGATTCATCCCGGTCGCCGAGCGCAGCGGACTGATCATTCCGCTCGGCGAGAGTGTACTGCGCATGGCCTGCCAGCAATTGCGAGCCTGGCAGGATCAGGGCGCGCCGATCGTACCCATCGCCGTGAATGTCGCGCCGATGCAGCTCACGCTGGGCGACTTTGGTCTGGTGGTGCGCACGATCGTGGAGGAACTCGACGTCGATCCGAAGTGGCTGCGCTTCGAGATCGTCGAATCGACGTTGCTGGACGGCTCGGAGCGCCATATCGCGATGCTCAGCGCCTTGCGCGATATGGGCTCGAAGATCGTCATCGACGATTTCGGCGCGGGCTATTCCAGTTTTGCCTATCTCAAGCGCCTGCCGGTCGATACGCTGAAGATCGACCGCTCGTTCATCCAGGATCTGTGCAGCGGCAGCGCCGACGTGGCGATCATCCGCGGCATCGTCGAGATGGCGCGCAACCTGCGCTTGCACACGGTGGCGGAGGGCGTCGAGAGCGCGCAGCAATTGCAGGTGCTGCGGGAGCTCGGCTGCGAGCTCGCGCAGGGATTCCATTTCAGCAAGCCATTGCCGGCCGAGAGCTGCCGCGCGCTATTGAACCTGCTCTCGGGCCATACCCGGCTCTCCGCGACCGTGATCCGTCGCGCCTTATCGGTCGATCCGCTGCTCGAGGCTCAGGTCGGATAACACCGGGCAGAGCGACGTTCTATCATAGAGAACGGCCTCAAAAATCGCGGCCCGATCGGGAGATTCATGGCCAGACTCCTCATTGTGGCGGCACTGAGTTGCGTCATTGGCGCGGTGCTCGAACACGGCATTACGCGCCTGGTGTCGCAGCGCCATCAACACACGCGAGCGGTCATGTGGCTCTCGCAGTTTCATCTGGATAACGCTATCGCCGCGGCCCGGGCGAATCAATGTCAGCGTCTTAGCGCGGAGCGGGTGAGTCTCGGTCACGATTATGAGGAGCTCGTGCAGGCCTTTCCCGATGCGTATGGGCGGGATGCCGAGTTTCGAGCGCGAGCGGATGCACTGAAGACTGCCCTGCAGATGAGCGGCGCCGCCGCGCTCGATTGCGCCGATCCGAGTGCAACCGTGAAGAAAATTCACGACGCCTGCGACGACTGTCACCGCCAGTATCGCGACTAGAGCTGGCATCGGCGCTGTCGGGACGGGCGCAGCGCTTGCGGTCCGGTGACCTGAGCGGTACCTTCACCGGGGCGCGAACCCATGGCGACTGACCATGCACACTCTGACAGGGATATGCGCGACAGCGTGAAGACGACGCCGCGAAGTCAATTTCCGTCACTGACGCTCTGGCGCCTCGCGTTGCTGGCGCTGGCTATCGTGCTGGGACTCACCAACCTAATAGAATTGGCCGCCTCCTTTCGCCCCGATTATTGGGACCGTGTCGGGCAAGTGCAGTTCAGCGGGCAGCCGGAACACGGCAAGCTGCGAGTCTTGTCGTCGAATCAAGTCGGGAACAGGGGCATCCTGGGTGCCGCTCGCGGGCGCGCGGCGGAATTATCTACGATAGAAACGGGGGATCTGGTTTCGGTGGTACCCGTTGCCGGTGCGCCCGGGCCTGTGAAATTTGCGCCCAGTGTGCTCGAGTTTTTCAGGTTCAGGGATCGCCTCGAACCGATCACGCTGCGCGTCGAGCATGGAGCGCAGTCGCAAATCATCGTTGCAGGACACGGGGCGCCGGCTCCCCTGGCCAATCAGCTCGCCTATTACAGTCAGGTGGGCATCGATCTCATCTTTGCGATCGTCGGTGGGCTGCTGGCGTGGCGCCGCCCGGAGGATAAGGCCGTACGAGCGCTGGCCATCGCCATGATCTGCTGGTCGTCGAATATTCCAAGCGCGAGCGATTCGCCGGTTTTCGACGTCCTGTTCCTCATCAATCAACTGACCGCCCGGGTGTGGGTGGAGATTCTATTGGTGTACTGGGCAATCCATCTGTCGCCTACGAGTCGCTGGGGTATCTCGAGCCATCTGAAGCGCCTATGGCCTCTCTGGGCGACACTCACCATCGCGCTGGGCTTCACCTACAGATACGCGATGTACTATGCATTTCCACTGCGCGTCGACACGCTGCGGACCGTGGTGGATTACAACCAGACGATCCTGTTCATCGCGCCTCTGCTGGCGCTCACCGAGGGCATGTTCAGCACCCAGGGCGAGACCCGAACCCGTATTCGCTGGGGCCTGTTCGTCTTTGGGCTGTACTTCTCCATATTCCCCTATCGCATCTATATCCAACCTCGCCTCGACCTCTACTGGCCCAATGAGCTGTTCCAGATCACCGTGGACAGTTTATTGCAGCTTGTTCTGCCCGTGGGCCTGCTGTACGCAACTCTGCGGCATCGGTTGCTCGACTTGAGTTTTGCGATCAACCGTGGCCTGGTATACGGGATGATCAGCGCCATCGTGCTGGCCACCTTCTTCGGGCTCGAGAAGCTATCCGAGAGCGTGCTTCAATTTCAGGGCCGCGAACAGAATGCGCTGCTCGCCGGATGCATCGCGTTCGGTATCTTCCTCTTCTTTCACAAGGTCCGCGATTGGGTCGAGCGCAATGTCGAGCGATTCTTCTTCTCCGCCTGGCATCGCAAGGAAAGCGCGCTGCGGGAATATGTCCGAAGCGCTGCCCATATCAGCAAGGTCGATGCGCTGATCGCCAGCTGCATAACCGCACTCGACCGATTTAACGACTACGCCGGATGCGCCATTTACCGCAGAGACTGGGCGGGCAACTATCCCTGTTTGCGCAGTTCGATGAGCGCTGCTCCAGCCGAAATAGATGGCGATGATCCGCTCGTACTCGCGATGCGTGTCGCGCGCGGCGTCGTGCGGTGTGCCGACGTTGGCTCGTCGCTGAGCCAGGAAATGGCATTCCCGGTGCTGTATCGAGGCGAGGTCGATGGATTCATGTTGCTCAATCGAAAGGCGAGCCAGGAGGCCTACCGCCCCGATGAGATCGAGCTGCTCGGGTTTTCGATTCAGCAGATCGGCTTGGACCTGACGGCGCTCGAACGCGAACAGTACAAGCAGCGCGCGAGCGAGTTGGAGGCACTGGCCAGCACCGCCCGCTCCAGCGCCGAGGAGATGCGTGGCCTGCTGCAGCTCGCTCTGGGCCGCCAGGGGATCGTGAGCCCCAATCCTGCGCTGACGGCGCCGGACGGCGATGGTCCATAGATCGGCGCATCGTCGATGCCGCAGCCTGGCGAGCCTGTTTCTTTTGGCGTTTGCCATATCCCTGCAAGCCCAGCCCAGTTCCAAAGCCGCGCCGCCGGATCATGCGGCAGCTCGAGCATTTGAGAGAGCCCGCCAGAACCCGCTGCTCCTCGAGACTTTTTTGCGCGCGATGCCCAAGGGCGGCGATCTCCACATGCACCTGAACGGTGCCGTTTACGCCGAGACCCTCATCAAAGACGCCGGCGAGGACGGGCTTTGCATCGATACCCAATCGCTGACGCTCGTCGAACCTCAGGCTGATCGCAGCTGCACTTCAGTTCAAATCCCCGCAGTCGGCATTCCGTCCAATCAAGTGCTCTACAGCAAGCTGATCGACGCCTTTTCCATCCGTAGCTTTGTTCCGTACGCGGGCTTCAGTAGCCATGACCAGTTTTTCGCTACCTTCGCTCGTTTTGCCCGCATTCACGCGTCGCACTCCGGCGAATGGCTCGCCGAAGTCGCCAACCGCGCCGCCAGACAGAACGAGTCCTACCTGGAAATCATGATCGTGCCGGACTCCAGCCATGCCGCCGCACTCGCCGCAAAACTGGATTGGCCTTCTGATGCGAGCATCACACCGGATTTCGCGGCCATGCGCGGCAGACTCCTGGCCGATGGACTGCGCGACGAGATGTCCGCCATCAACAATGAGATGGCAGCCTTTGAGTCCAGCCGCGACACCATCGACCACTGCGCGGAGATGTCAGCCGCTCCCGGCTGCACCATCCGCATGCGGTATCTCTTCACGCTGTTACGCGAACACGCGCCTCAAGTCGTGTTCGCACAAGCCCTGCTCGGTTTTGAAACCGTCTCTGCCGAACTGGCGGGCGCCAATGCGCGCTATGTCGGCGTCAATCTTGTCATGCCGGAGGATGGCTTCATCTCCATGCGCGACTACCACCTCCAGATGGCGATGTTCGACTACCTGCACTCGGTGTATCCGCAAGTCCATATCAGCCTGCACGCCGGCGAGCTCGCACCCGGCCTCGTCCCGCCCGAAGGTCTTCGCTTCCACATCCGTGAGGCCGTGGAGCTCGGCCACGCTGAGCGCATCGGCCATGGCGTCGACGTCATGTACGAGGCGGACCCCAATGCTCTACTGGCGCAGATGGCGCGCAAGCACGTCATGGTCGAGATCAACCTCACCAGCAACGATGCGATCCTCGGTGTCAACGGCAACCACGACCCGTTGGCCGAATACCTCGCGGCCGGCGTTCCCCTGGCGCTTTCAACCGATGATGAAGGCGTCTCGCGCATCGATCTCACGCACGAGTACGTCCGCGCGGTCACCGACATCGGGTTGAACTATGCCGACTTAAAGAGATCGGCTCGCACCAGCCTCGAACACAGCTTCCTGCCCGGTAGGAGCCTCTGGGCATCGCCAGATTATTTCACGGTTTCAGTGCCGGAGTGCGCCGCGCAACCACTCGGCTCAGCGAAATCCACACCCGACTGCGCCGCATATCTCGCCGCCAATCCCAGGGCGTCCGCACAGTGGGACCTGGAATCCCGCTACCGCAGCTTCGAGGCCCAATTTCAGTAATGCTCTACCGATGCGCATTTTCCGGCTCTTGCTGATACGTACTGAACACCAATAAGATCTGGGCCGTGAAGCGGGTGTAGTTCAATGGTAGAACTGCAGCTTCCCAAGCTGCTAACGTGGGTTCGATTCCCATCACCCGCTCCACTTCCAGCCAATGCAGCGCCCGCGTACATTCGCGCGCGTTCGCCAGCATTGGCTTTGGTGTCGCATGCAGCGTCACAGGCAGCCCTTAGTGCAGATTTTGTGTGAGATTGCCTGCTGCCATTCTGCGTGATCGAACCGCACTAGCCGTTCGGGGCGATACCAAGACTCGTTGCTACCGAATGAAGTCGCTTGTCGACGGTCCACAGCTGGCATCCCTCGATTGCTGCGGCGGCGAGCAAGTGAACATCCACATAACCAATGCCACGACCGTGGAGCTTTCGCACGCGGATGAAGTTCATGACCTCATCGTGTTCAGCCACGCCTACCGTGCGAAGTTGTTGAAGCAGTTCGAGAGTTGCTTGGCGGTTCGAGAAGTTACCGCAGGCGAGTTCACCGACTACGAATGGATGCATTACGACTTCGCTGCGATGGAGACGCTCGCCGAGTTCGGGCTGGCCCTCGCGAAAGAAGTCAATCCAAACTGACGTGTCGGCGAGAATCATGTCGATGCTGAAGAGCGTCTCCTCGGCACAGGTTCGAGTTGCGGCTGAGTGCCGCCAAGCTTGGCAAGCCGCAAGGCGCTTTCCCGCTCGATGAGCGCCTTCAGGCCTTCACGTAGCACTGTCGAGCGATCAAGGCCCCCAGTTAGTTTGATCGCCTTGGCGAGCAAATCATCGTCGAGTGTAACCGTGGTGCGCATCTGATCCTCCAGTTGATGCATGAATAATAGCACCATTTGATGCGCAAGAATGTGTCGCAAAAGTCGATGAAATGCGCAATAACAGAATGGGCGTCATGCCCCATGGTCTTTTGGCGCGTTTCTCGGAAGTGGTTGACCGTTAGATCGTCGCTTGGCAATATGACGATATAATGGTGACTTTGGAGGATGGGCTGCGGGCGGTCGGTAACGGTAAACGGCTGCAGATTCTGGAGTGGCTTAAAGATCCCACTGCGCACTTTCCGCCACAGGTCGCGGGCGACCTGGTCAAGGACGGGGTCTGCGGCCTCTTCATCACTGAGAAGCTGAAGATATCCCAACCCACCGCTTCCGAGCATCTGCGGGTGCTGGTCGATGCAGGCTTTTTGATTGGAACCAGGATCAAGCAATGGACGTTCTACCGGCGAGATGAGAGAGCGATTGCGGCGTTTAAAGCGCTAGTTAAGCGGCACGTATAGGAATCCTGGAGTCGATATGAACGAACCGACCGCGAACGCGTCAGCCCCACACCCCTACGTCACCCATTTGAATGTGCTGTTTCCGCAACTGCATAAAATCGATGTACCGGCGCTCGCCGCCGCCGTCAGCGATCGCTGGTACAACCAAACGCTGTGTCAGGTCAACGGTTCCGTTATTCGGCTTGGCGTTATGCAAGGCGAGTATCACTGGCACAAGCACGAGCGGGACGATGAATTCTTTTTCTGTCTGGACGGCGAGTTTCTGGTCGATCTGGAAGAACGCACCGTCACGCTCCGGCCGCGCGAGGGCTTCGTAGTACCGAAAGGTATCGTGCATCGCACTCGAGCGCCGCAGAAGTGCGTCATCCTGATGGTGGAAAACGCGGGCATCGTGCCAACTGGTGACTGAATTGGCTATCGAGCTGCCTTCGGGATGGCCAGGCCCAACCGCTGGCTTCCGCGGAGGGCATTGGAAGATCATGCGTGCAGTTTCGAGCCGCTGAGAAAGACGACGCGGAGCGCATTGCGGTGCTTCATGCGGAGAGCTGGCGCCGGACATACCGCGGCATGATGCTTGATGAGTTTCTGGACGGACCTGTGCTCGCAAATCGGCTTGACGAATGGAATAGACGACTAAGCGACACGCTGGTGGATCGCTGGATCCATCTAGCGTTGGACGGATCCCGACTGGTCGGCTTCATCTGCATTTTCGGAAATGAAGATCTGGTTTGGGGATCGTACATTGACAATCTGCACGTATCCCCGGATTGTCACAGGAGAGGCATCGGGGCAATGTTAATGGGACATGCAGCGAAATGGCTCGGCGACGCGTACCCCGGTTTGGGCGTGTATCTGTGGGTGATGAGTGCAAACGAGCAGGCCAGGCGATTCTACGAGCGGCTTGGTGCGAAGAACGCGGGGATCACCATAAAGCCGGATCCCGGCGGCGGAAACGCCCCGAACTGCCGTTACGTCTGGCAGGATCCGTCAGTACTCCGAGAAGCCACGGCCCGCTGGATGTGCACACCAAGTCCGCCAACGGACCTCAGCGACAGAAAATGCTAACGGGTAGGTGCCGTAGAGATAAGCACGATCGCGGAGGAGGGGCTGGCCGTGCTCGGGCTGCATAACCCGAGGACATGATCAGATCGCCCGTTCGATCAGGTCCGCCGCGTGTGTCAGCTCGCCGAAGCGCGACACGCCAGAGGCGAAAGATCGGCTCGCCGCGCGCAAGGCCTCGTCACCAAGCATGTCCGTGACCGCGCTGCTGATCGCGGCTGGTGGCGCGTCCGGCGAGAGCGTGCGTCCCAACCCCAGCGCCTCCACGCGTGCGGCATTGTCGTTCTGGTCGCGCCCGTTGGGAAGGCAAAGGGTCGGCTTGCCGGCCCCCGCGCTGTACATCAACGTGCCGAAACCCGCGTGTGTCACGACAAGGTCAACGGACGGTAGAACTGCGTCGTGCGGAACAAAGGACCGTGCCTCTACATCACCTGAAACTGACAATGCGTTGGGTGCAATGCCCCTGCCTGTGGTCACGAGAACCTCAACTGGCAGGACCGAGACTGCTTCGCAGATATTTCGCAGCGTCGATTCCTGTCCTTGAAACATACTGCTGAGACTGACGAGAACGAACGGCCGTTCCGGAGAGCGCCGCGGCCAGGGATCATGGGCAGCTGGCTCACGGATCGGGCCGACGAAATGGATGTGAGAAGCGGTCTTCGGCTGGGTTCCGAATTGCGGATAACTGGTCGCCAATACCAGGGGCGCGCGTTCCAGAAGATCGAAGAACGTCGAGCCGGCCGCAGCTTCCGGCAATGTGGCCATGATCGAGTTCAGGAATCCCGCGCATCCGCCTTCTCTGATCCAGGCGATGTGATTGATCGCGGCAAATGGCAGTCGTCGTTCAATCGCGAGGTTCAAGGTGCTGATCAGCATGGCGTCGATCAGGCAGAAATCTGGGCGAACCGCATCCCGGACGGCGAGAAAGTCTGCGGCGAAGGCGGACGAGCCGACCACGTTCTGCACGACGAAGGCACCTTCTTCTTCATTGGTGCGAGGCTCCGCGGGGTTCCATTGTGGGGCGCTCGGCAGTGCATGGAATCTGCCGCCATCGGCGATGACGGCCTCGGCGAGCGTGTCGTGACTCAGCACATGGACGTCATGACCGCGCCGATTCAACTCACGCGCCAGTGCACGCTGCGGCGGTGTGTTCCCGCTTCCGTCCCAGTGTGCCATGAGTACGCGTAACTTCCTTGAGCGCTTCACAACCGGGTCTAACTCTCCGACCGCAGGCGCGACCGCTTGTGTCATGTGACTTCCCCTGTTTCTTTGTTGATGATGCCGCCCATCAGATGCAAGACCTCGTCTTGGCTCTTGCCGAAGTCCCGCCGCAATAGCTTCCAGGTGTGGATATCCGTGGCGACAATGAGGCGGGTGATCTGCCGTTCCCGCTCAAGCTCGCTCAGACCGCTCTGCGTTGAAGCAAATCTTTCCGCAACCCATGCGCGATGCTCGTGACGCCCCTGCGCCAAGAGTGGTCGCAATGCCGAATGCCGTTCTTCCTGGGCCAGGAAGCGCACGACCATGTCGCCCACCGCTTCGTAGTGCGCGATCAGGGCCTTGAGGGCGGCTTGCGCGGAAACATCGGCGGGCATAGAAGTGCGCGGTACCGCTTCTGCCCGGACGAGATCCATGACGGCCTCAAGAAGTCCGTCCTTACCGCCGAACAGGCGGATTACGGTTTGTCGTGTGGTCCCGGCGGAAGCCGCCACCTCATCCAGGGTGATCTCGTCTATCCAGCGGCTCAGAAGAAGGTCGTTGAACGCCCTCACAACCCGCTGGCGAAGACTCTCGGCGGCGGCAGCGCGGGCAGTCTGACGGTAGGGACGCCTGGCGACGAGCATTTCAAGATACTAAAAGTTATTCAGATAACTCATAGTAACATCAAATATGCATCATGCAACAGGAGCGCGGTCAAAATTAACCAGCAATGGTGTGTTACGCGGAGACGTCGTTTCACCTGGAGAGTGCGGCAGTCGCTCTGGCGATGATCAATGAAGGACTCGTCGCGCTGGAATTCGACTGTCGAGAGCACTTCCAGGTCTATCGATGAAACAAGCGAGAGGTGATCCCGCTTCTTTGGCCGCCGGAACGTTGACACGCATGATCGCGACAGCGCTATAGGCATTGGTTTCAGTGCTCGGGTTCGTTTCCTCGCGACGACTCGCTGGCTATCTTGACTTCGCCTAGCCGAGGTAGTACTTTTTGACTACCTAGAGCATGGGGCGATGAATGGCTGCCACAAGTCTCAAACTCCCCGAGGAACTCAAGCGTCGCATTGAGCGACTTGCCGTCGCGGCGAACAAGACTCCGCATGCTTTCATGGTTGATGCATTAAGGCAGGAGGCGGACCGTGCCGAGATGCGTGCGCGATTTGCGAAGGATGCGGCACTTTCAGAGAAGGAAGCGATGGAGAGCGGCAGGGCTGTTCCGTTGAGAGACGCGTTCGATTATCTCGAGGCTCGTGCGGCAGGGAAGTTTGCTCGGCGTCCGCGAGCGCGCGCATGGCGCGCGTCCAAGTAACGACTCGTGCGCTCGCTGACCTCGAGCGGCTCTTCGAGTTTCTCGCAGACCAAGACCCGAAGCTCGCGCGGGAGCGGATCGTCAGTGTCAGGCGCGCCTTCGAGTTGCTCGCGGACCATCCGTTGTTGGGCCGGGAAGCGGAGGACGGGCGCCGGGAGTTGCTCCTTTCTCGCGGCAAGTTCGGCTACGTGGCCAAATATCGCTGGGTGTCGGCGGAGGATGTCGTGTTAATTCTTGCGGTCAGACATCAGTTGGAGGCCGGCTACAAGGAATTAGACGGTTAGGTCGCCCGGAAGCCGGGTGGCTTTGCTGTCGAACGTCGCAGTCGCGCGCCGCGACCAGGAGGGATATCGACAGTATCTGGAGGCTGTGCACTTTCGGTCGCCACCCTTTACCGAGTCATGGCACCAGCGGCAGCAATACGCTGCTGGCGGTAGTCGCGCCGCGATAGACACTTTGCGTCGCGATCTTGTAGTCATCCAATCCGGCGTGGAAGATATTGTCGACAAAGCTCTGCGGATTGCGGTCGTACAGTGGGAACAGGCTCGACTGCACTTGAATCATGATCGTGTGGTCTGGGAGGAAAACATGGTCAACATTGGGCAGGCCAAATCGGTATTCCTCCACCCGGCCCGGATTCAAGGCCTCTGGTTTGTTGAATCCATGAACATAGCGGCCCCTGAATATTTCGATGCCGATGGGTAATTCGAAGCCGGCCATGCCGCTCTTCGCACCCTGATCGGATTCCGGTGAGGTATTCGGATAGACGTCGAGGAGTTTCACCACCCAGTCGCTGTCCGACCCGGATGTGGCGGCGAATAGATCCACTTGCGGTGCGCCCATGATATGCACGGGCTTTTGGAGCGCCTCAGTCCGATACACGAGCACATCGGGACGGTCCGAGACAAAGCGCTGGTCATGCACCAGCCAGGTCCGCCATTGCGCGGGGTCGTCCATATTGATGGGTCGCGGGATGAAGGGTACGGGCTTTGACGGATCGGAGACATAGTCGTCGTGCCCGCTTGCGGAGGGTGCGGCAAAAGCGGCGGAGTGCGCTCCAGCCAGGTACAGCGGCGTCAGGGTGCCCATGGGCCATTTTGGCGACTCTTCCCAGCGATTGATCCCCGTAGCGTAGGTGAGTACGTGCGGCGTGTGTGGATCCGGAGCATTTTTGAGGTAATGGTCAAAGAAGGGTTTGAGATACCTGACCCGGAATTCCTCCGAGGTATCGCCGGTAAAGGTCAACGCGCCTAAAGCGAAGCCGGAGAAGTTGACTCCAGAATGCCGCCAGGGTCCGATGACCAGCGATACCAGGTTGTTATTCTTATCCTTGGGCTTCAGTGCTTTGTACACGGCCGCAGCGCCATAGGAATCTTCCTGATCCCATTGCCCGACCTGCAGCAGCGTAGGAACGGTCAAAGGTCGCTCTGCCAGCCATTTGTCCACCGCCTGCAATGACCAGAATTCTGTATAGGCCGGATTGCGCATCACCTTCTGCACGAAAGGGTACTGCTCGATGCCCCACTTGCGCGCGTAGTCGCCACTGGATCCCGCCTCCAGGAAGCGGGTGTAGTCGTCACCGGCCCCGACGGCCGGCACGACACCACCCTCTGCCTTCGCCGTGCTCTGTTCCACGAAGTAATTGAATTCCGTATTCCGAAAAGCGCCATAGTGGAACGCATCGTCACCAATCCAGGTGTCGACCATGGGGCTCTGCGATGCGGCGGCTTTCAGCGCCGGATGAGGATTGATCTCTGCCATCAGCGTGGTAAAACCGAGGTAGCTCGATCCAATCGCGCCGACCGGGCGATTTCCCTCCGGGATATTTTTGACCAACCAGTCAATCGTGTCGTACGCGCCGGTCGACTCATCGATCCCGGTATTGTTCAATGGCCCAACGATGGGCCGCGTCATCACAAACGATCCTTCAGAATTGTGTATGCCACGTATGTCCTGATAGACGCGAATATAGCCGTCTTCGACAAACGGCGCGTCCATCACGGGCAGGATCTCCGTGATCAATTGGCTCTTGGTGCGGTCCCCTTTTTCATCACGATAACGGTATACAGCTTCACACCGTCGCGCATTGGGATCATCGCCACACGTCTGATGAAATCGGCTTCAGGACGGACCTGCTCGTAACTCGACACCACGTCGGGGGTCATTGGGGTAAATTCGGGTGTCACTTGCGCGGCGACTGGCAGAGTCACCGCGGTTGCCATGACCCAGGACAACACAGGCATTGCGCGCCTAAGACTCGCCGGGCGTTTCATCGCGGTTCCTTCAAGGAGAAACTCGAGGTGCAAGCCCAGCGCAACACGCCAGCGTTCGCCTGCGAGCAGCTAAACGGCTCTCGTTTGGGCTCGATTTGCTAAGATCGCAGCGTCATGCCCCAAGTCCTCAGCGCCGCCACCAACCGTGGAACCGCCGTCTCGTCGATCGTAGCGGTATCCGGTCTGACGAAGACCTACGCCAACGGCCTGACAGCCCTCAGCGACATCAAGCTGGATATCCATGATCGCGAAATATTCGCCTTGTTGGGTCCCAACGGTGCCGGCAAGACCACATTGATCAGCATCATCTGCGGCATCGTCACACCAACGGCAGGTACCGTTATCGCGGACGGTCACGATATCGTGAAGGACTTCCGTGCCGCCCGCAGGAAGATCGGCCTGGTGCCGCAGGAGCTTCACACTGACGCGTTCGAAAGCGTCTGGGCGACCGTCACATTCAGTCGCGGCCTGTTCGGCTTGCCGCGGAATTCGGCGCATTGCGAACGGGTACTGCGGCAGTTGTCGCTGTGGGACAAGAAAGACGCCAAGATCATGACGCTTTCGGGAGGCATGAAGCGGCGCGTGATGATCGCCAAGGCCCTCTCGCATGAGCCCAAGATCCTGTTCCTCGATGAGCCCACGGCCGGTGTCGACGTAGAGCTGCGCCGTGATATGTGGCAAATGGTGCGCGAGCTGCGCGACAGCGGCGTTACGATCATTCTGACCACCCATTACATCGAAGAAGCGCAGGAAATGGCCGACCGAATTGGCGTGATCAGCAGAGGAGAGCTGATCTTGGTCGAAGACAAGGCCATACTGATGCGCAAACTCGGCAAGAAGCAGTTGACCTTGCAATTGCAGCGAACACTGGCGGAATTGCCCGCGGGACTCGCAGAGTTCCCACTGGAATTGTCCGACAACGGACACGCGCTCGTGTTCACGTTCGACACTCAAAGCCGCGAAACCGGCATTCCGACGCTGCTGAAGCGACTCGCAGAGCTTGATATCGATGTCAAGGACCTGCATTCGAGTGAGAGCTCATTGGAAGACATTTTCGTCAGCCTGGTGAGCGCGCGACGATGAACGTGCATGCGATCCGCGCCATCTACCGTTTCGAAATGGCCCGGACGTTTCGTACCCTCATGCAAAGCATCGCTTCACCGGTCTTGTCGACCTCGCTGTACTTCGTCGTATTCGGTTCCGCAATCGGCTCGCGGATGGGGGTCGTCGACGGCGTCAGGTACGGGGCGTTCATCGTCCCCGGCCTTTTGATGCTGTCGATTCTGAGCGAAAGTGTCTCGAACGCCTCCTTCGGCATCTACTTGCCGAAATGGTCCGGGACCATCTTCGAGCTGCTGTCAGCGCCGGTGTCGTATGTCGAAGTACTGATTGGATACGTCGGTGCCGCGGCCACCAAATCCGTGATGCTCGGTGTTTTGATCCTGCTCACGGCGCGTGTGTTCGTCGCCTACGGCATGGTGCACCCGGTGTGGATGGCCGCCTTTCTGATCCTCACCGCGGTGTCCTTCAGCCTCTTCGGTTTCATCATCGGTGTGTGGGCCGACAGCTTTGAGCAGCTGCAGATCGTGCCTCTCATGGTCCTGACGCCGCTCACCTTCCTGGGTGGTGCGTTCTATTCGATCACCATGCTGCCGCCGCTATGGCAGAAGATCACGCTGTTCAATCCGGTGGTCTATCTGATCAGCGGCTTTCGCTGGAGTTTCTTCGGCGTTTCCGACGTGAACGTGCTGGCAAGCGTCGGCGCGACCTTAGGCTTCCTGGCGGTGTGCGTAGCCACTGTGAGCTGGATATTCAAGACCGGTTACAAGCTCAAGAATTGAACCGGGGGCGCGATTAATTCGGGAACTTGAGTCCGGCCAGCACCGCCTTGAAGCGCGGCTCGCCGCGCAGCGGATCGACCAACGAGTCCACCTTGGCGAAAGACAATCCTCCATCGCGCAGGGTAACCGCTCGCTCCAGGGTCGCGAGGGCGCGCGGTACGTCGCCCCATTGCGCGAAAATCTCGGCGTACTGATATTCGGCGAGCTCGCCGAAGTTCTTCTGCAGTAGCGCCAGCTGGGTTTCCGCATCGGCTCGGCGGCCGAGCTTGTTGTAGACCATTGCGAGACAGGTGTATGCCTGCCAGCCGGGGGTGGACGTATCGCAGTCGGTTCTGGCCGCCTCGTAATTGCCGAGTGAGTAGTAATCGAAGCCTCGTCGAATGGCCATGCCGGAAAGTGTTGGATCGAGTTCCAGCGCCCGATTGGCGGATTCGATCGCTTCGCGATAGCGCCGTGCCCACGAATAAACGTTGGAGAGATTGGCATGGGTCAAGCCGTCCAGCGGATCGAGCTCGACCCCATGGTGGGCACGGTTGACCGCTTCGTCGAAGCGGCCCATGAGGACGAGGAAGCCCGCCGATCTGCTGTATACGCGCGCGTCTCCCGGGGCGAGTGCGAGGGCCTTCTCGTACTCGGCAGCGGCGCCCGCGAAATCCTGCCTGCTGGCCAGCACGAAACCGATCGTCGAGTGAGGCGCGCCGAACGTCGGTGCGATCTCAACCGCTTTGCGGGCGGCGAGAAGCACCTCGTCCCTCAGGCGCTCATTTTCGGCAACGGATATGGCCGCGTGAGTGGTGACAGCGATCAAAGCGGCGGATCGACCAAAGTAAGCATTTGCATAGCGGGGATCGAGCGCTATAGCCTCATCGAAGGCGGCACTCGCCTCTGCGTTCGCTTTCAGCGACCACGGCTGTCGCAACAGGCCTTCGCCGCGAAGATACGCGTCGTAGGCCTTCGGGTTATCGGTACCGCCTACCTCCGCGCCGCGCGCATCTGCCTGCAGAAGCTTTACCTTCAGAGCGGCACTGACTGCGCTCGCAATATCGGTCTGAAGCGCCAGCACGTCCTTCAGATCCCGGTCGTAGGTCTGCGACCAGAGCTGAAAACCCGATACCGCGTTGATCAATTCGGTGGAGATCCGTACGTGCGCCTTGTCGCGCCGGACGCTGCCCTCGAGGATCGCGCCGACATTGAGCTTGCGTGCAATGTCTCCCACCGACTCGTCCTTGCCTTTGAATGAGAATGAGGAGGTGCGCGCGGCGACCTGCAGCCCCTGGATCGCGGCCAGGGTGTTCAGCAGCTCCTCCGACAGCCCATCGGAGAAATAGTCATCCTTCGGATCGCCGCTCATATTCGTAAAGGGCAACACCGCCACCGAGTGTGCCGGAGGTCCGCTGGTGGACGGCGCGCTCGTGGCGTCAGCGACGGCCGGCGCCGCCACCCGCGGAGCCAACGATACGGCGGTCGGCGCTCCCGTGTCCTTGTGCGCGAAGCGCTCGACGAGCAGCCAGACGGCTGCCAAACTCACCAATCCGAGCGCGATGGGCATGACGCGCCGGCCCCACGCGGATTTGGCAGCACCGATGATCGGCGGTCCAGGCGCAGCTGCGACCGACGGTACCGCCGCCGTCGCGCCCGCTCCACCCGCAGCGCGAGGCGCGGGCGAGTCCGACAGAAGGTGTGCGATACGAGCTATAAACGCCGGCGTAGCGATGCCACCCGGCAGGTAGGTCCATTGCACGGCACGAAAGGACTCCGGCACGTGTGCCTGACGCTCATCGATCGCGTCGATCACGACCGGCAGCAGAAAAGCCCTGCCGTCGGCCATGAGGTGCGTCCGCTCGACCGCGAGTCTCCATTCGAGTCGAAAGTAACCCTCGAGACGAATCTGCGTGTGGGCGGAAATGACCGGCACGAACAACGCGCATTCGCGGATCCGGCGGCGGATCAGCTGATCCCAGGCGTCGCCGCCGCGCAGTTCACTCTGATCAAACCAGACCTCGAGGCCGGCCTCGCGCAATGCATCGCCAATGTGACCTGCCACGACGGCGTCCTGCGACGCGTAGCTCAGGAAGATGGCTCTCGCCGCCTCTGTCATCAGCGTATTGCCTTGCCGGGCCTCTCGGCGGGATGGCCGTAGTCGCCCGGGGGCTTCAGTCTATCAATGCCGATTGGTGGGCGTATAGACATTAGCCACTGGTAAGCAGTATCGCTTTTTCATAACGGTCGATCATCCGCGGGTAGCGCTGCCGCACGTCGGCACGCATTTTCTCAATATCCACGGTCAGAAATTCCCGATCCTTCATCACAAGTTTCCCGTCCACGATCGTGGATCGCACGTGATGGCCTACCACGTTCTGTGCCAGCGTGAGTGTCGGATCCATGCTCGTGAATTGGTCATGGTCGTCATGCCCGACCAGCACAATGTCCGCCAGCTTCCCAACCTCCAGGCTTCCCGTCTTGTCTCCCAGATGCGCCGCGTTCGCGCCACCCCGGCAAGCATGTTTCAACATGTCGGAGTAGGTTATCTGTGCCGGCGCGTGCCACGCCGTGGCATATCCGATCTGCTGGCCCAGCACCGCATAGTGGCTGACCTGAAACAGATCAAGCGTGCCGCGCGAGTTCGGCCCATCCGTTCCCAGACCCACGCGAATCTTTGCCCGCACCATCTCCAGCATGCGCTGTGGTCCGCCGCTGTAGTTGTTAAACGCGCAGTGCGCCACCGAAGCATCGTGTTTGGCATAGCAATCCACGTCCTCCGGCGTCAGATAGATCGAGTGTGCACAGTGCATTCGCTGGTTGAAGATGCCGATGCTTTCGAAGTACTGCGGCGGCCGCATGTTGTAGTTCTCCATCGTGTAGTCGACCTCATACGTGCCCTCCGACAGATGCGTATGGATCGCCGTGTCGAGCTCCTCGGCCAACTTCGACATCCCAA
>Ga0302324_100005941_pt1 | contig 26509 bp, 17 predicted proteins | sample Palsa_T0_1_FD_201949 | JGI IMG/M metagenome (GOLD analysis project Ga0302324, IMG submission 201949) | Peat permafrost microbial communities from Stordalen Mire near Abisko, Sweden - Palsa_T0_1 | ecosystem: Environmental > Terrestrial > Soil > Palsa > Peat permafrost | place: Sweden: Abisko... | reverse complement strand
TTAATAGGCTAAGACTTGATCTTTGAGGCATGCTCGCCATTTCCCTGGGAGCGATAGCAGCCGGCAGTAAACATGAGTGAGTGGCCGCCGGCATCAACCAGCGCGACGGACGGTTCCCGGATCATGGGCAAAGGAAATTGGACGCAAGGCAGAGAGGATCGCACGTATGCGACTGCACGCGAGCGCGTTGGACGCTATTGCTTTCCATCCGGCAGATCGTCGGGGAGCACAGCCAGTGGCCGGTTTCGTCGAATCGAACAATTCGCCGGCTAGAGATCGGCTGTTGAGGGCTTTTGCCTCCAGCCTGCCCTTACCAGCAGAGACCGAACCGCAGTTGCTGGGCGCATTGTGCCAGGTACTGCAATTACCGGGCAGCTTGGTGCGCGCACAACTCGTCTTTGAGGTGGCTTGCGCTTATGAGCTGGACGATGGCGCCGCCCAAGAGATGGCCATTGCCATCGAGTATTTTCATAGTGCTTCGCTGCTCTTCGACGATCTTCCTTGCATGGATAACGCAGAAGAGCGTCGCGACGCCCTATGTGTTCACCAGGTCTACGGAGAATCGGTCGCTATCCTCGCCGCCTTGGCGTTGTTCAACCGCGCGTACGCCCTCTTATGGCATGCGCTAGCCCGCTTGCCGATAGAGCGCCAAGCCGCCGCCCTGAACTATGTGGAACGGTGGCTGGGTATCGAAGGCTTGTTGAATGGCCAAAGCCTGGATCTTCACTATGCGGGCGTCTCGCCAATAGGATTTTCCTCTCAGCAGGTGGCGCTGAGCAAGACTGTTTCCCTGATCAGGGTTTCTCTGCTCTTGCCGGCTTTAGCAGTTGGGGCGCCTGCGGTGGAGCTGCGAATGCTCGAACGTCTGGCTATATCCTGGGGCCTGAGCTATCAGATCCTTGACGACCTGAAGGGCGTTTACCAGAAGCCAAATCAATCCGGCAAAACCGCCGATCGGGACGCTGGGTTATACCGGCCGAATGCCGCTTTGGATAGTGGCGCCGAGGAAGCCCTTCTCCGTATCGAGCGGCTCATGCGGCTGGGGGATAGAGTGGTCGAAAAGATGGTGCGGCGCCTGCCCGCTGTGTCGTTTCTGCAGGAACTTTGTCTTCGCCTTCGCAAGGAGGTCGCGGCCCTAAAAGTCGACCGGCCGGCGTCCGGCTTATGATCTTTTTTAAGCTGATCGTCACCAACTTGCTGCGGCACCGGGTGCGTACTCTGATAAGCATTGCCGGCATTGCCTTTAGCGTCGCAGCCATGCTGACCGTGGTCACGATCCTTAAGGGAGCCGTCGCGATGTGCCGGCAACCAGGCATGATGCCAGATAAAAGCGCCCCGCCGTTACCTGCCCGAACCACCACAGGAGAGTGACCTCGACCAATGCGGTCAAAGCCAAGCCAAGGACCTGCCAGACAACGTGGAAGCGAGCATGCTTGGTCCACAAAGGATTCGTGGCATGACTGCGATGAAGATCAATTTTCAGCGCCGCCACGCCCTATGTGGCTGCGAGACCGGTCAATAAGACACGAGCTAAGAAGGGGTTCTTCACATCGCATCTCAGCGCGCTGAAGCCTAGCGGCGATCTATGGAGGAGAGCCGCTTATAGATGCCGAGCGCTGCCGTGGCAGTTTGTTGAACGGCCTGCTTGCTGTCGCCGGATTTAGCTGTTTGCCCCTTGGCATCCGGGTCCATCAAAGCTATTGTTTGGGACGCGTCTTTGTTTGCAGCGGCAGAAGAGTCGCCCCGGCGACGGAGTTGTGGACTGGAACCACTTTGCGAAGACAGCGTGCCCGGGTGGCTGTCCGGCTGCAAGTCCATGGTGGGCCGATCCTGTTCCGGTGGGGTTAAACTCCCTCCGCCAGCTACCCCGTGGCCCTTTGAAGAAGAAGCGACGGAGTGAACTCTTCGATTGGTTTTGATTCCGTTTTCTGAAGCACCCGGAGGTACGTCGACCACCTCTGTACGTGCCGGCTGATGCGCAAAGGAGAGCAGGATAGCCAACGACGGCGCGACCCCGAGAAAGAGGGCCGAGATCATCAGTGCGGAAGCCATTCGCAGCCAATGCACCCACTTTGGGGACCTTTTGGAGGCAGCCAGGATGGAATGAACGCGAACGGTTAGATGATGAGCGGATGCGGCAAAATCGACTCCCCAGCCGTTAGACGCGGGAACCACGTTCAATTGTGCGAACCGTACCAGGCACTCTGCATACGCTGCCCTTCTGGCAGGGGACCGGGCGATGACCGCGGAGTCGCAGGCCAATTCCCGATCGACTTGCATCGTGCGAACGGCGTACCAGACGGCGGGATGAAAGAAAAGCAGGCCTCGCGCCGCGACCGCAAGTTCATTCCAGATAGCATCCCAGCGGTGAACATGGTGAAGTTCGTGACGCAAAATATCTTCGAGTTCCAGGCGGTCCTCTTCGATACAGGAGCTTGGCAACAGAATGATCGGCCGCAGCCAGCCAAAGGTTGCTGGAGAGGTAGCGCCCGCTAGCAGCAACAACTTCGAACGGCTGGCGCGGAGTTCCTTGGCCACGGAGCGGAAGGTCTCCGCAATTTCGACGGGCGGTTCGCTGGTAAAACGGAGTACCCACTTAAGGTGTCGGCGCTTCTTGAGATGACCGAAGATGAAATAGCAAAGAGCCAGCAAGTAGACGATAACGATTATGCGCAACGTGAGGCCAAGCGGGAAAGCCCATGATGACGGGAGCTGCCAGGTTCCAAACGACGAGGTCACCGGCTGCACGGCATCCGGAATAACCTTTGTCGACTGCTGTCGCGGTGCCCAAAGTGCGTTCGCCAGGTAGAGCCAGTACCCGGCCGCGCCATAAACAAAGCCCGACCAGATGACGAATCTCAATTTCGCAGAATTCATCAGCCGGCTCAACGCGACGCAGGTCGCGAACGCAAGGGCCGTTTTAAGGAGAAAACCCGCGAATGCAGCCATGAAACTGAGCAACCAATCTGAGTCCATAGCCCCCCCGCATCATTCCCGGTCGCGACTTCCTCGCTCCTGTTTCTTACGATACTCCCGGATATATGCCTCTAGCTCATCGAGTTCTTTCTTTTTGATTGGTCCTGCTTCCAGCAGGTTCATCATCAACCCTGCTGCCGACCCCCGAAAGTTACGTGACACCAGGGCCTGCACCGATAGGTTGTCGATGGTCTTCCGGGAAACCACCGGTTTGAACACGAATACGCGGCCCTGCGCCTCATGAGTAATAAAACGCTTCTTCTCCATAATGCGGAGCAACGTCTGCGTTGTCTTGTAGTTAGGCCGCTCTTTCTCGCTGTGGGCCTTCACCACATCTTCGACCGTAGCCTCTTCCAGATCCCACAAGATCTGTAAGAGACGCATCTCTGCCGCGGTTGGTACGGTCAGGTGCAGCGCTGGCTCAGGCTTCAAAGGTCTGTTTGGCATCGGCGCCTCATCAAAGAATGATCTTAATGGATTAAGATTCGGCTTGGTGTTTATTTCTTCAGCAAATAAGACTTTAAACGTCCAGCCGCTGCAATGGACAAGCAGTTTGAGTCCCATGAACCTGTTGAGAGGCCACAGATCGTTCGTATTGGGGCATTTTGTAGCCCGCCTGATCGCGCTCGCGTGCCTGGGATCTCTGCCTTTCGGTCTTTCCTGCGCCCGGGCGCAAATGGTGGAAATTGTCCCCACCACTCCGCTATCGATCGAGTTGCCGCGACACTCCCCCATGCGGGCTGGTGAGCAAATCGAGGGCCGTCTGCTTTATCCGGTGTACGTGGGGAATAGGCTCGCGCTACCATCGGGCTCTACGCTCCGCGGGCGGGTGGTCCGGCTGGATTCGGACCGCAGCCGGCGAATCCATTCCAGCCTTCGCGGTGACTTCACACCCTTTCATGTCCCAGTGCTGCAATTCGATCAAGTGCTTCTTAGGGATGGTGCGGTGGAACCCGTCTCTTGCAGCTATGGCAAAGATGGCGCGGTAATTTTGCGCCTATCACCTCCGCCAGGGCAGAAGAAGGGTTCCCTGATCAGCCGGCAGCTGAGTTATGTGAAACGGCGGGCCAAAGATGCGGCCGCGTTGTTCACTGCGCCGGGCCGCGGCGACCGATTGGTTCAATTCATTTACACCCAGTTGCCCTACCACCCGCAAAGAATCGAAACTGGAACCACATGGACTGTCGAACTGACTCAACCGTTACGCTTGAAACCTGACGACAGCCCGCCACCTGCGTCTCAAACCCCAGTCGTGCCCGGCAGCGAGGCGACGATCCCGGGCCCCCCGCCGGACCCCGTGAAGCCACCGGCGAGCGAGACCGGCGAATGGCAGCTGCGCGCTTACCTGTTGCAAACGATCAGCTCTGCTAAGGCGAAGCCCGGAGACACTTTTCAAGCTTACGTTGCAGAACCTGTTTTTAACCTCGACCGCGCAATGGTGGTTCCTCAGGGATCGGTGCTGATCGGAGAAATAACGCAAGCCAAGGCAGCTCGCTCCTTCGGGCGCCAGGGAAAGCTTCGTTTTCACTTCAGAGAGTTGAAGCTTCCGAGCGGCTTTTCTCAGCCTGTCGAAGGCGTCTTGAGCGGCGTGGATACAAACAAGTCAGCCAATTTGCAAATTGACCCCGAAGGCGGCATCCAGCCCCAGTCACAAAACCGCGTCGTCGTGCCCCTCGTTTTAAGTCTGCTTGCCGGGCGCGCTTTTGATAATGATGAAAACCGAATCTTCAACAATGGTGTTGCCTCGAACGGCTTCGGGATTGTTGGCCGGGTGGCGGGCATCGCGGTGAGTTCCGGTGACGTAGCGGCGGGCATAGGCATTTACGGCGCCGCGCTCTCTTTTTATGACCTTTGGCTGGCGCGCGGCCACGACGTTGTCTTCGCAAAAAATACGCGCGTCGAAATCACCATAACTCCGAGTCGCAGCCCCCTGAACGCATCCGGGGGTAAGCAGACACCGGCTCCGGCTCGCTAGGGCTTTGCAAGCGTACGTACCAGCCACGGCTGGCAAACTCCGCTTGAGGCTTCAAATGCGCTACACCCCGCTCGATGAGTCATTGGCCGCTCGGAAGGGCCATTTATCACGGGACGGCCTGCAGCCTTTTATTGATAACGGGCCAATACTGGCGTAGCAGATTTCCCCCGAATCTCCAACCTAGATCGGCCGAATAGCGGATAAGCGTGCTGCCAATTCCTCGGCTGCCGGGTGGATAGTAGGTGTTCGCCAGTGCTTCTGCCGCCAGCGGACCGAGCAAGCCGGAGTAATTGACTGCTGGCTCCCCCGAGTCGCTGCGCGTGATGAACAAACGGACCGCGGCGTACCTCAGCGATTCGTTGAGAGAAAGTGGTTTCTTCGCGTAGAAGCGCGGATCTTCGTGCGTAATCGAGGCCAGCAGGCAAGTGCCGAACAGGTTGTAAGAAGCCGCACGCGCCATATCAGCTCCAAAGCGCTTACCGTACCCCCCAGGCTCCTGGCCGTATCCAGCTGGCTTGTTTCTAGCCTGTCCGTAGGCTGAACCCAGCAACGCTCCGGCTATTGTTGATGGTGCGACGCTGTTGTTTGCGGCCAGTTCGCACTTGTTCCAGCCGCTCAGCGGGCCGCGCGCAGTTGCAAGATCTGGAAAAACAACTGAACTCTTCTGTAGCGTCAGGAACATCGCTACGCTACTCTGCAGCGGGTTCGCCGATTCTGGCTGTGTTTGTGGCTGTTGAGAAGACGAAGGAAAATCCGGTATCGCACTGGCCTGCGTTTGTTGTGCTATCCCGGTCATGCAGAGCAAGGACCACACCAAGGCGAACAGGAAGAACCAATTCATTGTTGCTTCCTTATGGGATCGGCCTTACAAATGAATAATCCTGGCCACAGGACTAGTGGACTGTAACAACTGATTCAGGAGTAGAACCAAATCTACGAAAATGGGCGATCCTTCTAGGCGTCCCGGCTCTCATGCTTTGTATCAGGGCCTAACTTTAGTCGGGCCGCAGAGGGCTGAGAAAAAAATTGGGCTTTAGCCCCTGCGGCTCTACCGATTCAGCTGTTACAGTCCACTAGTGCGGCGCCGCGGCGCGTGGCCTCGGCGAAATCAGGCTCAGGCACGTATCGAAAATCTACAAGGACCAAGCACCTTCGCAACCCGTTTCAGTTACGAAGCAGCATCATGAAAGCCCCCAATGCCGTGACCGCAATGAACACGATGGCTGCCAGAACAAAGAGCAAGTAAACGGCCGGGATATCTTCATCATCTTCCACAATCTGTTTCCTAACGCCGCCGCGGTCAATACAGAAGCTGAACCACTGGATAAAGTCTTAAGCACTTAAGACATAATGTCAAGTCCAGCTTTGATCGAGGTCTTGTTTCGGGTGAATTATTTAACCTGCGTCGGCGACTTTGGCAGCTTCGGTTAAGTTGCAGGCGGCCAGTCCAGCGGGTGCCTGGGGCACCGTCGGCCAGCGCACCGTGTGTGAGAACTGCAATTCAAAATCTTTTCGGACCATGACTGCAGCCCTCGCGCGGAGCATCCTACAGTCGTAGGTTTACAAGGAGCCTTATGGAACGCCGTGACTTTCTTAGATCTGCCGCAGCCGCAGGTCTTGCTGCCGCAACCCCAGTCGCTTTGGCCCAGACGGCTGAGACGAATTCGCCGACTCCAAAGAAGTCTCCTCTTTCGCTGCCAGAAAATCCTGCCATGCTTTATCGCGAACTTGGCACCACCGGTGAGCGTGTCTCCGCTATTGGGATGGGAGGGTTCCATCTGGCCAAAGACTCCACCATCACTGCGCAGGACGCCATTCGCCTTGTCCGTTCCGCCTCCGATCATGGCATTACGTTCTTTGACAATTGCTGGGATTACAACGACGGGATCTCCGAAGTCCGTATGGGGCAGGCCCTTAAGGATGGATACCGCCAGAAAGCCTTCCTCATGACCAAGCTCGATGCTCGAACCGCCGAGGAGTACAACAAACAACTTGAGCAATCCATGGGCCGCCTTGATACCGACGTGATCGATCTTGTCCAATTTCATGAGATTCTTCGCTTTGAAGACCCCGATCGAATTTTCGCCGACAATGGTGCGATTCACGCCGCTATGGCCGCGCGTAAGGCTGGCAAGATCCGCTATATCGGCTTTACCGGCCATAAGGATCCCCAGATCCACCTGCGCATGTTCGAGGTTGCTGCTCAACACGGCTTCCACTTCGACACGGTGCAGATGCCCGTCAATGCAATGGACGCGCACTTCCGTTCGTTCACCCGTGACGTGATTCCGGTTGCGCTGAAAGCGGGGACGGGCATCCTTGGCATGAAGACCTTCGGCGACGGTTACATACTGCGGTCGGGGACGATTGACCCTATGGAAGCTCTCCACTACGGACTCTCGCAACCGGTGTCCGTTCTGATCACCGGCATGGACAAGCCAGAGATTCTTGCCCAGGCGGTCACGGCTGCAAGCACCTTCAAGCCTTTCACTCACGAGCAGACGGCGACCTTCCTAGCCAAAACAAAGGACGCAGCCATGACAGGCAAGTTTGAGCCCTTTAAGACCTCCAACATCTTCGATGGCACTGCCAATAATCCCAAGTGGCTCGGTGGCACCTCCGGGACAGACGTGAAGCCGTCGTCCCCGGAGACCGAGAGCAAACGTGTAGGCTGAGTATCCGGCGGAGGTCGGCGTGATGAATACTGACCAGCGGTTGACATCAGCAGGCCTCACAGCAACGTTTCTTGAATCGTTGCCGGGAGGGGCGCACCGTCGAGCGACGCGTACTTCGACGGAGAGCAGCAGGCCTTTGCGAGGCGCGCACGATCAGCCTGCATTGCTTTCTCTTCTTTCAACCAGCCGAGGGTCTGCTTAAGAATCTGGGCGCATCCAAGGTGCGGAGGCATCATGATCCGATAGTGCATCCACTTTCCTTCGCGCCGCGTGGCGACGACGCCTGCACTACGGAGATAGGCCAGATGCCGTGAAATCTTGGGCTGAGGGGTGTCGAGAATCTCCACGAAATAGCAGACACAGACCTCTTGGTCATCCATAAGGTTCAATAACCGCAACCGCGTGTTATCTCCTAGTGCCTGAAAGAATCGCTCGACATTGAACGTTCGTTTCGCCATGTCCCCATGTATACGCCTTGACGAATATGAAAGCAAGACATATAGTCGCCTAAGCAGATGTGAGGAGGCAGTATGTCAGAGCAGCTTTTGGACTCGGTGAAGTCGAAGTACGGGGCAGTCGCAGAAAGCACCTTATCGAACCATCACGCGGGAGTTCAGGCCGTTGCACAGGCCTTCGGCTATACCGCTGAGGAACTGACCTCGATTCCGGCCGAGGCCAACATGGGCCTGTCATGCGGAAACCCAACGGCCACGGCACATCTCAGAGTTGGAGAAGTAGTGGTCGATCTTGGCTCTGGTGGCGGCCTTGATGTATTTCTAGCCGCGAAAATGGTTGGGCCAACGGGCCGCGCTATTGGGATCGACATGACCGCAGCCATGGTCGAGCGCGCTCGGACGAATGCTCAAGCGGGCGGCTACACCAACGTGGAGTTCTACCAATCCACCATCGACCAGATTCCACTTCCAGACGCATCCGTCGACTGCGTGATCTCAAACTGCGTTCTCAACCTCGCTCCCGACAAACCCGCCGTATTTCGCGAGATCGCTCGCGTATTAAAGCCGGGAGGACGAGTGGCTGTAAGCGATATTGCGCTCAAGCATGAACTTCCGGAAGCCATCGCAAAGAGCATGGCCGCCTATGTTGGTTGCATCGCAGGAGCAATCAGGATTGACGACTATAAAAACGGTCTTCTCGCGGCAGGTTTTAAGCACGTCGAGATCGTCGACAGCGGTGCGGACTTGACAGCCTACGCGAAGGTCGAGAACCAAGCCGGTTGCTGTTCGCCGGCGATGGATACCTCGGATCCATTCCAGGTCGTCAAGAAAGCGTGCTGCACGTCGACGCCAAGTGGACCCTCGCTCCACGAGGATCTGACAACCCTCCTCTCACAACATGACGTGAACGCTGCCGCTGCCAGCGTCAAGGTGTATTCAATCAAACCGCACACAGCAGATTCCAAATGTCGACCGGGTTTACGCGGCCCTATCCCGGCGAAAAAACGGTTCGTCCCCCGAGCGAATTCACCAAGGCGGCACCCAAGGGCGAAGATTTGGACGACTGAACAACTTCCTCCCTATAACCGCCCTTTCTCCGCTCACCGGGGAAAGGGCTTTTTGTTCATAAGCAAACCTAGGAACAATCGTCGTTTCATATTAGAAATCCAGCCGCACCGCGAACTGCATCTCGCGCGGCGTTCCCGAGCCCACGGGTGTTATCGGATTTACGATGGCCGTGTTCAAGTTCACCGTATTGATGATGCTGCCGAACCCCGCAGGGCTCGACGGGTTGAAAGTGGACTGCGGCTGGCCCAACTGCGGGTGATTGAAGATGTTGTAGAACTCCCCGCGGCATTCGACCTGCATGCGCTCTCGAAGGGGAAACGTTTTGGCGCCGCCCATATCGACCTGCCAGGTACCCGGACCGCGAAGGAGGTTACGCGGTGCGTCGCCGAATTCCCCAGCCGGCTTGGCAAACGCCGCGGGGTTAATCCACTCTCTGATACTCCTGCCTCCTGGCGGGGTGAGAGAGACGCCTGGAACCAAGTCAGGACGCTGCGTGCCCGAGGCCCCAACCGGCGAAGTATAGCTGCTGGGCAAAAGCACATTGACCGGGAAACCGGTGCGCGCCAGCGCCGTCGTAGTTAGTTGCCAGTTGCCCACGATAGTGTTGGCAATGCCGCGTTGGTTCAGCATCGGCTTGCCCACGCCGAAAGGGAGCTCATAAACCGCGTTGCCATTGACCACATGCGTGGCGTCCCAGGCGCCGCTGGCCCAATCACAGGACAGGCAAAGCGGGTTCTGCGGCGATATCTCATCGCCATCCCCGCTGCCGTTAGAACCGTTGTCGATCTCGTGCGTATAGGCGTAGTTCGCCGCCAACAGGAGCCCGGTCGCGAACGGCCGCCGCACCGACACGGAAAGCCCGTTATACGAGCTGGCGCCGATGGAGCCGCGCCAGCCAATGGCCGGAGCAAAGGCGGGATATTGTGTAAGCCCCGTAGCTGGATTGATCAGGTTCACCACGTTGGTTTCCAGCAGATGCACGCCATGGCTTCCCAGGTAGGTGACCGAAGCCACCAAATTGGCAGGAAACTCCCGCTGCACGGAGGCGGTCCACTGCTCAACATATGTGTCCTTGCGGTTCCGTTGTTCGGCATTGGGTGAGATGGTCCCGGTGGTGAAATACGGGTCGGGCGGATAGGTAACCTTGGTCACCGAGTAGGAGGGAACCTCGTTCTTGGCTGGGAGATTCTGATCGTCCAGCTGGCCATCTTCGTGGTACATTCCGAATCCGCCGCGAAGGATCGTCTTTCTGTCCTGGTCAGGCGACCAGACTATGCCCAAGCGCGGGTCAAAGTCGCCGTAGTTTTGCTGACCGAAGCTGGCGCCCAGGCCGCAGAATCCCTGGGGCCCGCAGGTGTCGAAATCGAAGGGGTTGGCCTTCCCATGCGCCTCATGGAACAGCTGGAATACGGTGTACCGGGCGCCGAGATTCACGGTGAAGTTAGGCCGCACCTTGAACTCGTCCTGGATGTAGCCGAAGATGTCGTACTTGCGCAGATCGTTGACCGGCAAAGCACCGGTAAGATTTGCTCTCGCCACCGTATTCGTTGCCAGCGCTTGCAGGGATGCAAACGTAACTGTTCCGTGTTGCCCGTAATGCTGATTCAATTGAATGCGGCGGAGTTCCGCTCCGGCTTTGATGGTGTGCCGGCCATGGAGCCAGGTCAGGTTGTCGAGATACGAAAAAGTATTGCCCACGTAGATGGCGTTGTAATTGTAGGTCTGGTTGCCGAATCCCGGCCCAGGACCCGTGGAAATCGCAATCTGGTAGATGGACCCGGCTGGACTGGAGTTGTAGGTGTTGTCGGTGGCGCGATTGAATCCAAACTTGACCTCATTCGTCAGCTTGGGACTGAAAACGTGCAGCAATTCCAGCACGCCATTCACCGGCGTGCTCACCCTCTGCTCCAAGTTGGTCACGGAAGTCGAAACCGGCTGCGTATCGACCGACCGGTCGAAATTGAAGCGCATGAAGCCGGTGGTTCTGGTTGAAAAATGCTGGTCGATCCGCAGTAGCGCCGAGTTCTCGTTAACCACCTGCGTGCAGGAGCAGGTGAGCAGGTCGTAGCTCGCGTAGTTCGGATCGCCCGGATCGGTCGCCGGCGTGTAGGGCGTCAGAAATGTTCTTGGTCCTGCTCCCGGGTAGGAGTTGATGATCCCATAGACCGGGGATGAACTCGGGATGGTTGCCTTGAACGCCGCGCTCGGCACGTCGCTGGTCACCGGGTAACCCCAGACTTGGCGGTAGGCTTCAGAAGCGAGATAGAAGAACGTCTTGTCGTGCACAATGGGTCCGCCCAGCGATCCGCCGAACTGATTCAAACGAAGCGGCTGCTGCGCTTCGCCGTTGGAGGCCCACAAGGGCTCGGGAGCGTCGAAATAGTTATTCCGCAAGTACTCAAAGAGGCGGCCGTGAAAGCGGTTTGTCCCCGAAGGAGAAGTCACGGCCAGTTGAGCGCCCCCGGTCGCGCCTGCATCAGCGGTTGCCAGTAGGGTATCGACGCGGAACTCTGCGATCGCGTCCAGCGGAATGGAGAGCCGCGCCCAGGCGCGCTGTGTTTGGTTGATGATGCTGGTCTCGTCAATGCCATCATAGGTGAAGTTGCTGTCGTCCAGGCCCCGGCCGGCGAACCGGACCGACCGCTGGTTGCTGCCACCAGTGTCGATGGCGCCGGCGATAAACGCCGTCAACGATGACCAGTTACGGCCATTCAGCGGCAGTTCGTTGGCCTGCTTTCTTTCGATCAGGCCCGTCACTGCGGCGGTATTGCGGTCTAGCAACTCCGAGCCGACCGAGACTTCCACTCGTTCCAAGCCGCCTGATATTTGCAAGGCAGCATCCAGAGTGCGCGTCCTCCCAACCACCTGCTCCACATCGGTGAACGTCAGAGTCTTGAAGCCGCGATGATCGAACGTAACGGTATAGTTCCCCACCGGAAGCTCAGGAATGTCATATCTTCCAGCGGAGTCGGAAACCCCTTCACGCTGCAGCTGGGTCGAGTTCTCCACCACACTGATGTGTGTTTCCCCTAGCACCCTACCGGATGGATCAGTAACCGTGCCGTTGAGAGCGCTGCGATCCACTTGCGCGATGCCCGGGATTGCACACCAGAGAGACAACATTGCGGAGACGATAAACACAGACAGAGAGAAAAAAGAGCGGAACTTTCGCATGTCGGCCTCAAAAATAAACTTGTTATCGGTGATTGTTAAAGCGGATTCAGCTCGAACTACCCCGAACTCTTCGACGAATTCTGCAGGCTCAATGAACCTTGAGGGGGGTGAGCAGTATTCCAGATTCCCGCCAATGATTAATCTCACGTCATCGTTACAGATTCGTAATCTTCGGGGCAAAGTTTCGTGACTTGAGAACGCCATCCCACCACCCTTCGCGGGTGAAGAAATAAGGGGTGCTCCCGGGGTGCCCCATATCTCGCGCGTTTTTAGCTTGAGATATGGGTGCGAAGCTGAGGTAGTTGATAAAAATTGAGGGAACACGCGCCTCCGGTTTGTTTGGCAAGTTAAGACTGAAATGAACGTCTGCAAAACGAAACTTTATCGCCTATTTCCCTCTAGCCGGGTTCCGGGTGGCCCATTCAAGCCATCTTTTGGCTTGAGTGGGGTACATCCGCAGCTGCGGTTTGTTTATTAGGACCGGACCGCAGAGTAGTGGAGAGATCCGCGGTTCGCAGACTTTGAAAAGCGTTCTCACGATGTTTGACGCCGTCAGGACCCTTCCAAATTTTATCTCCCGTTAACACCATCACCCGTTAACAATTCTGCACTATAAGTTGAGGGTTCTTACCCCTCGTGCCGACATGAAAATTCTCGTTGTAGACGATGAAGCGAAAACCGCCAAGTTTCTGAAAAAGGGACTGGCCGAGGCAGGGTTTGTGGTCGACGTGGCCGCAGACGGTTTGGACGGGCTGCAATTGGCGCAGGATGTCGACTTCGACCTGGTGATTCTGGATGTGATGCTGCCGCGCCTCGATGGCTGGCAGGTGCTTACCCGCTTGCGCCAGGCAGGCCGGGCAACCCAGGTCCTTCTGCTGACCGCACGGGACGCGATCCACGAGCGGGTACGAGGATTCGACCTCGGGGCTGACGACTACCTGGTGAAGCCATTCGCGTTTTCTGAGTTGTTGGCGCGCGTGCGATCCTTGTTGCGCCGGACGCCTTTGCGCCCGCAGGATACGATCCGTATGGCCGATCTGGAAATTGATCTGCTACGCCATCGTGCGACGCGCGCCGGCCAGCGGCTCGATCTGACTGCGAAAGAATTCCTTCTGCTGTCGCTGCTCGCGCGGCGTGCCGGCGAAGTCCTGTCCCGGACGCTCATCGCCGAATCCGTCTGGGATATGAACTTCGACCGTGACACGAATGTGGTGGATGTGAATGTCAGGAGACTGCGCAGCAAGGTGGACGATCCTTTCCCGCACAAACTGATCCAGACGATTCGCGGTGCCGGCTATGTGCTGGAAGCCGGCTCGTAGCATTACGCCAATAGCCCGTCTGTGGCGTACGTTGGCTTTCCGGTTAACCGCTGGATACGCGCTGGCAGGCCTGATCCTGGTGATTCTGGCTACTGCCGGCCTTTACTTCGTGCTGGTTTCGGAATTAGACAACAGCACGGAGTTGTTCCTCGGCGACAAGTTGAACGTGCTCCGCACGATGGTGCGGGACCGCCCTAACGATCAGGAGGCGCTGCAAGAGGAAGTTGAGCTGGAAACAGCGGCCCGGCGATACGAACAGTTCTATATTCGCCTGCTGGATGACCGAAACACACCATTATTGACGACGCCGGGCATGGCAGAAGAGGATCAAACCTGGGGTGCCACGTTATCGGTAGTAGTATCCGCATTAGTTGTTCACGCGAGCGCTTGGACGGGGGCGAAACTGCATCCCTTTAGCTAGGATGAGCGCCTCCAAGGCTCTCTACATGTCCGATGTAGCGTCCCAGATAGAAATATCGAAGTCCGAAATGCCCTTAGCGTCCGAAGCGTAGATAAAGACGTCCACTGACGCCCGTTCCTACGCCGATATGCGCTCTTCACCATAAGCCCACTATCCTGTGCTAAAACGTTTTAATTAATGGTTTTTTAAAGCGATCTCAAGGTATTATGCGTGAATAATCGAGTCGTTAGGACGCAGGACTGGGCTCCCGGCTACCGCCTGCAAGTAACGACATGGCGAGCGGCGAATCAATGATCCTGGCGGATCAAGAGCATGGGTTTGTCTTCAAGGGCATGTCTTCAATACCGACGATCAAAGGTGGCAAATGTCCAAGACTATAACTTTCAAGTTCTTCCTGATGGCGGTATTTACCCTGGGCTTCTGCGCAGGCAGCGAGGCTCAATCCACGCAGGGCACCGTTCTCGGCCTGATTAAAGACACCAGCGGCGCCATCGTGCCCGGGGCTCAAGTAAACCTCACGAATCTGGACGCTGGCCACACCAGCACTACTGTTTCCGACGCCCGCGGGAACTATCAGGTCCTCAACCTGGAACCGGCGCACTACAAAATGGAAGTCATCAAGAACGGCTTCGAAGCGGGTATTGAAAACGATCTTGTCCTGACTGCTCGCGAGCAGTTGCGCGCCGATATCGTGCTACGTGTCGGTGTCGTCACCCAGCAGGTAGTGGTCGATGCTGCCGGGGCCGGCGCCATCACCACCGATACGCCCGCCATCTCTGCTGCGATTGATTCCCGCGATGTGCTCAATCTTCCGGCAAACTATCGCGGAGCGGGCAGCACCAGCCCGCTGAACGTCATCCAGACGCTGCCCGGCGTGCAGCCCGATACGGGCACTTTTCCACCCCAACCGAGCGCCGTGGGCACACCCCCCATCAACTTCTCGGTGCAGGGCGGGATCCCATCGCAATCCGAAACCACCGTGGACGGCATCTCCGCGCAGAACGTTCTCAGCAACAGTCCCCTCTCCAACGCCTTTCCTTCCGCGGAAGCGATCGCCGAGATCCGGGTGGATGGCGTGAGCAACAACGCGGAGTTTGGGCAACCCGGCGAAATCACGACGGTCTCTAAGTCAGGAACCAACAACCTCCACGGGTCCTTATTCTGGTATTTCCAAAACAGCGGGTTCGACGCGCGGCCCTTTGGTTCCATAGTGAAACCGAAGAAGGTCGGCAACGATTATGGCGCCAGCTTGGGCGGCCCGGTGATCATCCCAAGGCTCTACAACGGGCGAGACAAAACATTCTTCTTCGGAGATTTTGAGGGCTTTCAGTATCCGCAGTCGCTCACCGTGCAGTACCTGGTGCCGACGGCTCTGATGAAGCAAGGTAACTTCACCCAGGAAGTTGGGAGTACCCCGCTAACCAACCCACTCGCACCCGGGCAACACTATCCAAATAACATTCTCCCCAGCGTCAACCCGTCGGCTCAGGCCTTTATGAGCATCTTTCCAGCGCCTAATTACGGCAACACCAATAGCGTTGCTGCTGCTCTGGCATCCGTCGGGTACAACTACATTACCAACAAGCCGGAGACCTATACCTCCAATCAGTTCGACTCCCGCATCGATCACTACTTTGGCAGCAAGGCCCTGCTGTTCGGACGCTTTACGTGGAAGAACATCAGCCTGCAGAGTCCCAACAATCTGAACCTGCCCGACAGCACCCTCTTCGACCAGTATCGAATCTTCGTCAGCTCCTTCAGCTACAACTTCACTACCAACCTGATCAACGAGTTTCGCTTTGGCTTCACCCGGGAGTCCTATGGCCGGAGTAACCCATTCGATGGCGCGGCCTTTGTCAACGCCGCTGGCCTCGAAAATATTGGGCCGACATTCCCGTTTAACGGCATCACCCAGATCTCCTTTAGCCATCTGACGGCATTGAACGCGGATCGTCTCAACTACACCTCCTGGGGGCGGCTGTTCCAATACAACGACAATCTCTCCTGGGTAAAGAAATCGCATACCATGAAGTTCGGCGTTGATATCAGGACCCTGAACGCGGCCCCGCCTACCACGTTCTACGGTGCCGACAACTACGGAACGTTTACCTTCAACGGCCAGTTCTCCACCCAGGAATTTGCGGATTTCGACCTCGGGCTCCCCAATAGCAGCGAGGTGGATAACCTTCCCGGACAATACAACGGTAAGTCGACCGCTTACGCCTTTTACGCTCAGGACAACTGGAAGGTATCGCCGGACCTTACGATGGTCTACGGTCTGCGCTACGAGCTTCACCCACCCTATTACGATGTGGGCGGCGACATCGGCAACTTCGATCCGAGCGTTCCGCTTTCCGGTCGCGCCCTCTATCCAGCGGGCCACGCCAACATCCTTTCCGCGGCCTTCCTGGCAGACTTTAATGCCTGCCCGGTCGCAGGAGTCAATAATCCCTACGCCACCGGGCAGCCGCAGAATGGAGCGCCCTGCACTCCCGTGTTGAGCAACACCCAGGCGGGCTTGCCGGCGGGCTTGCGCCACTATCCCAAGCTCCGCTTTACTCCCCGGTTCGGCTTCGCCTGGCGCGCGCTGGGCAATGACCGCACGGTCCTGCGCGGCGGCATTGGCTTGTATAACATCACGACATTGGGCACCATTTACCAGAACCTGACCGCGGCCCTGCAGGCCAACACGCGCGTCTATAACAATGTACAGACCCCCGCGGGCCCCCAGTTCCAGTGGCCCAGCACCAATGGCGGCGGAGTCGCGATTGCTCCGCCGACTTACGGCACGGCGTATTTTGGGACTGGCAATGACGTCAACTGGAAGGATCCTTATTCGATCCAGTGGAACCTCTCGCTGGATCATGACTTTGGCGAAGGTATCGGGGCGCGCATCTCCTACATCGCGATGAAGAGCGACCAACTGGTGTGGGGGCCGGGGATCAACCAGATGTCCTACTCGAGCACAACCCCGGCCCTTCAGCGGCCGCTCACCGATCGTCCATTCCCTAACTGGGGCACGATCAATATGCGTTCGACCGGTGCCCAGGCTTTCTACAACTCGCTCCAAATGGAAGCCTCGAAGCGCCTCTCGAACGGTCTCAAGTTCAATTCTGCTTACACCTATGCCAAGAACCTGGCCGACGATGCGGGGGTGAATCCTTCAGCCTTCACGACGGAACAAGGGGGACGCGCGACGTATGCGAGAGATCGCACGCTCGACTACGGAAATGTTTACGGTACCCGGCGCCATCGCTGGATCTCAACCGCGATTTACGACCTGCCCATCGGCCGCGGCCAGACCTTCGGTACGCATATGAATCGCGTTGCCGACGCTTTGATTGGCGGCTGGCGGGTCAGCAGCATCTTCTTATGGCAAACGGGCCCCTACATGACCCCCTATATCCCCGGGGGAAATGCTGATCCTTCCGGAACCGGTTCGGGGATCATCGATAACCGGGTGCAGCACCCGGACCGGCTGGGCTCAGGAGTTCCCGCCGTTCGCACCCGGTCGCAGTGGCTGAACAAGGCCTCGTTTGGGTGCCCGAGCAATAACCCGGCGACGCAAACCCTGGCGGGCAACGCCTGTAAGGTGGGCGTAACGTCAAACCCCATCGGACGCTTCGGCACCTCGGGCGCGGGCATTCTCGTTGGCCCCGGCACGGTAAACTTCTCCTCCGGGGCCAGTAAGGCCTTCGCCATCACCGATCGCATGAAGCTGCGCGCGGAAGGTACCTTTACCAACGTACTGAACCACGCCAATCTGGCCGATCCTACGCTGGACATCACCAGCGCGAGCTTCGGCAAGATCACAACTTCACGTGGGTCCGATTTCGGAGGCAGCCGAACGGGGCAGGTTTCGCTGCGCTTGGAATTCTGATGCATCCTTTTCAGTCACGCAAATATTTCGTAACCTCGTTTGCTCTACTATTGTTTTTGATCCTGCGGCTGGACCCCGCTGAACCGCAGAGTGTGCGCGCGACTTTGCCCAGCGGCCGGCTGGTCACGCCGCTCGGCGACTGGGTCACCCTTGCGCCATTTCCTTTCGCCCTGGCAGTACGACCGGATGGTGAACAGTTGGCCGTTCCCTCCCTTGGCTTTCCCTTTGCCTTGAACACGGTGGACAAACCCTATGCAGCGGAGCGAAAGGTAAGCCGGATTCCTCCTGGTGTTAAAAGCTCCGACGATGTTCAGATATATACCGGAGTCGCTTATTCCCCGGATGGCAAGTTGTTGTACGACGCAACGGGGGAGAGCGGCGCAGTGGATATCTGGTCTACGGAAAGTTGGAAGCAGGTCGGCCGCATCGATCTCAATCGTCCCTTGCACCGAAAAAACTTCAAGGAAAGTTTTGCTTCCTCGCTTACGCTCTCGCATGACGGGCGAATGCTCTACGTTATCGATGAAGGCAACTGGCGCATCGCTGTTGTGGACACCACGAGCAGGGCCACGGTTGCTTCCCTGCCAACCGGCATAAATCCGATTGCTCTCTGCCTCAGCCCAGATGGCAAGCGGCTCTACATCGCCAACTCAGGCATGTTCGAGTACAAGACGGTTCCTGGAGCCGATCCGGCTGACCATCTCCACACTGGATTGCACTATCCTCCCTTTGCCTACCCATCGAAAGAGGCGGAGAAAGGCACGGTTGCTGAGGGCCGCAAGATTCCGCCGTTGGGAGCGGAAAACGCTCCTCGCGGCAGCTCTCTCTGGACCTATGATCTGAGCGACCGGAACCAGCCCAAACTGCTCGCCACTCTTCGCTTGGGCGGAGCCATCCTGCCAGGCAGGAATCATATCGTCGGCGGCGCGGCGCCCTCCGCCGTGGTGGCCGGAGACTCCGCCGTGTATGTCGCCATGGCGCACGAGGATACGATCGCGGTGATTACGCCGGACGGCACCCGCCTCCAGGCACAGATACCGCTGACACCGTTTCCCGCGCCCGCGTTCTCCGATCGCCAGGGACATCCTCTGCGCGGAGTGATGCCGAGCGGGCTGGCTCTTAGCGCGGACCGGCTCTATGTTACTGAAGCTGGAATCGATGCCCTGGCGGTAGTCGACGTTCCCGGCAGACGGGTCCTCGGTCATCTGCCGGTGGGTTGGAATCCGTCCGCGGTAGCTCTTTCGCCCGATGGCAACACGATCTATGTCGTCAACGCAAAGGGCAAAGGCGCAGGACCGAATGGCGGCAATGGCTTCAATCCGGCCTTGCATGGAAGTTATATCGGCGACCTTGAGCTCGGGAGTATCTCGGTCATTCCGGCGAGCCTGGCAGCGAATGCGGCCGAGATGACGGCAACCGTGATCAGGGACAACCAGTCGGCGCTGGACACAGCGCAGCCGTTGCCCCGGCTGAAGCATGTGTTCCTTATCATCCGCGAGAACCGTACGTTTGATGAAATCTTCGGAGATCTGCCGGGGGCCGATGGCGATCCCACGCTCGCCCGCTACGGTGTGCATGGGCAGGTCAAAGACGACCGGGCCATGCAAGATCTGAAGGTGACGCCCAACGCGCATGCCATGGCGGAACAGTTCAGCACCAGCGACCGCTACTTTACTGACAGCGACGTATCGGCCGATGGACACCGATGGGTCATGGGGGTAGCGCCTACTCCGTGGATGAATGTTGCCTGGGCCTCCTCGTATGGGCAACGCCGGCACAGTAATCCGTTCAGCGATACACCTGGCCGGCGGGCAATGTCGGGCGCGGCGGACGCGCCCATGCCGGAGGATGAGCCCGAGTTCGGGTCGCTGTGGGAGCATGTGACCAATGCCGGGTTGCACCTGATGAACTATGGAGAATCCCTGGAAGTGGAAGGCATGGATGAGATGCCAGGCTCCGAACCTGAGGGACAGCGTTTGCTCCTTAATTCCCCTTTGCCCAAGCCGATCTTTGCTTCTACGGACCGGACTTTTCCTACTGCGAATCTGGGCATTCCGGATATCTTCCGCTTCCAGGAGTTTCGCAAGGATTTTATAAAACGGTTCCAGAACCGTCCCTTGCCATCGCTCGTCGTCATGCGGTTGGGAAACGATCACACGACACGTCCGAGACCCGCGGATGGATATCCTCTGCGGGAATCGTACGTTGCCGACAACGATCTTGCGTTGGGACAAATCCTCGAATTTTTGTCGCATCAACCGCTGTGGAAGGACAGCGCGGTTTTTGTAACCGAGGACGATCCGCAAAGCGGTGTCGACCATGTAGACGCCCATCGCAGCGTCCTGTTAGTGATGGGTCCCTATGTGAAGAAGAACTATATTTCCCATCAGCACAGCAGCATGGGCAGCATTCAAAAAACCATCTATGAACTGCTGGGCTTGGGACCGCTTAATCTGGAAGATGCGCTGGCCGCCGACCTGAGCGACATGTTCGTCTTAACCCCTGACTTGAAGCCATTCGAGAGTGTTCCGCCGGACCTGAGAATCTTCAATCCAGCGGCCGCGAAGTATGCCCATCCCAGGAACGCGAAGGAAGCCGCTGAATTGACGGATATCGATGACGCGCCTAGAATTCGCCAGGAATTTTCCCCGCGAAAGCCAACTTCGCCTAAAGATGCGGAGCAACCGTAGGCGCGTCGAATAGCAGGTCTGAGTGCTGGGATAACCGTCGGCCATAGCCGGCTCCCTGTGGCCGGTCAGGTGAGATCTGAACAAAACCAAACAACTCGTGAAGGATGCGCAGCGCAAAGTAACTTTGAAGGACATCGCTGCCGAGGCAGGGGTATCGATCACGGCAGTTTCCCTCATCCTGAATCGCGCCAAGTTGGCGAAACGCCTCTCCCCACAAACCAGAAGCCGGGTAGAAGAGCTGGCTCTCCGTCTCGGGTACACTCCCGACCCCGTTGCCAGAAGCCTGCAGGGAAGGCAAAGCGGGATGGTGGGGGTTATGACGTTTGACATTACCGACCCTTATTGCACGCGTTTGCTCCAGGGCATTCAAACTTCTCTGATGAAGACGGCCTACCTGCCGCTAATCATGAGCACGGGGAACGAAGCGGAGCTAGTGGAACGCTATTGGAAGGCAATCGTCAAACCGCGAGTGCAAGGGATTATTGTCATCGCCAACTGGTCGTCGGTGGATGTTGAACTTTTTCACGGTTTCCGGCAGGGACCGTTTGTTATGGTTGGCGCTACACCGCCGGTGAGGAACGTTCCACATGTCGCGATCGACAATGTCGACGGCGGGGCCAGGGCGCTCGCCTACCTCTATCAGCTGGGCCACAGAAAGATCGGCGTCTTACGCGGGCCGCGGGATGTGATCGACAGCGTGCAACGTTGGCAGGGTGTACAGCGCTTCGCAAGCGAGGTCGGGCTGAAGCTTGCGGCAAAATTATGCCCCCAGATGAATGCGCTTCCCCATCCCACTTCGATTGTGGATGAGGCAGACCGTCTGGCCACCCTGCTTATCGAACAGAAGAGAGAATTTACTGCGCTGCTAACGTTCGACGATCTCTCTGCCATCGGAGCGCTGCGTGCACTCGATCGCCATCAATGGAAGATACCCCGCGACTGCTCAGTGATCGGCTTCGATGATATCCCCTATGCGCAACTGGTCCATCCAGCTTTGACTACGATGCGCCAACCGCTGGAACAGATGGGGGCGATGGCGGTTGAGAACCTGTTAATTCAGATAAGCAACCAGGCAAAAGGTTTGCCCGGCGAGACGCTGGCAAAAGTGGTGCAAGCGGAGCTGGTGGTACGGCAGTCTACAACGACGGTCGCACCTTCCTGAAGCCAGGGAGGGGGACTCGTGTCATTCTCAGCATCCCCGCGCCTAAAAAATAACCTCCATTCTCGCGCCCAGAAGGGTCGTCGTATAAGCCTTAGTCGCGTAAGTGGGATGAACCGAGACTTCGATATCTGGACCTATCCGCACGCTCTGCGTCAAACGCAGCCGATAAAACGACTCGAAAACACTTTCATGATGCTTCCCTGTGCGGCTCGGCTCACTATAGTTGAATGCTGCCCCGAACATATCTCCCCGGCGCCGGAATGGATGCACCCGAGCCAGACCGATTCCCTCAACCTGCTTAATGGCGGAGCCGCTGAAGGTACCCGTGGCGAATCGTCCAAACGGTGTCCAGCCGCTGGAAAACTCATGCTCGAATCCAAATCCGCCGCCAAATCCGGTCCCGTTCTTCTTGGTGTCGTCTCGCCACATACCGAGGCGATAGTGCCGGTACTCTTCACCCAGGGAACCGGAGGACCAGCCCACTTCAAAGCCCTCCATATATTTCCGATCGACCAGCGTCTCAATGCTTCTCTGTTGTGCGCCCTCCGTATCCACAGCGACCGCGTGGATGTATACGTGGCGAGTGGCTTGGTATTCCACAGCCCCGCCCCCGGCGTATGTCCCATCCGAGGCGACCGCAAGATTACCGTCATTCGCCCCGTTCAGGAATTGCGTACGTTCGTCGTTGTTGAACATACTGAGGGTTACGTACTCATTGGGATGGATCTTGCCCGCGTAAAAGGAAAGCCGCTTGCGCAAAAAGTCCTGACGCCAATAGAGAATATTCACGGTGATTGGCTCCTGCGGGCCCCCTCCCTGCAGGCAGTTGAGATAAAGTCCTGAGCCGATTCTGTCGCTAAGGTTGAACTGCTGGCTAGTACCGATGTTGCTTCCGGAACGAACGAGCAGGCTGATCGATCCCGCGGTGCCTCCATGATCGTACACAGCCCACGCTCCGGTGAAATCAAGCCGTCCGCTGAATTGGTTGTGCCTGGGACCTTCCGGCACGATGGCCGCGTACTGATTTAGAAAGGTATAGGTAGCACCGAACTTCAACCGTGCGGACTGGGCAAGCCTTTCGCTGAGATTGTCTACAGCCTGAAGGATCGGAGCTAAGGGATCAGGCCGAACCAGGGGATCGGCAGGGATCTTCGACAGGAGTGCCGCGTTCACGTCGAGCTCCTGTTTGAGTTCGTCCGGCTGCTTTAACCCTGGTGGACTCGATAGGGGAGAAGGTACAGCGCTGATTCCGCCGGTCTGACCGGCACCCGATGGACTTGAAAAACCCGCCAGGCTCGATACAACCAAAAGCAGCAACAAATGGATCCGCATGAAATCTGTCCCCCCATCGCCAGGAGTCTTATTTGCCTACCAAGCAGATGCAGCGAAAGGGTACTTGTACCCATTGATCGCGAAAGGTTCCGTTTGATTGGCGGGAGCCGTGGTTGTTCTTTAGGAGCAAACAACTTGCCTGCGGCAAGTTAAGAGAGGAATGAACAGGGCTTGGGGCTTAGGATCTCTTCCAGCCACCACTGGGTGGCCCATTCAAGCCGTCTTTTGGCTTGAGTGGGCAAACGGTATCCGGGCCGAAAGGCGCCATTACCGGCTTTGGAAACAAAGTGGACCGTTGATAACCCTTAAGCCGCCAACGACTGGATCAATCGTCGTCATCATCGCCGCTGTATTTCATCGCGGCTTTGACCAGAGGGCCTGGCGCAAGAACCTTATCTTCTCCCGGATACGGCCGATTCCATCCCGTCGTCGCATACCACGTCACGTGATTCAGGAAATTCGGATCGACCGAGTCTGCCTTGTCATACTTGCCCTTCATGACCTTAGCCGTAGCCTTCAGCCATGCCTTCTCCATCGGGCTAAGCGACGCTACTTTACCCGCCGGCAGATCCGGTCCATCGTTCAGCGCAATGACGGCAGGCACAACATCGTATGGAGTCAAATCGGGCGTGTTCTGGAAGGCATCGAACATCGGCGAAGCCACCAAATCGAACTGCGTGAGCGGTTGCGTTCCCAGAATGTTCTCGATCGTGCGGTTGATGTTCTCCGCCGTATAAGTGGTATGAATCGCCTTTCCTTGACCGCCCACCTGTGGGGCGGCCGTATACGGGCTGATGATATAGACCGGTTGGCGATGTCCGTCGACATGATCGGCTCCAGCCTGCGAGTCGTCTTCCTCGACAAAAATGGCCGATTGCCCCCAAACCTTGCTGTGGCTGATAGCGTCCACCATGCGCCCCAGAGCGAGATCATTATCCGCCTGGTAGTTGATGGGATAAGGATGACCTTTTAAGGTGCCGGCGGTATGGTCGTCAGGTAGCCAAAGAATCGTCAGGTTAGGAACCTGGTTCGCTGCCACCAGCCGCTGAAATTCCGGAATCCAGTAATCGACGCGGTACTGGTCGGGAATATCGAGATTGAATGGCGGAAACTGAGGGTCCATGATCTTCGCCGCCGAGGGAATGGCCGACGCTACATGAATTGCGCTGTCCGGGACGATACACTCGGAAGCCGCCGCCTTTCCTTCCTTGCAGAGTGACGTGTTGTAGAAGTCGGTCCAGCTGTAGGTTGATCCATCGGCCTTACGACTGACCTTGGTGCCGCTGCTCCACTCGCCATACAGCCTGGCGGTGAGCCCCCTCGCTTCCACCGGAGTCCAAAGAAAGCCCTGGGGCGTGTTTGTAAGCGCATCGTCTGCCTGTCCGCCCGGGTAAGAGCGAATCCAGTCCGGAGAGAGGATGTCATTCGAGTAGAACGACCCTGACATGCCGATCCAGGGATGGCCGTCGGAAGACTGACGGCTTGGCGCATACACGTTGTCCAGCAAAGGGAAACGCTTCACGAACGCATGCTGATTGGGCACCGCCGAAGCGAAGACCGCGAGCTCAGGCGCCCCGTTGCCCCACGCCACATCACCCAGCATCTGATCGTAGGTGCGGTTCTCTTTGATGATCAGAAAAACATACTTGATGAGCGATGGCTCACCAATATGCCTGGGAACCGCTACCGGTACAGCTTTGGGATCGATGGACTCCTTCCCCACCTCGATATTTGTGGTCAGATCCCAGTGGTTATTCGCAAACACCTGCTTGCTGAACTTTGTCAGTTCGCTCGCATTCGGCTCCGAAATCAGGTTCACGACCCCCATGTCGGCGTGAGTGTTGTATCCAACCACTCCCTTGGTTGTGGTCGTGCTGCCCCGCGAACCGAGTCCCTTGTCATCGGCGATCACGAGCTGCCTGCGAGATTTGTCGTAACTGATCGAAGTCGGAAAATAAGCGGTCGGGATATAGCCGATCACCGGGTTGACATCACGGCCCTGAAGATTGACCACAGCCACAGCGTTAGCCTGGCCCAACGTAACGTAGGCCTTCCCGTCTTCGGTAACGGCCACTCCGTTTGGCCCGGAACCGAAGACCCCTCCGGCGATCGGGACGCTGAGACCGATAGTGCGTGTGACTTTATCCGTCTGCAAGTCAATGATCGACAAGCTGTCACTGTATGCGTTCGCGACATAGAGTTTGGAGCCGGCAATCGTCATCCCGGCCGGGTGCAGGCCAACCGGAATCGTCTTGACCTGTTTCCCTGTCGTGAGATCTACGACCGAGACTGTACCGGTAAGCGTAAAGGCATCCTTCGGGTCTACGACAATCGGCGTTCCGTCGGAGTAGTTGGTAAAGTCTTCATGGGTCGCCGGCCGCCCGCCCTCATTACTGACATAGGCATAGTTGCCGCGGACAACAACAGTGTTTGGCACATTCCCGACGGGAATCTGTTTTACCAGTCTGGCCGGAGAAGCGGTCAGGTCGATCACTCCGAGCGTATTTGCGGCGTTCAACGCAACATAGGCGTACTCGCAGTTCTCAGAGAAGGCGATACCACCGGGGTTGATGGACTTCGCGTTGTGATAGGGCCGTCCGTCGGCGGGTGGTTCCGGCAGGCCGACTCGCTGCTCATTGCTCAAGAGTCCCGTTTCCCGGTCCACCTTCGCGACGGCAACGTAATTATTGTCCTGACTGAAGAGCAGCCTTGTGCCGTCGGAAGAGTAGGTGATGCCATTGAACGAACCGGCGCTCCTTTCCTTGGCGGTACCAGCCGTCGCATCTGCAGGAAGAAAGCGTTGCAGGACCTGCCCCGTCAGCGTATCGACGACAATGATCGGCTGCGGCGAACCCATCAGAAGAACCGCTGCGGTATGGCTCTTCCCATTTGGGTTGAGCGCAATCGCTTTCGCGCGTACAGGTGAGCCAAGCTCAACAATCCTGCCGGCCGGCGTCAGCGTCTGATTGTCCGAGACAACAATCGACCCATCCTGCTGAGGTCCGACGGTTCGTTGCGAACTGGCGGCCTCGGACCCCAGCCCTTTCCCGGTAGTAGTTTCGGTCCCCGTGACCTCCTCCTTCGGAGGGGCCACGCTGAAACCCGGACTGCCGGTCTGCGGGGCAGGGGTCTGTCCGAAGGCGGCGCCAAAACAAATAAGCATGAAAACCGAAGCTGATCTTAGCAACGAATCACCTGGGCGCATTGGAGAATCTCTTCTTTAATGCTTGTATACAATAATCGTCCAAACCAATAATGAACAGGTGATTCTTGGCCCCAGTCCATCTGTGTGACGCACTACACCAGCGAGGCTCCGCCTCAGACCAACAAGCGTATGGTCTAGCTCAAGTCGTTCGTCTTGGTCTGAGGCGGTGCCTCGCTG
>Ga0302324_100005939_pt1 | contig 26514 bp, 28 predicted proteins | sample Palsa_T0_1_FD_201949 | JGI IMG/M metagenome (GOLD analysis project Ga0302324, IMG submission 201949) | Peat permafrost microbial communities from Stordalen Mire near Abisko, Sweden - Palsa_T0_1 | ecosystem: Environmental > Terrestrial > Soil > Palsa > Peat permafrost | place: Sweden: Abisko... | reverse complement strand
CAGGGATGCGACCCGAGCGCCGATTCAAGCCCGGAATGGATGGCGGCCTTCGGGCCGCCTCTTGGTTACCTCGCCGCACCATCTAAGCGACGGCCAAAATTTGTCCAACCTTTGGGGTCCACCTCAGACCCTCGAAGGTTCCATCCGGGAACTGTTTTAGCAAGTCCCGCAACGAGCTCTCCATTTCGTGCATCGATGTGAAATGGTCCGCAAGCCGTTGAGGAAGAAACAGCCGCGTGACGCCGAGGTCCGGCTTCCGGTATCCGTACATGCGGGCATGCTGAAGAACAGTGTCGGCTCTAGGCGTCTTCGGGTTTCGGCCGTAATAGCTTACCAGAAGGTTCTTGATGGTGACTCCCCGGCCCAGCTTGTTTCCCCCGACGAAAATGTTGAACTTCGAGTCGAGCTTGATTTCGTCGGTGGTGGTAGCATTGACGAGCTTGATGTTGGCCCCTTTGATGTAAAAGGAAATCTTGGCTTCGATTTCTTTGAACGGAGGCAGGTCCGGATCGGTCGTCAGAAGGTCGTTGTAGGCGTCCTGAAGAGATCTTTCCAGAGCTTTATACTTCGTGGACGATTTGTTTTGGAGCGCGCCGATCGTTTGCTCTTTGAAATCGTCGATCAACTGTCGAATGAACTCGTGGTCCTTCGTGCTCATGCTGACATGGCACAGGAACGCGAATCCTTCCGATGGGCGTGCGATAATCTTCGCGGCCGCGCCGACCAAAAAGGTATACAGCGCTCGCTTCAGCCCCGCCGGTAAAGCTCCGGTCGGTTTGGGTTGATTTGTCGCCTTCAATTGAGTGACTTCATTGAGGTCCACGATCCGCAAGAGCTTCGACGCTCCCGACCCGAAGAATGCATCTCCGCCGACGTAGGCGCCGCCGGGCTCCGTCACCACGGTGAATGAAGGTCGATAACGATGGTCCGGCCTTTGCAGGAAAAGGGCTTGCGGCGTGGCAGTGACTTGCAGGTAGGTATTCACGGGGAAATACGTCCTAAAGTCCGTGATGACCTTGTTGATCGTACTCACCCTGCCGTTCCGCTTGTTCGTAAAGGTATTCAAGCTGGCCTGATCGGCTTCGTCGTCGACAATGAAGACGGAAAGACCCTTGGCTCTGGCTTTTTGAAACGCGTCCAACAAGCTTTTGAGCATACTGCCGTTCTTGGAACACACCACGGCAAACGGCTTAGTACGAACCTGCTTGCCGAAGCGAACCGGGTCCTTCCAGTCCTTTTTCCCGAGGACCGTAATTCCGCCCAACGCCGCCCTGATCCTGTCCAGCGTCTGGTCGTAGAGCGGGTCATTATCCGAAGTAAGCACAAGCAAAACATCGAATCCGTTGTCGGCCGCCATTGCCGCCGAGACGGTGAGGATGCTCGTCTTTCCACTTTGAATGAGACCGTACAACAGTCCGTCGGAAGGCTCGGGCGGATTGCCCGCGATGGGGTCCACGGCAAGCTCGATGACCCTTTTGGCCTTTTGGACGGCAGCGTCGGTGCCGGCCTTCCCGAGGTCCTTCTTTAGGACGTTGAGGACTTCATTGGTGTGGTCGCCGTCGGTGATAATGACCCGCGGCGCGCCGTTGCCGTTCGTGCTCATGCACTGATCTCCTGTCCAAACACAATCCCCGGCCATTGATTCACCGGAATTTTCTTCTTCAGTATTCCCGCTGACCCGCTCACGCCATAACACCCGTTAAAGCTGCGTTTCGCGGCCAGCCATCCCGGAGAGGCCCCGAGTAGCTCGCGCGCCGTCCTCCATGGAACGGAGCACACGCCGTCACCACCGCAGACCAATGCCATGATGCAGATTTCGAACTTTTCTGCTGCAAGATCAAAACGCGCGATATCATCCTCCGATACGGTAAAACGCCAAGGCGACTGTGCCTTCGTCGTGTATTTTATGAGCACGCTTCGGTCACCGTTCACGATGTATCCGTATTCGCTTTTTCCCACGCTTTTGCATCGATCATCCTCGATCAGCCGAACTATGGCAGCGCCATGGTAGAACTCAAGCTTCTCAATCATCGTCGAAGGCACCGGATCTTATTGAAATCAAATGAATATGGTATCCGATTTCACAGTCTGGGGCCATCTCCGCACAATAGCGAGGTACAAAAGAGGTGGAATGCCGGCTTTTACCGCGCGGTCCGACGCGGAAATCCCTATTTGGGCTCCGCGTTTCTATTCGACATCTTGCGACACCGAGGAACTGTCAACGATCTTCGGAAGATTTTCAGCCAGCGCGAGCACCGTCGAAGCGGCGCCCCGCGCGGCCATACGGCGGAAGTCGTCGGAGTATTCGCCGATACCGTTTCCGGCGGCCCCCTTGAGAACGCGGAGGGCGTGTTCGTAGCCGAGCATCAGAATTCGCATCCCAAGAACATATTTCTCGGTCATCACGTCCTTGGCAATATCGCCGCGAGTCTGCATTTTGTATTTGAGATGGTATACGTTGTCATAGTTGATCAGGTAGAGGACCTGCTCGTCACCTAAATCACGAACTATTCCTCCGTCCTGGTCGGTAAACCCGTCCGGCCAGTGCTCGCTTTCTTGGGTGCCGATTTTGCGCCCGTCCTTGGTCAGCAAGCCATACTTTGGTAACCCATGAGTGGGTGCGTCCTCGCCGTGCCCCTTTCGATCCCCGCCCTTCCCGCTCTTAGGATCAGCAGGCGGGTTCTTGACCTTCGGCTTCGGTTTCGGCGTCGGCACTTCTTCTTCCGTGATACGGATCGCCAATTCATCTTCGACCGGCAGTCCCATGGCGGGGTCCTGAAGACCGATACGAAATTTGAAACTGTCTCCGACTTTCAGCTTCGTTTCGATTGGGTCAAAGTAAACCGTTAGGCGCCCATTATCCAGATGGGTACGCAGTGCGAACCGCGCCGCGATTGCGTCCGGAACGATCAAGTGTCCCGGATTGTCGGGGCGGTTAAGGTAGCCGTTCTCCACATCCGTACGGCCCGCGATCGGACGGGTCCGATTAATCGGTAACTCGATACCCTTCTCGTGCGCCTTTTCTTCGAGTCTCAAAAAAGTGGGGCTGTACTTCCCATCGAACTCGCCCTTCCCATCGTCTTTGCCGTTTGTCCCGCCGCTGGCAGGCAGGCGGATCGTCGGATCTTGTCCGGTCAGCAGGTTCGCCAAGGTGGGGTCTTTATCGACAAGTTTTTGGAAAAGGTCGTTGCGCTCAGCTTTTGCGGCGCGATTCATCTCTTCGCGCGCGACCTTCATCTGCAATTCCTTGAGTGCCGGGGATTCTTTGATCGTGGCGGTTACGACTTCACGGTAGCGCTCGCCGACGATGGTATTTCGGATATGTTCTCGATCGCCTTTCCACACATCGTTATGTGCTGCAAAGCTGAGATTGCTGGCGTCTATGATGACGACGACGCGGTCTTTGAGGGCCGGAAAGCCGCAATCGGTAAGGTAGCCCCGCGTCTGCTTGAATTGAACTTGCCCATTTAGCGCATGAAAAACCCTGTTATTCGAGTTTCGGAGCCAGTCAGGCAAGTTGCGCTTCAAGGCTATAGCGCTGATCGAAATTTCTCCGAGTTCCGGATCTTCAATATGGCCTACGCTTATGCGGGCGTCGGCCGCAACCTCGTGATCTTGGGTGTCCTCTTCACCTTCAACGGAATCCCCCTCCTTGTGCGAACGAAGGAGCAAGAATTCCATCCCATAAAAAGGGCGGGGATCGATCCCCTCCGCTCGATCGCCGCTGCGCTTGGGATCGGGCTTTTGCCGAAAATCGAGGAGTCGAAACGGCAGGATCGTTTCGACCAGGTTTTCGTTAAGTGCTTCGCGGCTGCCCCGGAAACTTAAGAACTTCGATCCGACTTGATAATCGTAAAGCTTGATCACCGTTCCGGTGGCGAGGTGCACGCCGTCATAACGCTTCCGATCTCCGCGAAGATAAGGGTAAAGCACGTCCGCATCGAACGAAGGAATGGAGCCGTCAGGCAGGACAAAATATTCCGCGACTGGCATCCCTTCTCCGGGACGCCGCCGCATCAGAGTCCACCCCCACGGGTTCTTGCCGTCGTACCTGCGCGAGACAATCAGTTTATACCACTGCCGGCCGCAATAGCCGAGGACACCCGACGACCCCATGTTGTACTTGCCCTGAACGAACGGAATGCTGCGCTTGTTACCCTCACTGAGCGATAGAAACGTATGCTTGAAATCCTGCGGCCTCTGGCCCTCGCCGTTATCCACGAAGGTGTAACAAGGCAGCCCTTCCTTCTTGTTCTTCGCTCCCGTGATCCCGATCACCAGATTTTTGGAGGCGAATTCCCGCAGCCACGGATCGTTCGGATCGAGATTTACAAGCTTGCCGCCCTGGAGCGGCTTCACCAGCTTGTCGACGGCCTCATACATCGTCCGCGGCGCTTTCGGGGATTTCGGGTCGATCTTTTTGAGATACGCGTGCTTCATGAGCACGGCGTCAACCATGTTGGTCATGAGCTCGGTTAACGCCTTGCCGCCATCGGATGCCTGATTCGACGTCACGTTGAAGTTCGTTTCGCGGTTGTCGAGCGGCTTCCAGTTGGTGGACTTCTTGAACTCCGGGGCACCGTCGATGATTTTCTGAACTTCCTTTTCCGACTCTGCCGCGAGGAGTTGGAAGCACACGTCTTTAGATTTCATGATCTTTAGCCTTTTGTTTTCGGGCGGTTGCCGCTAGTCCAACGTAAACCCGGCACCCTTGCCGTTACGCTTCTGTGCCATGTCGAATTTCTTTTTTGACGCTCCAAGCTCATCATGCAATGCCTTAAAAATCTTCTGTACATCCGTCTCCGTGTAGTCGTAGTTGGATCTGTTTGATAGATTGCCGATCAGTTGCAGGGCCTTGAGAGCGTTCGAGACTCTCTTCGTGGCCAATCTGACGAACTTCTCTCTGTCTGTATCGCTCATGGATTGATGCTCTGTTCTATTTTCAGCAGTACCAATTGAATATATACGAGTATATTTGCGAAAGCAATGCTATGAGGAGAATTTTATCGAGAACGTGTAGTCGTACGGAGTCGGAGACCACATCTTGCCGTTGCAAACAAAGGCCACGGTGAAGCTTTTGCAAGAAATCTTAGCGTGCCGGGGCTTGCCGTCGTGAGTATGATTGACTATACTCAAGTGTGGTTTTGAACGGTCCACCGATGCCCACTCCAGTCAACGGCAAGACCTACTACTCGGCTCAGGAAACGGCGGTCGCCGCCGGCATCTCGAAGCCCACTCTCCTCCGGTGGATCAAAAGCAAACGCATCAAAGATTCAGCAAAGAGGGACCGCAACGGCTGGCGTCTTTTCGCCGAGCCCGAAGTTGAAGCGATTCGCAAGTTAGCTCAAACCGCGAAGTGAAGTCATGGCAACAAAAACCAAACCCAAAACGGTCCGCACGCCTCGCTTCCTGACCGTGGATTTCTTCTGCGGTGCGGGCGGGACGACCCGGGGGCTCATCGATGCCGGCGGCTATGTGATCGCCGGGATCGACAAGGATGACCGTTGCCGCTCCACCTATGTCAGTAACAACAAGAACAAAACGCTGGATCGCCTTAAGCCCCGCTTCTTGAGCCACGACGTTTTCCCGAAGACCAATCGATATCCGGGCGGACAGCAGGAAGAATTGTTCACGGCGCTTGAGGAGTTGATTCCCGCGTATCGCCGCCAAGCCCGCGGCGTACCCATGCTCTTCGCAATTTGCGCGCCGTGTCAGCCTTTTACCAACCTTTCACGCAAAGAACTGACCGACGAGCGCAAAGCGGGCCGGCGGCGCGACCGAAATCTGCTAAGCGAAGCCACTGCTTTTGTGGATCACTTTAAGCCGGAACTGGTGCTCTCGGAAAACGTGCAGGGCATCGACGATCCGAAATACGGCGGTGTCTGGGAAAGCTTTCGGGAAGGACTTGAGGCCCTGGGTTATGTCACCGGGACGAAGGTTGTCTGTACTTCGCGTTTCGGGATTCCTCAATATCGGAAGCGATCGATCCTCCTTGCCGCAAAGCGCGACGTGATAAAGCCGGAACGCTTTGCCGATTTGCTCGGCGAAGAATTGCTCGTGCCGGAAAGCGATCCCGACAGTCTGATGGTGTCCGTGCGCGAGGCCATAGGACATTTGCCTGCCATCAAGGCCGGCGAGCAGCATCCGAAGATCCCAAATCATCGTACGCGCGCATTAAGCGATCTGAATTTTCTCCGACTTTCCTCCGCGAAGCCCGGCCAATCAAACGCCTACATGAAAGACACTCCTCACGGCGATCTCTCCCTGGACTGCCACAGGAAGGTCAACAAGCGGCTCGGAGGACGCTGCTTCACCGACGTCTATACCCGCATGAGCCCGGACCGCCCTTCTCCAACCATCACGACCAAGTGCCATAGCATCTCGAATGGACGCTTCGGTCACTACGACATCAAACAGGTCCGGGGGATTTCCCTTCGAGAGGCCGCGATTCTTCAATCGTTCCCGAGCGACTACATCTTCTATCCCGTGGATCAGAACACTGCGGTCGCGTCCATGATCGGTAATGCGGTGCCGCCGAAGCTGGCGGCGTATTTCTCGCGGTATCTCGCCCAGTCGGTTGATCCCAAGCAGCTCAGTCGCGCTGGAAAGCGTTAAGCGTTTTCAGGCGCCTCAGAAGTGCTTCCGTTGCCCTTTCCAGGCGGCACTCCCAGATCACTACCGATGACCACCCGGAAGCCTTCAGTACAACCCGGTTGTTCCGGTCTCGTCGCACATTCCCGTCGATCTTGGCGTTCCAAAACTCGACGTTTGATGCCGGCCGCCTTCCTCGCGAGCAAGAATGTCCGTGCCAGAAACACCCGTGCACGAACACTACCATACGAAAACGCGGCAACACTATATCCGGCTTCCCAACAAGTTCCTTCGCATGGAGCCGGAAGCGGAAACCGGCAGCGAACAGTTTCTTGCGTACATAGAGTTCCGGCAGAGTGTCCGCGCCGCGGACTGCAGCCATCATGCGCGAGCGTTTTTCGGTACTAACCCTGTCGGTCATATTATGAACGCCAATGCGCGATGAGAAGCTCAGAGCCGTGGTTCGACGAAACGCGCCACGGTGCGTGGCCTATCGCCGGGATAATCGGGCGCTTTCGTCAAGGCGCTCACGGCTGCGAAGCGGTCTACATCGTTCCATCCCGCGAGCCAGGTATCGGCGACGGAACGCGCGAGCGGCCAGGGTGCGGCGTCCTTCGAAAACCATCGATTGGACGCGAAGTTGTATTCCTGCAGCTCACACTGCTTTTCATCGATTAGAACCCGCATTCCTTCCAGCGAAGCGGTGATGATTTTTTGTTCGGACATCCCGACCCTTACTGCTTCGTGAATTCGGTCGGTTTCCGGTGCTCTCGAATCTGAGCGTAGCTGACGGCCAGTTGCGACCCTTCAGGCTTGCCGTCGTAGTCGTTCACCGGTTCATTATCGAGCGTTCCGAAGACGAGTTTCTTCTTGTCGTCGCATCCTTCGACGCGGACCCACATCCACTCACCGACGCCAGTGGTTTCGTCTGGAAACTCGACCTTCACGTAGTCGCCTCGTTCGCATGTGGACATAGCAGCTCCTGAAGATGTCATTTTTACCCTCGCCCTACACCAGCTCCAGCCGGATTTCGCGGCCCACCACGGCGGCGGCCTTGCGGAGGGTGGTGAGGGTTATGGCTTCATAGTCGGGATCGAGCAGGCGGTCGAGCGCGGCGCGGCTAGTGTGCATGCGTCGGGCCATCTCGGTCCTGGTGAGCTGTTTTTCCTTCATGGCGTCCTCCACCTGGCGGGCGACGACGCGCTTGATGGCGTTTGCGCTGACCTCTTCATAGAGGCCCTCCTCGCGGAGCCAACTGTCGAAGGTCGAGCCGATGTTTTTCTTTTTCATGCCCCTGCTCCTTTCTTCCTTTTCAGCGCCAGATCGATGTCCTGTTTCGGCGTCTTCTGCGTCTTTTTCATAAAGCCGTGCAGCAGCACCATGCAGTCCGGTTCCACGCAGAAGATGACCCGCGCGATGCGTCCATGGGGCAGGCTGCTACGCACTTCCCACAGGTCCCGGCCGAGGGACCGCACCAGCGGCATGCCGATCGGCCACGCAAACTCAACATCCTTGATATCCTCGCCGATAGCCCGGCGATCCGCCACGTCGAGGCCCTTCAGCCATTCCCGCACGGGTTCGCGCCCGCTGTCCAGGCGATAGAACCGTGCCGGTAGGCGCTTTAATCCCGTCCTCATGGAGTGTATCAATATTGGTACGCTCTGTCAAGAAACGTACACAGGTGGACATGTTTCTCTCAAAGTATAGCCGTTGCACGGGTTTGTCACCTCTCTGCATGCGAAGGCACGAGCAAGGCGAATCCGCCTGATGGCGGACCGGGCTCTATGCGCTGCGCGCACCGGGCCTCGGGTCCCGGCCATCCGGTAACGATCCCTTTCGCTGATTACGGCTTACGCCTTGGCTGTGGGTACACTTTTGGGTACGATTGCTCAACGGGGCCGACGCAATAGAGGGTAAAACATGCGGCAGAAAAACGATACCGTTCGCTATAGGACTAAACAGATCAAGCGCAAAATCGCCCGAGGCGAGGACCGGACGGATTGGAGCAAAGCCAATACTATGACCGGCAAAAAACTCGAAGCGTCGATCCGGGCCGATGTTGATGACGTTCAGGGAGAACCCAACTGGACGCAGGCCATCATGGGCATCCCTGCCCGTTCCTCGTCAAAACAGCCCCGGTCTAGAGCAAAATAGGGAGATCATGGACGCCTTCGAGCAAGTCGTGAGCGAGATACTCTGGATGGAGGGCTATTGGGTTCGAACTTCCGTAAAAGTCGAACTGACGAAGGAAGAAAAGGTCCTCATCGACCGCCACTCCTCCCCACGCTGGGAACTGGACATTGTCGCTTACAATGGCCGTGACAATCTTCTCCGTGTCGTCGAATGCAAAAGCTATTTTGACTCCGTAGGCGTTAAGGCTTCTTGCTTCGACGGCTCCAGTCCCAACGACGGCAAGCGGTACAAGCTTTTTAACGAGCCCAAGCTACGGCAGGTTGTTTTCAATCGCTTGTGTCTGCAGCTTGCAGCGGTCGGGGCCTGCCGGGACGCACCGCAAGTATGCCTGTCTCTCGCTTGCGGCAAGGTCAGAAACGAAACGGACCGCGCCGCGATCTCCACCCATTTTGAAGCGCAGGGATGGGATTTCTACGACGAACGATGGTTGCGCGAACGCTTACAGCGCATGGCGCAGCAGGGTTATGAAAACCACGTCTCGGCGGTTGTCGCCAAATTGTTGCTGAGGGGAAAACTAGAATAGGATTATTGCCCCCTGCTTTCGGCCCCGCGCAGTCCGCGCCACGATCCGCTTTTTTTCCGGCCACGTCAGATGTTTTGTGATCTTCTTTCCTGCCGCCTCTGCCCCGTTGACGTGGATAGCAAACCGCCGGGTGAGGGTGTTTTTAGAATTCCTCAAGCTTCGGCACCCGCTGAAATGAAATCTTACTTCCCATCGCCGGGATCGACGATCCGTAACTGATCGTGCCCCGCCCGTAGCGGGAATTCACGCGGTCAATGGCAGTCGTGAGGTTGCCCTGCTCCGGCCGGTCGAACAAATCCGGCTGATGCGCAGCTTGCGGCGCAAGGTCCGTGACAACGACGCCGATGCGCAAGGGCTTAAAGCCCGGCGCAGCCGACCACATCCGCATCAGGTGATTCAGAAGGAAACGCGTGTCCTGTGTTTCCTTGAAGCGGCATTCGTCGAAATGATGGCCGAGATTCTGTACCCATTTGATTTCGAGACAGAGACGCCGGCAGTAAAACCCGTCCGAGCGCAGGCGTTGAGCCGCACGAGTGAGAAGCTGTCGGATGACGGGTGTGGCTTTTTCCATCGTTCGCTCGTCCGGCGACAACACATGCTGATGCCCCATGCTCCGGATCGGGTTTACGGGGCTCGCCAGATCGGCGCCATGCAGCAGCGCATGAAAGCGAAGGCCGGTGATGCCGTTCCAGATGCGCCGGAGGTGCTGCGCATCCGCCGCCCATAATCCCGCGATGTCCGTGATCCCGGCCTGATTGAGCCGCACCTGCATATTCGGGCCGATGCCGCAAATATCCTGCAATTTCAGATGCAGGATCGCGCGCGGCAAATCCTCCGGCGGCAGGATCACGAGGCCGTCCGGCTTCTGCATGTCGGAGGCGAGTTTCGCGAGGAGCTTGTTACCGGCGACGCCGATGGAACAGGTGAGGAAAGCGCCCGCGCGATCACGGACAACCGCCTTGATTGACATCGCCAAAGCGCGCGCGATTTCGGGACGCCGTTGCACATTGTCGAGCTTGCACGCGACTTCGTCGATCGACAGCACCGCATCGACCGGGATGCAGGTTTCGATCGCTTCACAAATCTTGTGGTGGTATTCGACATAGAGTTTGGGACGCGCCTGGACGACCTTGATATGCGGACAGCGTTTTCTCGCCTCCCATATCGGCGTGCCCGTTTTGATGCCGAAGGCCTTCGCTTCGGAACTCGCGGCAATCGCGCAGGTCGTGTCCACCAGCATCGGCGCGACGGCTACCGGATGCCCGCGCAGATCAGGATTGTCCTGCTGTTCGCATGACGCAAAAAAACTGTTCATGTCCACGAAGAGCCAGCGCAGGCCGCTCTCAAGCTCCGAACTTCCCCGCCGCATGTTCATGCTATGTTCTATAGGCTAAACCGGAACCGGCTGGCAAGGGACTCGGGCTGTGCCGCTGTCGCTCACTGATTTTTCTCTTTTCTGCTGACCCCTAACACGACGGGCGAAGGCACTGTAGCCGCCGCCGCTTGCCGTCAATGACGGATTTTGGTTCCCCTCCCCCGCCTACGGGCGTTGCCCTGGGGCGGGTCAGTCACTCCAAAATCCTATGACCGCGCGCTTTGATCGGCGGCAGTCCGTGCCCTCTTTCGCCCCCGCCGTGGGGGTCACTCAAAACGAAAGAGGCACATCATGAAAACCTACTCCGTCCTTTTCGCCGAAGACGTTCCGCATTACGGCACCGCGCATCTGGAGGCGGAAGACGATGCCGCCGCGCTGGAAGCCGCCAGGGCCTATGACACTTCGGAAATCGCGAATGATCCGGAATGGGAAAACAGCGTGTGCAAGCGCATCGTTCACATTGAGGACGCCGCCGGCCACACGATCTTTCACGATATTCCGCTCGATAATTACGCTCTGTGCCTCACAAGCGAGAGGGCCGACATGCTGAACGCGCTGAGGCTATGCGAAGACGTGCTTTCCGACCTCGCTCGGCTTGATGACGGGACGCCGTCCATCACCGCCCTGAACCTCGTTCGCGCCGTTCTCGCCAAGACGAAGGGGAGCGAGATATGACCGCGCTTTGCGGCTCAGGGCTAAAAGCGAGCATCGCTTCATAGACTTTTTCGGCGTCTCCGTATTCGTCCCCTGCTTCGATCATTGGGAAGGTTGGGTGTTTTCAGAACGATTTGCCATTCCGTATCGTCAAAAGCGACTGTTCGCAGCATCCCCCCATTTTCTCATTCGCGAGATTTTTCGAGGAGTGTTAGCCCGCTACGCAAAACCGACCGCATTGGGTTCGCCGTGCTCGGTGCATCGCGGCGTATGCCTAACGCGCCGTGGCGCTTGAAAACCTGATGGCAATAATTTAATTCGGTCGCGCGCCACCACCACGAGTGATTCATGACCCCGCCGTTCCGTGCTGCGAAGAAGTGGATTACAAAACGGGTCACCCCGGACTACACCAATCAGCTTGATCTATTCTCGGAAGCGCCCATAGAAACGCCCGAGCCAGTTGTGAATACCCCCCGCCATGTTTCCGGGGTTTCGCCACCCCGAATTCCGCAGCAGCTTGGATTTGACGTATGGGTGCCGCTACCGCCCTTCGATGCTGGCGCAGTTGCGGCAAAAGAACCGGCCTCCGCAAACACTGGCACTGACGTAGTAACGGTTCACCGGCCCCCTGCGCGGCCTGATATCGGTGTGGAAGATGGCATATCACCGCCCGTTGCATCCAGCCAAAAAAGAGACCTTTCCTCCGAAAGAGTCTTCGACATCGAGCCGGACGCAAAACCCTCCCGTGATTTCCTCATCACCAGCGCGCACCGGATCGGACAAGGCAGCCTGCATGAAAAGGCCCGCGACAATATCGCGGCGATCCGTCTTCTAAAGACCCTTGAAGCGGAGGACCGCGAGGCCACCGATGTTGAAAAGCCCATGCTCGCTCGCTACGTCGGCTGGGGTAGCATGCCCAACGTATTCGGACACTACCCGCCGGAGGAGTGGAGAAACACGGCGGGGGCGGTGAAGGAACTGCTCACCGGGCCGGAGTTTGAATCCGCGCGCGCCTCGACACCGAACGCGCATTACACGTCCCCGCAGGTGATCGAGACCATCTGGAGCGGATTGCAGCGTCTCGGCCTCGGCAAGGGCGCGCAGATACTGGAGCCGGCCATGGGCGTGGGGCACTTCTTTGGCCTCATGCCGGAATCCATGCAGGGCGGCCAGAGGACCGGCGTGGAACTGGATTCCATCACGGCCCGGATCGCCAAGAAGCTCTATCCCGATTCCACGATATTCGCGAAGGGGTTCGAGGAAACGCCTCTCCCCGATAATTACTTCGATGCCGTCGTCGGAAACGTGCCGTTCGGCGATTTCGCTGTCCATGACGCTGCGATGAAGCGCCAATTGACGCGCGCCATTCACGATTACTTCTTCGCCAAGTCGCTTGAGAAAGTGCGGCCCGGCGGCGTGATGGCACTCATCACGAGCCGCTACACCATGGACAAGGAAAACGACACCATCCGCCGTCACCTGGCCGATCATGCCGACCTGCTCGGCGCGATACGGCTGCCGAACACCGCGTTCAAGGGCAATGCGGGAACGGAAGTCACCACCGATATTCTGTTTCTGCAAAAGCGAACACCCGGAACGCTGCCCGCGGGACATGACTGGCGGGGGCTCGCGACGATCGACAGCCCCGACGGGCCGATCGCGGTCAACGAGTACTACGCCCGCCACCCCGAGATGATGCTCGGGAAAATGAAACTCGAAGGAACCATGTACCGCGGAGCGGAGCCGACGCTCGACGGCCAGCTCACGCCGGAGCTTCTGGGCAATGCGGTGAACGCTTTGCCAAAGAGGGCCTATGTCCCAAGGGACGAAGCGCGCGGGCCACCGCCTCCCGTACTCGATGCCGACGCGTTCACCGGCATCAAGGACGGTGCTTACGCCGTGAGCAATGGCGCAATCGTCATCCGTAACGGCAACAGCTTCGAGCAAACGAGCCTTTCGGTCACGGCCGCCGCTCGCGTCAAGGGGATGATGGCCGTGCGTGACGCCGTGCGGCTGGTGTTCAGGACACAGCTCGAAGATGCGCCGGAAGAACGCATCATCGAGGCCCGAAAACTTCTTAACAGCATTTACGATTCGTTTGTCGCGCGGCATGGCGCCCTCTCCTCCCGCGACAATATCCGGGCCTTTTCGTCGGACCCCGATCAGCCCCTCCTCCTTTCCCTTGAAATCTACGACGCCGATACGAGGCACGCGCAGAAAACCGCCATCTTCGCGCGGCGAACTTTGGAGAGGCATAAGCCCGCCGAGCATGTCGAAACCGCCGCCGAGGCGCTCGCCATTTCGCTGAATGAAACCGGCAGGATTCACTGGCCGTTGATGGAGAAGCTCACGGGTCATAGCCCCAGGCACCTGCAGCGCGAGCTGGACAGCCTCGTCTACCGCAACCCCGAGGCCGAATGGGAGACCGCCGACCGCTACCTGAGCGGCGACGTTCGCGCGAAACTCAAAACCGCCGAAGCCGCCGCCGCCCTCAATCCGTCCTACCGCCGCAACGTCGAGGCGTTGAAGGAGGTTCAGCCCGTCGATCTCCTGCCCGGCGACATCAGCGCCCGCCTCGGTTCCTCCTGGATTCCGGCCGGCGACGTGAAGAGATTTGTTTCGGAACTGCTCGACACTCCCGAACGCACCATCACCGTCAGCCATTCGGGCGCCATAGCGACCTGGGCGCTCACCCTCGACAGCACTGCGAAATCCAACGTCAGCAACACCACGGCCTGGGGGACGCCGCGGGCGATCGCTTCCGACCTGATTGACGACGCGCTCAACGGACGCACGCCCACCATTTACGACCAGATCGACAAGGACACGCGTGTGGTGAACCAGCAGGAAACGATTGCCGCGCGGGAAGCGCAGCAGAAGATCAAGGACCGATTCAGCGAATGGATATGGCAGGACGAGGAGCGTGCCCAGCGGCTTGCGCGGCTCTACAACGACAGGTTCAATAATATCCGCCTCCGCACCTATGACGGATCGCACCTGACGTTTCCGGGGATGAACCGGGAGCTTCTCAGGCGCAATGATCTCGATAAGCACCAGAAGGATGCGGTATGGCGGGCGCTCCAGAGCGACAACACCCTGCTCGCTCACTGCGTGGGCGCGGGAAAGACCGCCGTGATGGCTACCACCGCGATGGAAATGAAACGCCTCGGGCTCGCGGCGAAGCCCATGATCGTCGTTCCCAATCACCTGGTCGAGCAATGGGGCGCGGCCTTTCTTTCGCTTTACCCTCATGCGCAACTCTTCGTCGCCGGCCGGGACGCCTTTGCAACGGGCAACCGGCAGAAAGCCATGTCGCGCATTGCGACCGGCTCTTACGATGCCGTGATCGTGTCGCACAGCTCGTTTGAGAAACTCCCCGTTTCCGACGAAACCTTCGGACGCTTCGTCGGCAAGCAGATCGACCAGCTCGAAGAGGCGATTTATGAAGCCAGGGCCGAGAAAGGCGACAACCGCCGCATCGTCAAGGAACTGGAAAAAGCAAAGAAGCGCCTCACCACGAAGCTGAAAGAGCGCGCCGACCGCGAGAACAAGGACGACGCCATCAGTTTCGAGCAGATGGGTATCGACCGCATTTTTGTGGATGAAAGCGATCTTTATAAGAATCTCGGTTTCACGTCGAAGATGACGCGCATCGCCGGCCTGCCCAATACCGAGAGCAACCGCGCCCTCGATATCTATATGAAGACCCGTTATCTGGCCGAACGCAATGGCGGCATCCTGTTTGCCACCGGCACGCCCATATCGAATACCATGGCCGAGATGTACACGCTGCAACGCTATCTCGCGCCGGAGACGCTGAAGGCCGCGGGCGTTGAGCATTTCGACGCATGGGCCGCCAATTTCGGCGAACCCGTCACGGCGCTCGAACTGGCACCGGACGGCTCGGGGTACCGCATGCACACACGGTTCGCGAAATTCGTCAATCTGCCGGAGCTGCTCTCGATGTTCCGTTCTTTCGCGGACGTGCAGACGGCGGACATGCTGCACTTGCCCCGTCCCACAACCCAGGGCGGGAAGCCCCATATCACCGCGGCTCCGGGCTCCCCGGAATTAAAAGCGTATGTCGAGACGCTCGTGAACCGCGCGCAGAAGCTCCGCACATCGAAGATCGATCCCTCGGTGGACAACATGCTCAAAATCACCGGTGACGGCAGAAAGGCCGCGCTCGATATGCGCCTGGTCGATCCCTACGCGCAGCCGATCGATACGAAGGTGAGCCGCGCCATCGAGAGAATTCACACTGCATGGGCAGCAGGAAAAGAAAAGCGACTGACACAGCTTGTCTTCTGCGATCTCTCGACGCCCAATCCCGATCGTTTCAGCGTCTATGACGAAATGCGCGACGCGCTGATCGCCAAAGGCATCCCGGCCAAGGAAATCGCCTATATCCACGACGCCGAAACCGACATTCAGAAAAAGACATTGTTCGACGCGGTAAATGCCGGGCGCGTCCGCATCCTATTAGGTTCCACCGAGAAAATGGGCGCCGGGACGAATGTGCAGAAGCGCCTCATCGCCTTGCATCATCTCGACGCACCGTGGAGGCCGCGGGACATCGAGCAGCGCGAGGGGCGAATCCTCCGGCAGGGCAACGACAACCCCGAAATCCAGATCCACCGCTACGTCACCGAAGGATCGTTCGACGCCTATATGTGGCAGGTGTTAGAGACGAAAGCCCGCTTCATCAATCAGGTCATGAACGGCAGCGTCACCGTCCGCCAGGCGGAAGACCTCGAAGGCGGCGCGCTCACCTACGCCGAGATCAAGGCCATCGCTTCGGGAAACCCCGCCGTCATGGAAAAGGTCAAGGTCGATACCGAAATCCGCAAGCTCGACCAGCTTCGCTCCTCCCATATCAACCAGCAGCACAACATAAGGTGGCAGGTGAAAAGCCTGCCGGAGCAGATCGAGCGCGCCATGAGATACCACGCGGCCGTCTCGGCAGATGCCATTGCCCGCGATGGCCGCGCAGACGAAGACTTCACCATGAAAGTCGGCAATCGCGAATTCTCAGGCAAAGGAGCCCGCGAGGATTCCGGGAACGCCCTCAACGCCGTAATCATGTCATGGCGCGACGACAAGACGCCGCAGGTGCGGGCGCACTTCAAGGGCTTCGAGATATTGAGCCGCGGGAGTGCCTATAAGGACGGGGAGCCTGATCTTTTCGTCCGGGGCAAAGAGACCTACAAGGCCAATCTCAACCCCGATAATCCGCTCGGCACGATTCAGAGCATCGAGCATGTCCTGCGCAGCCTTGATCGCCGCGCCCAGGACGAACAGCACGAAATCGAGCGGCAGCAGAAGGCTCTCGCCGATTACCGTGCCCAACTTGACCGCCCCTTCGAGCATGCAGCTCGTCTCAAGGATCTTATGGCGAAGCAGGCGCAGCTCAATGCCTGCCTCGATCTGGATAAGCACGAGGCGCAAATCGTCGACGAACCGCGCGGGCACGGCGAATTCCCTCCTGCTTATGCTGCCCAGATGGAGGCCGGACCCACCAGCCCCGCTCCATTTTCGCGGGCGCCGCATCGGCCGGACCCAATGCCGGGCTGAAATGCATCGAGCGCAGCATTACTGCTGCCATCGCTGTGCCCGCCTCGAGTTACCGTGTCGCCGCACTACCAGGACGGATAGGATTCCAGCACAGCCCGAGGATAGGCGTACTCGCTACCGCCATGGAGCGCCGCCGCTGCAATCCGCGCCGTGACGGTCGTGGCGTCCAGTCGTCCCTTCTCGAATGCGTCCGGCCCGGTCCTGGAGGCGTTGCGATATTTATGCAGCGCGATCTCGTCGTGGAACTTCCCGACAATCCGTTGCAAGGCCGTGTCGTAGCGTCGTAGCAGGTCAAGCAGTTGAGGACGCGAAAGGTCCGAGTATTCCAAGAGATGCCCCCCTCTTCAGACGACAGCTTGAATCACGGCGGCGCACTTTTTCCACAGCCGCCGTCTCACACGTCATCGGTCAGATCCCTGATCTTGACCTTCAGCGCATCGGCGACGGTCTTCAGCGTCTTGAGCGTCATGTTCATCTCGCCCCGTTCCATCGCGCCGACTTGCGCGCGGTGAATGCCGCTGATATCGGCGAAAACATCCTGGCTCCATTTTTTCTGCAAACGCAGTTGACGGATTTTGGCGCCGACCACTCGCTGAACGTCTTGCACTAATTGCAGTTTGCGAGTAGTCTGTTTATAAGCATACCACTTGTACATAGTCTATTTATGAGTAGCGAAGAGAGCCGCTGCGTCCCCCACAAATCGATGCAGCTTCAAACGCATTCCGCTCCGGCGGAATGGAGGACGTAAATTATTTAAAACGAAGGAGATAGAAACGAATGCTGCGTCTCAAGAAGACGTTCACAATCATGTTACCCGTGCTGGTTCTGGCAATTGTTCCCACGGCACGGCCCCAATCACCCCCTGCACGCACACCTACCGGCGCATCACCCGTTACGGTTGACGGAACCACCTACAACGTCACGCCGATGGGCGGGTTTCTACAGGTTAACGACCTCGACGGGCACGTTGTCGGGATGGCAAGGAAGGACGGCAGCGTCGTTGCCCCCTTATCCGGCGCCGGATTCGATACGGTCAAAGCCGCCGCTTACGCATACACCCATCCGGCCAACGGAGCCGCGCCTGCAGCCGCCAATAATCCCCCACCCGCGCCCGATCCCGCTGCACGAAACACGGCGCCGACGAACATACCAGCGAACGCTCCCGGCGCAGTTTCACCGGCCCCTGCAGAACGCGCCGTTACGTTGCTGCCTGCGGGAGGCGCTGTTGTTCACGATCCCAACCTGAAGGCCGATATCACCTTCAACGCCGACGGCACCCGAGCCGAGTTTGCCCGAGAGAGCCAGGGACCCATGGGCACCGTATCGCAAACGATCACGGCGATATTCGAGGGAGGCGATAAGCCGTCATCAGGCGCGGACAAGGCCGGGAAAGCTGTGAAAGGCGGTCTGGTCGCTGTCCTTCAGGCAAACAATCCACACGTTACGAGCCATATCGGCACGAACGGCAAAGATGTCTGGAAGGTATCCCAAAAGACGAACGGTGGCAAAGAGGCGACGCTGTATGAATCCGGCGCCTACGCGGTAGGCTCTGTCTATTCCGCCAGGGTGCAAGATCCCGGCAAGACCCTCGGCCTCTCGGTATTGCAAAGCGTGAAGGCGGACCGTGACGCCATCGAGCGCGCAGCGGATGCAGCCAAACAGGCCGGGAACCCAGTGCAGGTTGATTTTACCGGCGACCGCAGCCAGCGCGCCAAAGCGGCGCTCGACAAAGCTGTTCCGCAGTAAGCGCGGCGTTTCTGATCGCCTAAGGCTCGGTCCTCATTTTGCGAAGTCATAGCGGCCGGGCCTAAACTTTCGTTCGTTTTGCTCTTTGTCGGCTGATCGATCCCTACTTGTCCGGCCTGAGAATCTTCGCGGCGCGCCTCACGGCCTCCTCGCTGATTTTCCCGGTCTCCTTCCGCATCGTGCCGAGCGTCGCGTTCGGCGAGAACTGAGGAATGGGTTTCGCAAGGTTCTTGTTGAGCGTATCGCTACGCTTTTGCTGAATTTCGCCGGCTTTCGGCGGCAGCTTGTCGCGGTGGCGGTCATCCAGTCCCGGTTCTTTCATGGCTGAATCCTCCTACCGCTCAGATTACCGCAATCTCATCGAATCCGAAACGTCTACCGACCGGCCCCGCCGTGTTTCATCACATGGCTGGCACCTTCGTTCATGAATTGCCCTCTTTCGCATGACCCCAAAGACGGCAGGGCGAAGGCACTGTAGCCGCCGCCGCTTGCTGTCAATGACGCTGTTTTGGCTCCCCCGCCGCGCTGTGCTTGCGGTCCCCCCAAAAAGCTATGACAGCTTCGCTCAGTTGCGCCGGCAGGCGTGCCCTCTTTCGCCCCCGCTCCTGGGGGTCACTCAAAACGAAAGAGGACAACATGACCGCCGACAACACCACCATCCCCCTGAACAAGCTGCTCGCATGGGAGGGCAACGTCCGCAAGACCGATTCCGATAAAGGCATCGACGAGCTGGCCGCGTCCATCACCGCGCATGGCCTGCTTCAATCGCTTGTTGTGAGGAAAGACAAGCGCGGCAAATACGCCGTCGTCGCCGGACGCCGGAGGCTTCTCGCTCTGGAATCCCTCGCGGACGCCGGAACGATAAAGGCTGACATGGATATTCCGTGCCATGTCCTCGATGACGAAACGGACGCCACGGAAATCAGCCTTGCCGAAAACGTCCAGCGCGAACAGATGCATCCCGCCGACGAGTTCGACGCCTTCCGGGCGCTGATCGAGGGCGGCATGCCTCCCGCCGATGTCGCCGCAAGGTTCGGGGTCACCGAAACCGTGGTGCAGAAGCGGCTCAAGCTCGCCAAGGTCAGCCCCAAGCTTATCGCGGCATACCGCAAGGGAGAGATGACCCTGCAGCACGTCATGGCGTTCACCGTTACCGACGATCATGAAGCGCAGGAGCGTGTCTGGAACGAGTTCGCGGATGTCGATACCGACCCCGACGATATCCGCGGCATGCTGACCGAGGAGGAAACCACAGCATCCGACCGGCGCGTGAAATTCGTGACGCTGAAGGCTTACGAGAAAGCCGGAGGCACGGTCCACCGCGACCTGTTCAGCGAGGACGATTACGGCGTATTCATCGACGACGTCGTCCTGCTCGAACTGCTTGTGATGAAGAAGCTGGAGAAAACCGCTACCCAAATCCGCAAAGACGGCTGGAAATGGGTTGAAATCCATCCCTCCTTCGATCACGGCGAATGGTCCAAATGCCAGCGCCGATATCCTGAACCTCTTCCGCTCTCGCCCGAACAGCAGGCCGAACTCGAAACGCTCACGGCGGAATCCGATGCCCTGTGCGAGATCGAGGGCGAACTCGACGAGGACCAGCAGTCGCGGCTCGACATGGTCACCGAGCGTATCGACGAGTTGGAAAACCGCGAAAGGGTATGGCCGCCGGAAACCTTGGACATTGCTGGAGCCGTGGTCACTCTCGGTTCGGACGGCAAGGCGGATATCCGTTATGGCTACATCAAGCCCGAAGACGCGCCGAAAAAGGCCAAGGCCACGAACGCAGCACAAGCCGATGGCACCGCGAAGGAAACGGCCAGGTCCCCCCTGCCCGCTTCGCTGGTCGAAAGCCTCACCGCGCATCGTTCCGCCGCGCTCAATGCCGCATTGCTTGAACGCCCGGACGTTGCGCTTGCAGCTACGGTTCACGTCATGGCGTTGCAGGTGTTCTACAACGAACGCGGCGACAATGTCCTACAGGTCACGGCGAAGGACGCTCCGCTGAACCGGGTCGAAGGCTCGTCGGCACATCGGCTGATCGACAAGGCTCGGGAGCACTGGACCGCTCAACTGCCCAGCGAACCCACAGCACTTCTCGCGTGGTGCCTCGTGCAGGATGGCGACACCCTCCGGGGCTTGCTCACCTTCTGCGTGGCGCAGACCGTGAATGCGGTCATGCTCAAGGCCGACCGGCCCGACAGCGACCGCATGGTTGAGGCCGCGTGTTTGGCCGAGGCCCTCCACCTCGACATGGGCGCATGGTTTACGCCGACGGCTGCGAATTATTTCAGCCGCATCAGCAAGGCCGGAATACTTGCGGCCTTGCGTGAGGTGAAAGGCGCAACCGCACCGGCATGGGAAACCATGAAGAAGGCCGACCTCGCTGCTCTTGGCGAGCGTGAGATCGCCGGAACCGGCTGGCTCCCGGAATCGCTTCGGACTCCAACGAAAGCCGAGGTTCTGGCGAAAGCGGCCTGACCGCACTGTCCGTGGCGGCAGCTTCGTTCGCGGAGTTGCCGCCGCGAGACAGCTATCCTCATTAGACTGTCGGTGATTTACCGAGACTGAACACATATCCGCGCGGTTTCAAGGTGCCCGCCGATATGTCCCACGGATGCAAAAAAATCTCTCGACCACCCGAGACGACAGGCTTTCTCTTGCCCTTAACCTTCACCGAATGAACGATGAGCAACGCAGAATTCTTGTGCTTCTGCGCGTGTTCAACTTCTTTGGGAGTAAGCGAAACGGAATTGCCGTCATCTTGCGTACCCTTGACCTCCACATACAGCTCGTCGCCGGACACATTGCATAGGAAGTCGTAGGACTTCGTCTTGTGCTTGTCCTCCGGCTTCAATCCGAGCTTATCGAGGCGTCGTTTGGCCCAGTCCATTGCGTAGTCTTCAATCGCCCGCCGTATTCGCGGATTGCTTTGAAAGCCCGCGCCATGCTCGATAGCGCTGCCTAGTACCTGCTCGATCTCCGGGTCCGCCTCACTCTCGGGTTCCAGTGCGGTGTTTTCAAGCGCGTAGGAATCGACATATTCCAGAGCGTCATCAACCCACTGTGCCCCAGTCTTCCGCCGCCCATCGGTATCGAACGCATAACAGACATTCGACTGCCCAAAAGCTCCCTTGCCGAAGGGAATCAGAAATTCCCGCCGTGGTTCCGGAACGAGGACGGCGTCTCCCTCGCGTGCCTTAATGAAATAAGAGAAGCGATTTCTCGCTTTGGCGTTCGACAGCTGCGCGTTCCGATAAACAGTCGCATCCCTGAACCAGCCCACGACCCGCTGTCCGCCAAGCGTCGGGTGGGTCGCAACGAAAACAGTGAGAACTCGACTCAGTGCCGCACCCGTGAAGCCTGGCTTGATCCGCTCAAGCGCGACGGTGGACGGATATTCGGGCCGTAGCTTCGGCTGAAAATAACCGAGCATGGCGCCATCCAAGGGGAGAAAGTTGAATGCCTCGTGTCCCAGCTCGTTCTTGTTGTAGCTTCCGCCGCCGATCGGCTTTTGATCATCCGCCCGCGGACCGCGATACCCCTTCATCCATCCTATTCTTGCGAATACCACCAGCGTCATTCGTCGCCTCCCGTCTCTCCATCCCCAAAAACCCTAGCACGATTTCTGGTAAATCACCCGACGCGCCCCGATTTGCGCTTGACCGCCTGCTTCGTGCATCCTTCGCCCGATCTGCCTTTTTCCCGACGCCCCAATGCTGGCGGGGCGAAGGCACTCTAGCCGCCGCCGCTTGCTGTCAATGACGCTATTTTGGCTCCCCCCTGACCTGCGGTCACGGTCCCCCCCAAAAAGCTATGACAGCCGCGCTCAATTGCGCCGGCAGGCGTGCCTCTTTCGCCCCCGCCGTGGGGGTCACTCAAAAGAAAGAGGCCCATCATGACGAAGACACAGCAGCCGGAAACGGTTTTTACACTCACCATCGACGCGCAGGAAATCCGCGTTCGCTACCGGCCCTATCACATCGACGGGCGTGATCCTTACGCCGTGCTTGAGTTCTCAAGCCCGCACCAGCCGCGACGCCGCATCCCGGTCAGCGCCACTGGCTATCGCAGCTTCTTTGCGCCCATGCGGGAAGTCGAGGACGCGCCAAGCGTCGAGACTTACGTCCACATCGTCGCCCTGGTCCTCGCCGGAGAAGTTTCGGTCAGCGCCGAAGGGAGGGAGCCATGACGCGCGAGGCTTCCTGCGCTTCACGCTGGGCAGCGCACAAAGAGAGCCGTGTGATCGACCTTCGCCAATTACTCTTCGCATGGCGCGAAGGCGACGAAGACAGGCATGCTAACGAAATCGGCACGCTGAGCGAGTATGGCCTCAGCTTCGATTACGTCGCGCCCGGAACGTTCACCGACCAGAAGGAAGGCTACTGGCGCTACCAGATAAGCTGGGGCGGCCCGAGCGATGAATTCCGCTTCTATGCGGGAGGGTGCGGCGAGCAGCAGCCATACCGCATTTCCTACGTCTTCCTCGACTGGTTCGACGGCCACGAGCGAGCCCTTGCTGGCGATGACCTCGAAGTTATCCAGCAGCTTTGGACATTTTTTCAAGACGCCGGAGTGACGGAGGCCGAATACCGCAAGGCCATGCGGAGATGCGGCGGATCATGACTAGCCTCAGATTCATCGACATCGATGGCAGGCGCTATCTCTGGCGCGATGTGCTCCAGCTTCGTCGCGAGCAGAAGCGCGTCCATGCGCGCAGGCAGCAGCTTACGCTCTTCGAGCTTAAGGAGGACTGCCGCCCAGTCGGGGAGCGCACCGTTGCAAACCGCTACCGCGAGCCATCGCTGTTCTCCCAGTGACACCCCTGCCCTATGCGCTCATCCCGCGGCCTTTGTCATGGCATGCTTGTTTTTCCTGACGCCCGAGATGCGGCGGGGCTGAGTCAATCTAACAGGCGCAGGCTCGCGTCAAGGCGCTTTCGCGGCATAAACGACCCCTCCCCTACGGGCTACCCCTCATTTATTCCACGTTCGCCTGTGACGCTTCGCCTTCGATGCGGCTGTCCCTTGCCTCTTCCGCCCCCGCCGTGGGGGTCACTCAAAACGAAAGAGGCACACCATGACGAAGACCGCGAAACTCAGCGAAGCCGATCTAATGCAGTTCACTGGGTCGGAGAACTGGTACCGGCACGCCCTCAACCGCAACATCCTGTTTACCGACGGCGCGCAAAGCACGTCGCCGACGAAGGCGGCGCCTACTGGCTTCTGGACACCATTGCGATCTGCCAGCGCTACGAGAAGCCGGTTGCCGCCGAGGCCTTTCAGGCCTGGAAGCTCGTTGTACGTTCCGACCGAACGGCGACGCTGACCTGCGAGGACGGCAATTACAACGTCGTATATACGCAGCAGCTAGAGTTCACCGACTTCCCGGTCGAGACGATTACGTTGTGGTTCGAAAACAACGTCATCTATTTGCCGAGCGAGCGTTGACCCCTGCCCCGCGCCGGCTCACAACCGGCGCGGGCTAATCGGGGCATTCAGCTCCGCCGAGATACATATCGCGAAACACGGCCAAGTCCCGGTTCGTGATCTTGACATCACGATCTTTCAGCTTCGCGGTATATGTTCGTGCAGACATTTGGTTCACGTACTCTTGTTTGTAATTCTCGCCTCGCGCCCTTCACCCTACCAAAAAACGCTTAGGCAATAAAACCGTTTTGTCGTCGTGGAAATATTCGGCGTCGCTCTGAAGATCGAGCATCACACAACCGTAGCATCACGCAATCGCAATATCGCGCAATCGATTTTGGTGAGTAGATCCGATCTCGTGCAACAGTCGCGCGATGATCGACTCTCATTTTTCAAAATTGCCTCGACACGAATCGGAGAAGGATTCACACTTCGCGGTTATGCGGCGCGGTTGCCGTATCTCGCCAACCTTTTCGGAGAACGCGAAACCCAGAAACAACAAAGCCCGCCAGTGGCGGGCCGTGATGCCGGTGTAAACCGGGGAAATTCAAAAGTCTGTCGCAGGACCGAATCTCCCCGAAATCAGAACCCAAGTCAAGCGGAAAAAAGCATTGTTCCGCAACGGGCGGTTTTGCGCCGATTTCCGGCTCTTTTACGGGCGGGTTGCTCTGCAACCAACAGGAGAACCCATGCAAAACCACAGCCTTGTCCACCCGACCCGGTACGCGGACCAGCACCGAGGCCGGACGCAGCACATTTCCGCCGCCCTGCCCTTTGTCGCCGATCTAAAAAACGGCACCAGCTACGCCCCGTGGCAAGTGTGGTCAGGAAGCACAACACGGCAGACGCGCTTCGTGCCGATGCCGAAGAAGGCGGCGATCCGAATCTACCACAAAGCGGTTGAATGGAACCGGCGCGGAAAACTCGCCGGACGCCACGGCGGCCTGATCGGGAGCAATGTCTTGATTGTCCTGCACAGCCTGATATTCGACTTCCTGAACCACAAGACGGGACGCCTCGATCCATCGTACAGCACCCTCCAGCGAGCAACGCGGCTTTGCCGACAGACCGTCGCAACGGCTCTCGCCCGACTGAAGCAACTCGGCATCATCAATTGGATTCGCCGATGCCGTGAAGACTTCGACACCGAGGGGCGCTTCATGCTGCGCCAGGAAACGAACGCCTACGCCATCCTGCCATCTTCTCAATGGCGCGGCTTCATCGACGGCGACATGCCCGCACCGCCACATCCAAGCACATGGGGCGCCCGTCCGCCCCTGCCCTCGCTCATCGAGCAGGCATGCGCCAAGCAGCAGGAAGGCGAGAACATTGCCACGATCGTCAGGCATCTTGAGGACGATCCGCGCGACAACCTCGCGGCAGCCCTCGCCGGGCTAGGCCGCGCGCTTGGCTTTCGCTAAACCACGAATTACTGGAGTCTACAAGATGGAAAGAAACCACCCACAAGACACTTAATCTTAAGCGCAAGGTCCCATCAGCTAAAGACGAGCGGAATCGCCGCTAACGCGGCGATACTCGGACAGGCTCACTGCGTTCGCATAAGCGGAGCGCCGCCGATGGCGGCGCAACCATTCAGTTCAAGTTGACGGGACACAACCAAAACGGTGTAATCGGCATCAAAGATCAGTGAAAGAGAAACACGGGCGGGGCATGATGGAGACCACCAGCGCGACCGAAATACCGGCTGCAAAGGCCCTGGCTATGCTCGATGCTTTCGCCGGCGTGGGCGTGACCATGTTCGACTTCACTCTGACGAACATCAAGGAAGACAAGAACAGACGCCAAGAGGTGCGCGGCTATCAGGAAAACCAAAGTCTTGCGGAACTCCGGCGATCCATGCCGCAGCTAATCGCGGACGCCACCCGGCAACAGAACAACAACATCATCCGGCCGCACAATCCTCCCGGCGTGACCGTCATACAGCTCGACGATCTTGATGCGGCGAAAATGGCACGGCTTGTCGAACATTCATTTCTGGTGATTTGCACGTCACCCGGCAATCATCAGGCGTGGCTTGCGGTCAACGATGCGCCGGCAGAGAAGGAAGCCGCGAAAGATTTTGTCCGCCGCCTCAAAAAAGGCACAGGAGCCGATGCGACCGCGAGCGGCGCGACGCGCATTGCCGGAGGTTTTAATTTCAAGCTGAAATATGCGCCGACATTTTCGCGGATCGAGATCGCGCACGCGAAACGTGGCTACGTGACCAGCTGCGCAACGCTCGAGCAAGCCGGTCTTGTTGCGCCCCGCGAAGAACCGCGCCCACCACTCCCCGCTTATAGCGTGATTTCGCTACTCTGAATTGGGCCCTTTTGATACTCTGATTTGGCCCCACCTGTATAAATCAGAAACCATGTATCTTGTTTTGGGCGTTCGCGCCCGGAAGGAGCCACGGTTTTGGAGAACAG
>Ga0302324_100005937_pt1 | contig 26515 bp, 17 predicted proteins | sample Palsa_T0_1_FD_201949 | JGI IMG/M metagenome (GOLD analysis project Ga0302324, IMG submission 201949) | Peat permafrost microbial communities from Stordalen Mire near Abisko, Sweden - Palsa_T0_1 | ecosystem: Environmental > Terrestrial > Soil > Palsa > Peat permafrost | place: Sweden: Abisko... | reverse complement strand
CACGAATTTTCTCTGCCGTCAGATTCACCGGATAATGAAATGAGCGGAAACTCAATTTGCCGCCGTTCAGGACTAAGTAGGAAGCGACTGGTACTCCCGATCTCGGCTGTCCAAGGCTGCCGGGATTTGCAAGTAGGGTGGAACCGACTTTCATGGCGAAGGGGGCGTGCCCACCGGCGACCAGAAGCAGGTCCGTTCCTACACGCCGGCACTCATCCTCCCAACGTTCAACCCGTGACAAATAGTTTCTAAATGGTGGATTTGACAGTAGCGAGTGGCAAAGCCTGCAAAGTGTTTTCCCAATCCGTACCTCGGCCTACAGAGGCAAATTCCGGAGGTATTTCTTGTCGTCCTCGCTCAGGATCGCGTCTGTGTAACTTCGCGTGGCCTCGGCCATCTCGCGAAATCGCGGGGTACAGCGAAGTGCCTCACCAAATCCCACACAATGATCGTGGTTACCCCTGACTACATGTGCTGCACGGCTCCGAACGAAATTGACCACCTCCGCTGGTTGCGGTCCGTAATTTACCAAGTCCCCTAAAACCCAAAGTTGATCGTAGTCCTCGGGTAAATGCGAAAGTGCGTCGTAATTCCCGTGAACGTCAGAAATGATGACGATTTTCATTACGCCCCTCGGGAGTGGCAGGTACTAAGGCCATTTCTCGGCGCAAGGCTGGTAGTTCCGTTTCGTCTACACGAGAGCGTGTGTATTGGAGCAACTCAATCGCCAGACCTCAAAGAAGGTCCGAGGGTAACTAAGCCCTGCGATTTGTTACATTACCGATCACCGCACGGGCAGGGACGCTTGAGAGGCTCTGGCGAGTGTGACAAAAGCGAACGGACAAGTGAATAATGCGAACGGTGGCGGACGAACGCCTTTCGCCTTCGCTGGGCCCTTGTTGACGTCGCCGAATAACCTGCTCGCTTTGGGTGACCGATCAGAACCGATCGAGGGTGAACGAGAGGTACATCAGGCGCTCGTCACGCTGAATTTGAAGAGCGATAGGAACGCCACGCGGAACACCCTGTAAGGCGGTCCGCAATTTGTCGAGCGTCGTCATCGGCATGCCATTGAGCGTTCTTATCACGTCACCCGATACGAGGGGCGCCTCGGCTGTCGATCCTGCGGAGCGCGCTACCACCAGGATTCCAAAGGGGTCCCGCAGGCCCGGCAATTCGCTGGCGATCTTCGGATCGATCTCGATACCGAGAATGCCGAGCTGGCGCACCTGGCTTTTCGTCGGATCGGCAAGCGAGGCAAGGTGATCAATTTCATGGGGCCGTTGCATCACGCGAATATCAAAGGCGAGAGGGGCAGTCCCACGCAGAACCTCGAGGTGAACGTTATCGCCCGAAGCGTGAGTCATCATGTGAAAACCAAAGTAGGGCACGCTGTTCACCGGCGTCCCGTCGACGCTCGTAACAATGTCTTGAATTCGAACACCCGCAGCCTCAGCGGTACCGCCGGGAAGAAGGTCCGAGACAATGATGCCAAAATTCCGAGGCAGATTCAGAGAAGTGGCCAGCTCGGGAGAGATCGTTTGTACAGCTACACCTATTTCGCCGCGGTGAACGTGGCCGAATTGCCGGATCTGCTGGAACGTGATCTTTACAATGGCGCTGGGAATTGCGAATCCCAGACCTTCGTTTCCTCCTGATTGCGAGAGGATGAAGGTATTCACGCCGACCACTTCTCCGTTTACATTCACGAGCGGTCCCCCGGAATTCCCGGGATTAATCGGCGCGTCGGTTTGGATATAGACCATCGGCGAATCGGCATCGGTTTGCCGCGCCGTCGCGCTCAAAACACCCATGGTGACCGAGTTAGGTAGGCCTTGGGGGCTGCCAAACGCGAATACCATCTGCCCTTGCAGCAGATCAGCATAATTCGCGAGGGGCAGCACCGGAAGGTTGGTCGCACCATCTATCTTGATGACTGCCAGATCGACTGCCGGAGCGATGCCCACGACGTGCGCCGCCAGCACCTCACCTCGATACGAGAGCGAACCGCGGGGAGTGCTGTCACTCGGGACCGCCGGTAGAATCACTTGAATACGTTGTGCGTCGTTCACAACGTGCGCGTTGGTAATGATATAGCCGGCTGGATCGATGATGAAACCGGAGCCAATGGCATGTTGGCGACCGACGGTAAGACCAGCGTTGCCACGATCGGATTCCCCGACGGACCCGTAACCCGTGACCGCGATCTGGACGACGCTGGGCGATACTTTTTTCACCAGGGCTTCCACGGATGAATTAAGTCTGCGGAGGGGATCTGAATCCACAGTTGATTGCGCGGCCAGTCGCGAGGGATATCCCAGTAGAGCCATGCACGTGAAGAGCGAGAGGAAAGCTCTAAAAGAAAAGGCATCCGGGAAATGATGATGGCATTTCGGCATCTGTGAAGTCCTCAGGCGAAACACGATAGTGACTCGATACCAGAGAGTCTACCAGACACGAGACTGCACAGTTTGTCCGTCAAAATCTGGATCAAATGATCGTGCGTAGGACGATTGCCGAAGAGCTGGATTCCCCTAAGGAGCCTCCACCTATGAACACGGTTTCTATGGAGCGTGTGACCGTGGTTGTCGAGGATACCATTGAGCCCCGGGTCGTGAAGGATATCCACGATCTCGGCGCGAGTGGTTATACATACACCGTCGTCCATGGCGACGGTACCAAGGGCACCCGGCCTAACCAATGGGACGGTCCGAACGCAAAATAGAGGTCTCACCACACCGGAAATCGCCGATCGCATTCTTGGGCATATTTTGAAAACGTAGTTCGAATATTCCGCAGTGATTATTTTCGTTGATGATGTCGAGGTACTTCGCGCCGAGAAATTTACGCACATAAACCTAAGGAAACCATCACTATCCGTTTGCTACAGGAAAAACGTGGATGAGTTGCTCCTCGTTACTTTTCGAATCCCCCGGCTGTCCGCGTCAAGATAGTTAGCGGCCATTCATAAATTGTGTGTTGTCGAGATTCCAGCCACCACCGAGCGCTTTATACAGTTGGACAACCGCGAGCCTGCGATCACGAGAGGTCTGGGAGAGAGAAAACTCAGCTGGATAAAGAAGTTGCTGAGCCTCCAGAACTTCGTAATAGCTCGCGAGACCGCCCATATACCGTTTATTCGCGATCGTAACCGATTCAGTCAAGGCGTTCACTTCACGCTTCTGTTTTTCTTCGCGGTCGGTCAGCTTTTGAGATGCGATCAGGGCATCCGATACTTCTTGAAACGCCCTCAATGAACGCTGCGCATATTGGAATTTAGCCTGCTCGACAACAGCCTTGGCCGCCCGCCGTTCACTTGTCAGCCGTCCTCCCGTAAAGAGTGGACCCGAGGCGGAGGCTGCCAGCGCCCAAACGTTCGAGCTACCGCTAGTAAGCGACGACAAATCCGTACTGACCCTTCCGAACAGTGTCGTCAAACCTATACGGGGGAAAAAATTCGCATTTGCGACGCCGACATTCTGCAGTGCGTTCCTGAGAGTATCTTCCGCCTGCCGAATATCAGGGCGCCGTTCCAGCAGTTGCGACGGAATCCCGGCGGGCACCACGGGTGGCGGACTTAATTCCAGTTCTGGCGGACTCCGCTGGATCACACCCGGGGTCCGGCCAGCCAAAACGCAAATCTGATTTTCCTTCGCTGCGATCTGCGTCTCGATGTCGTCGATTGTTCCTTCAGCGGCGGCCAGAGCCGCCGCAGCACGTGTCACCTGTAACTTCGAAACAATTCCTGCGCCAAAGCGCTCGCTAAAAAGCTTGTACGTCGCCTGGAAAGCGGCCCGACTCTGCTGCGCCACGATCAATCGCCGGTCGAGTTCGACAAGCTCAAGGTAGGCGGTGGCGACGTCACTCACCAACGATAACATAAAGCCGCGTCGCGCTTCTTCGGTGCCAAGATAAGTTGCGTTCGCCGCCGCCGTGGCGTGGCGGACCCGGCCCCAAAGGTCGATCTCCCAAAAAGTCGAAAGACCTCCCAGGAGCAAATTCGACGTTGGAGCGCCAGCCGCAGGCAGGTCCAAGCTTGGCGTGGATTTATACACGCCACGATCCCGTTGAGCTCCGGAATTGTAGCCAACCGATGGGTAGTAAGCGGAGCGCGCCACACCAACGTACGCGCGCGCCTCTTGCGTACGTGCGATGGCAGTACGCAAATCATAGTTATTCTTGAGCGCCTCTTTGATCAGAGCCTCTAGCAGGGGATCCGAATAAATGTTCCACCACTTCTGATCGGCCAAAGAGAACGATTCGGCAGTCGATTGCCCTCGAAACATGGCTGGAGACTGGACTGCCGGTTTCGGGTTGCCTGGGCCCCAAAGGCAACCACCCAGGAAAATCGTGGCCAGCACAAGAATCGGCGCGCAGCGTTTCACGACCTGCTCTTCCAAGAACCTATTTTCTCTTTGGCGAATTCCACTGTGTAATAAGCAACCGGTATGATGAATATGGCAAGCATGGTCGCGGCGAGCATGCCGCCAATAACCGCGGTACCGAGGATTCGCCGCGCTACCGCCCCGGCTCCGCTCGCGATCGCCAGCGGAACCGTCCCGAGAATGAAGGCAAACGCCGTCATCAAAATAGGCCGGAGGCGAATGCGGGCACCCTCCAAAGCTGCATCCCTTGCGCTCTTTCCGCGGAGACGTTCCGACCTTGCGAACTCAACGATCAGGATGGCATTCTTCGCCGACAAACCAATCAACATCACCAGGCCGATCTGTGCGTAGACATTGTTTTCAAATCCCCTCACTCGCAGTGCAACAAACGCGCCGAAAACCGCGACTGGCGTTCCCAATAGAACGCTAAATGGCAGGGCCCAGCTTTCATACTGGGCCGCGAGAATGAGAAATACGACGAGCAGCGAAAATCCGAAAATCGCGGCCGGACCTACTTGAGACATAGCCTTATTCTGCTGGTATGAAAGCGCATTCCAGTCGTATCCCATATCTTTGGGGAGCACTTGATCGGCTACTTGTTCGAGGGCCTTCATGGCCTGCACCGTGCTATAGCCAGGCGCAGCCGACCCGGTAATCTCCACCGCGCGATATTCGTTAAACCGCGACGTAAATTCCGGCCCGGCGGTATTCTTGAGGGAAACGACCGAGGAGAGCGGGACCATCTGATTGTCTTTATTGCGGACAAAAAAGTTCATGACTTCGTCGGCTCTGCTGCGGTAGCCCTTCTCCGCACCGATGTACACTTGCCAGGCGCGGCCGAAGCGATTGAAATAGTTCACGAAAAGAGAACCCATGAAGGCTTGGACGGTACTGTAAACGTCCTTTACTTCCACGCCCTGTTTCAAGACTTTGTCCCGATCCACTTCGACTAAAACCTGAGGAACCTTGGCGTTCAACGAGCTGTTTAGCCGTGCGAGTTCAGGGCGTTTTTGAGCCGCTTCCAGGAAGCGATCGGTATTTTCGGCCAGGTAAGGAACAGTTTTGCCAGCGCGGTCCTCCAGCATGAAGCTAAAGCCGCCGGAGGTTCCCACCCCGGAAATCGCCGGCGGCGAAAAGGCGAACGCGCGCGCCTCCGGCATTCGGTCGAGCTTGTCGTTGACGGAATCCATGATCGCCTGGATGCTTGTGTCCTTACTCTTGCGTTGATCCCATGGCTTCAGGGCCACAAACACGAAGGCGCTGTACGTGGCGTTCGTCTGGGTAAGAAGGCTGTTGCCCACGATAGTGCTGTAGTACTGAACGCCGGGGGTGTTCTTAAGAATCGCCTCCACTTTCTTTGTGAAAGCGTCGGTTCGCTGGAGCGAGGCCGCGTCCGGTAACTGGATATTGAGATAGAAATAGCCTTGATCTTCGGTCGGGAGAAAGCCCGAGGGGAGGCTGTCACCCACCAAAAAAGCAGCGGCAGCCACGGCGCAAAGCAGGACCATGCTAAAAACCATTTTTCGGATAAGCATCCCAGAAATGCTGACATATCCATTCGTCGCTTTGTCGAAGATGCGGTTAAACCCGCCAAATAGCCGTTGCAAGAAGCCGGTGGATTCGTGACGCGGTTTCAAAAGCAAAGAACAGAGTGCGGGACTCAGCGATAAAGCGTTAAACGCTGAGATCATGACGGATATGGCAATCGTCACAGCAAACTGCTGATATAGCCGACCCGTGATTCCGGGAATAAAAGCAGTCGGAACGAAAACGGCGGCAAGGATAAGGGCGATCGCAACTACGGGGCCTCCAACCTGCTCCATTGCCTTGAGGGAAGCTTCTTTTGGATTCAAACCCTCGCCCATGTTCCTCTCGACGGCCTCCACCACAACAATGGCATCATCGACCACCAGCCCGATAGCTAACACTAGCCCGAACAAGGAAAGCGAGTTGATCGAGAAACCCAGCATCGGAAAGAAGATGAAGGTTCCGAGAAGCGACACCGGAACCGTCAGCGCAGGAATTAGCGTGGCGCGAAAATTCTGGAGGAAAAGGAATACCACTAAGATTACCAGTAACAACGCCTCCCACAGGGTGGTGATGATTTCCTTGACACCTTCTCTCACGGAAAGCGTGGTGTCTAGCGAGATTACGTAGTCGACGTCGTCCGGAAACTTTTGTTTTAGCTGCGCCAGCATCGTTCGCACGCCATCGACGGCGTTAACGGCGTTGTACCCGGGCAATTGAAACACGTTGATGATCGCTGCGGGAGCATCGTTCATTCGCCCGATCACGTTGTATGTCTGGGCCCCGAGTTCGATTCGCGCGACATCTTTCATCCGGACGACGGAACCGTCGGGGTTCTCGCGTATCACGATGTCGCCAAAATCTTGTTCGGTGACCAGGCGCCCCTGGGCACGCATGGTGTAGGTAAATTCCTGTCCGCTGGGAGCGGGCTCGGCACCCACCTGCCCGGAGGGGTTGACCGTGTTCTGTTGCTCGAGCGCATTGACGAGGTCGGGAACGGTTACGCCCAGGCTGGCCAACTGGTCGGGCTTGACCCACTGGCGCATGGCATATGCGCCAGCACCCTGCACGACGATTGAACCAATCCCTCTGACGCGCGTGAGGGGATCAGCGATGTTGATATAGGCGTAATTGGCCAGGAACGTCGCGTCTCGAGTGCCCTTCGGCGCGTAAAGCGCGATGATCATCAACGGGCTGACGTGTGACTTTGCGATGGTGACTCCCTGGTTCCGAACCGACGGAGGGAGCTGCGGTAGCGCGCGATTAACACGGATCTCCGAAAACACTTCCGCGACATTGGGATCCATGTCCAGATCGAAATCGACACGCAGTTTCATGGTTCCGTCGTTGGCGTTGAATGACCGCATGTACAGCATGCCTTCCACGCCCGCCATTGCTTCTTCAATTGGAGTGGCCACCGAGCTCTCAATGGTCAGCGCATCAGCGCCGACATAGTTCGTGGTGACCACAATTTCAGGAGGGGCAATTTCCGGGAATTGCGCGATGGGAAGACGGCCCGCGAACAGGATTCCGACGATCACGATCAGAATCGAAATCACGATCGCGGTGACGGGCCGATTGATGAAGAATTTTGACATCAGGGCGTGGCCCTTCGATCATCGGCCAGTTCGGGAGGCAAAGGTGGCAGCTTGGCATCTTTGGGATCCACTGTCTGGCCCGTCTTGATCTTCTGCAGTCCTTCAATCACAACCCGATCGTTCGGACCCAACCCTTCCGCAATTACCCAGTACGAACCAACCCGGTTGGTAGCCTGCACCTTGCGGAACGCGACTTTATTATCTGCCTCCACCACAGCGAGTTCATACTCTCCCTGCAATTCCTGCACCGCACGCTGGGGTACCAGCAACGCATCCTTGTCGACACGCGTCGCGGCCCGAACCCTCGAGTATTGTCCTGGACGTAGGACGTTTCCGGGATTCGGGAAGATCCCCCGAATCCTTAGGGTCCCGGTCAACTGCTCAACCTCACGTCCGACGATATCGATCTTCCCCTTATGGTCATAAACGGTTCCGTCCGACAGGACTAATTCCAGTCCGTTGACCTGTCCCGAAGCCCCGGCGAGGAAAAACTTGCGCAAACCCAAATACTCCTGCTCGCTAATCGGAAACTCGACGAAAATGGGATCGATTTGCGAAACCGTTGTCAGAAGAGCCTTTTGATCTGTCCCCACGAGGTCACCTATGTTGGCGACGCGAATGCCCGCTATCCCGTTAATAGGAGATTTGACTTTTGTGAAGCCTAGGTTTAGCTGAGCCCCTTCCAGCGAACTGCGAGCCACGTCGATCTGCGCCTGTGCGGCTTTCACGGCGGCCAGGGAGTGGTCGTACTTCCCCTTCGCGGCGGCAACTGAAGCCTGATTCGCGAGATTTGACTGGGTGGCATCGTCCATCTCTTGCCGGCTCACCGTACCGTCCTCAACCAATGGCGAATAGCGCTTCACATCCAACTGGGTTTTCACTTGGGCCGCTTCAGCGCGGTTGATCTCCGCCTTAGCCGCTTCCACATCCGACCGAGCCTGGGTCAGTCCCGCAGTTGCAACATCCAGTTGCGCCTTCGCTTGATCCACAACCGCCTGAAACGGCCGTGGATCAACCTCGAAAAGAAGGTCGCCGGTCCTCACCAGGGATCCTTCTTTGTAGTCTTGGGTCAGAAGATAGCCGGTGACCTTAGAATGAATTTGGGCGTCGATAAACCCAACCGTAGTACCGATCCATTCGGAATAGATAGGAACATCTCGGCGAACCGGGACCGCTACGTCCACCTCGGTCAACACTGCGGTCGGTTTACGAGCACACCCAGCCGAACCCACAAGCATCGCGAAGGCAGCGATCCAAAGCGTACTCAGTTTTTGCGGGCGGCCTGCCACCCCTGTGCTTCTTTCAAAGTGCCTTATTTCGGTTTGCACGTAGAGCATTTGCTTCTCCGAATCGACAAAATCGACCAACGCAGTTTGGCGCGGAACTACCTTCCGCTCGAGGTCAACCCGAAGAGGGACGCATCGAGTCGGGCTGGAATTTGGAACTGAGCATGCGTTGCGCCGTTATAAGGACGGGCGGTTCACCGTATCGACTTGTCAAACTGGTCCCAGCAGATTTTCCGTTTCCTGAACTCGACAGTCGCCAAGCATGCAGGTTCACTATACGCCGCGTCCGCTTGCCTGACGAGAATGGAATCATTGCCGCATCCATTAGAGATCTGGTGAACCATATTGGGTGCGGTCCATTGAACCGACGATGAGAAATCGCCACGAATTTCGTCACCCAGGGATCTACGAGGCTGACGGCTTCGAAACAAGAACTTCATGAGGATCTACTCGGGCAACTAGACTCGACCTTTCTTCTCGTCGGAGGAAAGCTCGTCTTACTGGGGAAAGAGAATTCCTTATGCTCCTTAACTGTCACCTTGCGTCCACCTCAGGTGGACGATCTTAGTTGAAGTACGTCAAAGTGGATTCCACGCCGCAATAACGAGGTCTTTGTGCCGCTCCAACGGTATGCTTAACTGGACATGTCCATGTCAAACACAGGCCAAACTTCTGACAGCAATGCGATTCCTTCGACGTTGGGAAAGCCGGGGGCTCTGCAGTTTTGGCTAGCCGTCGTCCTTACAGGAATAGGCACGGGTCTTGGTGCTGCTTTCCTGACGCGACTCCTGGAATTTGTTCAGCACACCGCCTGGAAGGGGTCTGCAACCGACATTTTGGATGCAGCCCAGCACGCGACTGTGCCGAGGCACCTGGCGGTTCTTCTCGGTGCCGGACTTCTAGTTGGTGCAGGCCAGATTCTCCTCAAGCAACTGTCGAGCGGTAACGGCATTGATACTACCGCTGCTATTTGGTTCCATGCCGGCCGCATGCCGCCGCTACGCACCCTCGGTAGCGCGTTACTTTCCATTTTTGTCGTCGGCATGGGAACCTCGCTCGGCCGCGAGGGCGCCCCGAAACAAGCTGGCGCAGTGTTTGCCAACTTTTTCTCGGACCGGGGATCATTGTCGGACGAGCAGCGCCGCCTGTTGGTAGCCTGCGGAGCCGGGGCCGGGATGGGCGCTGCCTACGGCGTGCCATTGGGCGGCGCTCTTTTCGCGTTGGAGGTGATGCGCGGGAAGCTCGCGCTTCGATTTGTCCTCCCGGCGGTGTTTACCTCGTTAATTGCCACCGCTGTTTCATGGCTGGCGCTGCCCGACGCCCCAACTTATGTCATTCCAGCATTTTCGAACTCAGCTTCGGTCGTTGTCTGGGCTCTGCTTGCAGCTCCTGTCGCAGGCATCGTTTCGGTCGTCTACGTTCGTCTCGTCCGCTGGGCGGATCGGAACAGGCCCCACGGTTGGCAACGAATTATTGTGCCAGTCATCGTGCTCGGATCAGTGGGCGTCGTATCCATCTGGTTTCCGCAAATACTCGGTAACGGCAAGGACCTTTCGCAGCTTCTTTTTACGAACCAAGTAGCGTCGGCGTTGGTCTTCACACTGCTTATCCTTAAACCCGCCGCCACAATCTTGTGCATGCGAAGCGGCGCACCCGGCGGCCTATTCACACCTTCGCTTACGGCGGGCGCCCTGCTTGGCGCAGCGCTGGGACATGCTTGGTCTTGGCTCTGGCCGGGCGTACCCCCAGGGCTTTTCGCCGTGCTCGGAGCCGGCGCGGTTCTGGCTGCAACAACGCAAGGTCCAATCTCAGCGGTAATTCTAATGATAGAATTGACCGGTCGAGATCGTTCTTTCATTTTACCGCTGCTACTCATCGTAGGAATCGCCACGCTCGTCGCACGTTCCATCGAACCTCGCTCGATCTACGACGCACGCCTGACCGACGAAGAGGTGGAGCAACGCCGTAAGCTTCGCGAACAACCCACGCAGGAATTCTCGCCGGACCCATTGCGCTCAGCCTGACAGGATTTCTCAATCGAGCAGACCTACAGAACCCACACGGCACTTCGTCAGACTGCCATCACCCCTTACCACAAACTGAACAATAACTCACTCCGTTCGGTTGCAGCACCATTCGTAAGGGCGGCAACGTACGAATAAAATTAAGGAAGCCGTAAAACCACTCAAACGGACATGCAGTCCGATCAAGGGGCTCACGGAAGCCCGTCTCCGACATTTCTCGCCGCTTCAACTGGAGTCATCACCTGAATTTCAATCGAGACGTCTTGCGCACGAGTCGTTGAAGGCCCGTCTAGGACTGGCATATCGGGAGATTGACCATCCCGCTTTAGCGCCCACCAGCCACTCAACGCGTGTACCTCAGCCTCATTAGCAAGATAACCAGATCGGATTCCGATAAATACCCGCGAAACGATGCGGTCGGCATAATCTCTAACAATCTCTTTAAATGGTTCAATCCTTAGTCTGGGGCCTTGCTCGGTATCCTCAAAAATGTGATTGAAAATCGGATTTCCACACGTCAGGCCGGCGAGGATGAGGACTTTAGGAGCAATATCTGTTCCAAATTGAGCTTGATTTGCTCCGCCTCGCAGAACCGCGAGGGCCTGAAGGAGAATTCCTGCCCTCTGCTTTCTAACCCTGTCAATGTCAACTAATCGGTAGACTCGACCGAGGCTTCTGTTTTGAGTCAGCGCTTGATATCGCTCTTCGCGGGTGACGTCCACAATCATTTTCTGTTCCAAGAACTTGCTGATCTGCGCTTCCTCTAACTCAATCCGATCACCTAGATTCCAAAACACTCCTAAACGGCTGTAGTCCAGGCAGAAAACGCCCTGAAGATGCGTATTATAAAAGCGCGTCGCATAAGGTATGAGGACTGGTGGGATTCCCAATGAAACTAATCTCCTTGCCCCTTTCATTACACTTAGCGGAGACCGCAGCAGGCCCAATCTCTTTCGTCGGCGCTGACTTGCTTTACGATGAGCTTCGAGTTCCCAACATTCACAAATGGGAGGTCGGCAAAGGTATCGAAGTGACGTTACGGCCGCGCCAGCAATGGCGCACCGCAAATTCGCCATGGTCGCGTGATGCCAAGGACTGGGACGAAGTACTTCTGCGGGAAATCGAGTGCCAGTAAGGACCGGGGAAGGGCGTGGCGAAAAACTCCGATGTTCGTATCGCGAATCCAGGGCCCATGCGATTACGACTCCGGTACTGCCTAACATCTCAGTTCTTGCTTTTTGAATCTTAATCGTGGAGGATAGTTGGGTAGCGCGAAAGCAGCTTTCATGAATCTTGGACCACAATTGGCGACGCGGTTTGGACAAGCGGAGCGAATTCGACATTTCCACGTGAGAGTCGGCGCAGTGATGTTGCTCCTGGCCATCGCTGGATTTTCCACTGTGGCTAAGAACAGTCAGTATTATTCCAACTCAAATTCAGCGCATTTCATCGGTGTCTCCGGCAAGATGATGCTGAGCCCGTTGCCGGTGGCAGTCGACCAGACACCGCTGCGCCCCGTCGCCCGACTCTTACCTCCGCAACCCGAAATGAGGATCACCCAGGATGCTGGGAAAGAGGTACGGGCGCTGCCGTCGATTGGTGTCACTGTGTCCCTGCAGCATCGGTCTCCTCCTCTTTTTCTTTCCTAGTTCGATCGCCCGCTTTTTGAGACTAACAATTTCAATTGGTTTCGTTGGCTCCGGCTCACTTTCAATTAGTTCACGGAGACGATCCGGCACAGGAGCTCTCATGAATGTCGAACCACTGCCCCCCGCACAACTCGAGCAGTTGCGGTTATTGAGCACGTGCGTCGTCGCGACCGCCATCGAGACTTTTGGCGTGCGGCTGGACAACAAAGGATTTTCCGATTCCAGGCTGCATTGCATTTTCAAGGATCTGCCGTGCATGGTGGGATACGCCGCGACGGCTCGAATACGCAGCTCGGATCCTCCCATGGAAGGAGGTGATTATTATGATCGAGGCGATTGGTGGGCGGCTGTCCTCAAGATCCCTCCGCCGCGAATCGTGGTGATCGAAGACCTCGACGCACCGCCGGGCCTTGGCGGATTCATCGGAGAAGTTCATGCCAACATTCTGCTCGCCCTGGGGTGCGCAGGCGTAGTGACGAATGGCGCCGTCCGCGATCTTCCAGAGGTCCGCAAGGCCGGTCTTCAATTGTTCGCCGGGAATATTTCGATGTCGCACGCATACGCACACGTGTTCGATTTTGGTGGGACCGTGGAAATTGCGGGTCTTACGGTGTGTCCGGGCGATTTGATACAAGGGGATTTGCACGGAGTGCAAACCATTCCGGGAGAGATTGCCAACCGCGTTCCCGCGAAAGCGCATGAGATTGTGGAAAAGAGAAGAAAGCTGATCGGGTTGTGCCGTTCCAGCGATTTTTCAATCAAAGAATTTAGTCAAAAGGTCAAGGAGTTGCGATCGTGATGCCTAAGCGCGCTACTCATCGCTGGATATTCATAGCGGTCATCCTCTCCGCACTCGCAAGTGGTTGCGGCGAGAAGCGCAAAGCCGAAGCCGAGGATCCCGCCAACGCCCCGCGCGTAGCGACGGTAAAAGTTCAACGCAAGAGTCTTGCCAGCACTCTCGAGATTTCCTCCGAGTTTCTCCCCTACCAGGAAGTCGATGTGTACGCTAAGGTTTCCGGCTACATCCAGAAAAGCTACGTGGATTGGGGCACCCATGTGAAACAGGGCCAAATCTTGGCAGTTCTGGAAATTCCCGAGTTACAACAACAGTTGCTGCAGGACGAAGCAGCCGTTCGGCGCTCCGATCAGGATGTAGCGCGCGCCCACGAAGAACAAAGCCGGGCGGAATCGGCATACAACGTTGCTCACATCACCTACACGAGACTGGCCGACGTTCAAAAATCCCGGCCCGAGCTCGTCGCGCAACAAGAAATTGACGTAGCACAAGGCAAAGACTTGGAAGCCAGCGCCGGCGTGTCGTCGTCGAAAGATGCATTGGCCGCCGCTGAACAGGCACTGCTCGCCTTGAAGGCGGCGCTGGACAAAGACAAAGCCATGTTCGCGTACGCGCGCATGACCGCGCCGTTCGATGGGGTGGTCACCCAGATTTATGCGTATACAGGGGCGCTACTTCCGGCGGGAACTTCTTCGGCCAAGGACCAGTCTGCGCTCTGCCGCCTTTCACAGAACGATCTGCTACGCCTGGTGATTCCGGTTCCAGAAAGGGCTGTGGCGGACATTCGCGACGGCGAGCAGCTGGAAGTGGAGGTGTCGGCGCTGAAGAGAACATTTGCAGGCAAGATCGCGCGGTTTTCAGATCAGATCGATCCGGCAACTCGAACGATGCACACCGAAGTAACCGTGCCGAATTCGAATTACGAACTCGTGCCGGGAATGTATGCCGGAGTTAAAATCCCGCTGCATTCGGTGGCCGACGTTCTTACCGTTCCGCTGCAAGCGGTCGAATCCGCGGGTGTGGGTCAGGGCACGGTGCTGATCGTAAACTCGACGAATCACCTCGAGAGGCGCGAAGTAAAGCTGGGCTTGGAGACGACGACGGACACCGAGGTGCTCTCCGGGCTCCGCGAAAACGACACCGTCGTGTTCGGCGAGCAGAATCAATTCAAGGAAGGCGAGCTGGTTTCGCCGAAATCCGTCGAAGCCCCCGGAATGGAGTAATCCCCCGATGCCAACATTTGCCATACGTCATCCCTATTTCATCATTGTGGTCTGTCTTTTCGTTTGCGTGTTGGGCGTTACCAGCCTAGCGCAAATGCCCGTGGACATGTTTCCTCCGATCGATATTCCGGTGGTGCTGGTGGCTACTTTCTACAACGGGATGCCGCCGGAGCAGATCGAAGCGGACATCACCGATACCTTCGAGAGGTTCTTCACTCTAGGGAGCGGCATTGATCACATGGAGTCGCGCTCCATGGCGGGTGTGAGCCTGATCAAGATTTATTTTCAGCCAGGGACAGACGCGAATGCCGACGTCACGAACATCTCCAATCTCGCCATGGCCGATTTGCGGCGCCTGCCCGAAGGCACCCTGCCTCCCGTGGTTATGAAGGTGGACGCGTCCAGCCTCCCCGTTTGCCTACTTACGGTTGATGGCAAGGGGCTCAACGAAACGCAGCTTCACGACTATCTCCAATTTCAGATTCGCAACCAGATCGCCGGAGTTCCCGGCGCCACGGTACCGCCCCCTTACGGCGGAAAATACCGGCAGATCATGGTGTACGTCGACCCTCTGAAGTTGCAGGCGCATGAACTGAGCCCCATGGACGTGGTTCGCGCCATGAACGAATCGAACTTAATTCTTCCGGCAGGTGACGTGCGCCTGGGCCCGCTGGATTACAACATCTACACCAACGCTCAGGTTCTAAACGCCGACGCTTTAAACCAGGTGCCCCTGAAAACCGAAGGAGAGAAATCCGTATTTATATCCGACGTCGGCAAAGCTGTGGACGGTTCCTACCTGCAATACAACATCGTGCGCGTCAACGGCCAGAAATCGGTCTATGCGCCGATTCTCAAACAGGGAGGAGACACGAATACCATAGTGGTGGTAAACGGGATCAAGAAGGCGATCACCATGCTTCGCGATATTCCGTCCCAGATGCGCGCCCACGTCGTGTTCGACCAGTCGCTTTTTGTGAAACAAGCGATTTCCACGGTCTTGCGCGAAGGTGGCATTGGCCTATTCCTCACTGCCGTGATGATTCTCGTGTTTCTCGGCAGCACGCGAGCCACTGCCGCTGTTTTTCTTTCCATTCCGCTTTCGGTGATGATCACGTTTTTCATTCTGCATTCCGCGGATAAGACGATCAACAGCATGGTTCTCAGCGGCCTCGCGCTTGCTTTCTCGCGCTTGATCGACGACTCGGTCGTGGTAATCGAAAATATCTACCGCCATATCGAATTAGGTGAAGATCCAAAGATCGCGGCTGTGAACGGCGCTAACGAAGTCGCCCTGGCGGTTCTGGCCATTATGCTTGTCGCGGTCGTGGTGTTCTTCCCGGTGACGCTGCTTTTCGGCGTCAGCAAGTATTTATTCTCGGCGCTGGCGCTCGCGGTCGTTCTCGCGCTTTGTGCTTCCTACTTCGATGCCATCACAGTGGTCCCGCTATTCTGCGCGTACTTCTTGAAGCCGGCTCACGAACACGCCGCAGGCGCCCCGGAAACGAAACAATCCTGGGGTGCCAGATTCCACGCCGGATTCAACTCCCGGTTCGAAAAGATGCTGAATATATACGAGAAATACGTCGAGAAAACGCTGGATCGTCCGCGCCAGGCGCTTTTGATTTTTACCGGGTTCTTCCTGCTCAGTTTTGTTCTCGCCCCCTTCATCGGTGTCTCGTTCTTTCCGCGCTCGGACGCCGGCCAATTTGTCATTAACGTGAAAGCCCCAACGGGCACCCGCATCGAGATCACCAACGACTACGTTAAGCAGGTGGAAGACATCGTTCGCCAAGTAGTGAAGCCGGGGGATTTGAACACGGTAGTTTCGAATATTGGTCTTATGGCGGATTTGTCTGCTTTGTTCACACCGAACTCCGGCATGCACACCGCCTTCGTTCAGGTAGGGCTGAACGAGGACCATAAAGTCAGCAGTTTCGTGTACATGGATGAAGTGCGTCGGCGGATCTCGGCACAGCTTCCTCAGTTACGCACCTACTTTCAATCCGGAGGCCTGGTGGACGCGGTCCTGAATCAGGGCATGCCCGCGCCCATCGACGTTCAAGTGAGCGGCATGGATCTGAAAACGGACGACCGCATCGCCCAGGACCTCGCGCGCCAGATCAGGGCTTCGCCAGGCGTCTCCGATGTCTACATACCTCAAGACATGGACTACCCCGCACTCGAAGTGAACGTGAATCGCGACCGTGCTGCTGAGCTGGGCCTGAGCCCAAAGGAAGTTATCGACAACCTCATCACCGCGCTCACCTCGGATGTGATGATCGCCCCCAGTTACTGGGTCGATCCTAAGAACGGAAACAATTATTTTGTGACGGTGCAATATCCCGAAAATCAGGTGAAATCCATCGAGGATTTGAAAGCGATGCCACTGCACTCAGCCAAACTGAAAATGCCCACATATCTCAACCAGGTTGCGGATGTTTTTCCGATTCTGACGCCGACGGAGGTCGACCACTACCAGTTACAGCGCACCATCGACATCTATGTGGCACCAACCGGAGAAGATATTGGCGGCCCACAGAAGGAAATTTCGCGGATCATTGACCGCACAAAATTGCCTTCGAGTATGCGGGTGGATGTTCGCGGCCTGGTGCTAACGATGCGATCCTCGTTCAAGAGCTTCGGCCTGGGACTCTTCCTTGCGGTGCTGCTGGTCTATCTCATCCTGGTCGCACAGTTTTCCTCCTTCGTCGACCCATTTCTGATCGTTCTGGCGGTCCCGACCGGGCTCGTCGGTGTGGTCCTCACGCTGGCGCTCACTGGGACCACGCTGAACATCCAATCACTCATGGGCATCGTAATGCTCCAGGGCATGGTCGTCTCCAATAGCATCTTGATCGTCGACTTCGCCAACGTGCTGCGTGGCGAAGGACACAATCTGCGCGAAGCCGTCGTTATGGCCTGTCGCATACGTCTTCGTCCGATTCTGATGACGTCGCTCGCCACCGTCGTCGGACTGCTGCCCATGGCTTTCAAACTCGAAACCGGGAGCGAAGCCTACGCGCCTCTGGCCCGCGTGATTATCGGCGGACTTCTCACCTCGATTATTCTCACCATCTTCGTCGTGCCAGCTGCTTATCTTTTAATGTACCGCCGCCGCGCCGAAGCTAGCACAGCGTTAATCACTGAGGAGGCTCACTGATGAATCGCCGAACCCTCTCGATTTTCCTTATTCCGTTGTTGACGACCCTCGCAGCCACGCGCACGTCCGCGCAGATGCAAGTCTCCGAGAGCACGCCTTCACCTCAGCAAGCGCCGGCCGGTACGCAACAGACCCTTACCTTGCAGGACGCGGAAAAAATTGCGATTCAAAACCATCCGCAAATTCAAGCGGCAACTTATTTGTCGTCAGCGGCGAAAGCGAGCGTGACTGAAGCCCGCTCCGAATACTATCCGCACGCGTATGGCAGTTTGACTGGTGTAGAGGCGGAAAACAACAGTCGCGTTTCCGCTGGAGCGTTGAACAACCCGATTATCTTCAACCGTTTTGCGGACGGCATGACGGTGGAACAGCTGGTCACGGATTTTGGACGCACGCACGAATTGGTAAAAAGCTCGGACCTGCACGCGAAGGCCCGGGAAGAAAACATTACAACCACACGGGCGGATGTATTGCTGCAGGTCGATTCCGCCTACTACAACACATTGAAAGCACAAGCGGTACTGCAAGTGGCGCAAGAGACGGTCAAAGATCGCCAGCTGGTTTCTGACCAGATAACAGCACTGGAGAAAAATAAACTTAAATCTGGCCTAGATGTGAGCTTTGCGAATGTGGATCTGGCGCAGGCCCAACTCTTGTTGGTACAGGCGCAGAATGACGTGCAGACGGCGTTTGCCGAACTATCCTACGCGCTGGGATCTGCCGACCAGAAAAGCTTTGAGCTTACCAAGCAGCCCTTGCCGCCGCAGCCACCCGCCGATCTTTCCGCTTTAGTCGCCCAAGCGATGCGCAATCGCCCGGAAATTATTAGCCAGCGACTCGACCTGAACTCGGCACAATCGTATGCAACCGCCGAACGCGATCTATGGCTTCCGACGATCAGCGCGGTGGGTACGGCGGGCTTGACGCCCTACCGCGTAGACACGCTGGCGCCACGCTACGCAGCAGCCGGGTTCAACGTGAACATTCCCATTTTCAACGGGCGCCAATTCAATGCGCTTCGTGCGGAGGCGACGGCGCAGGCCAGCGCGCAGCAGCAATATCTTCGCGATCTGCAGAACGCCGTTGTTCGCGAGGTGCGAAAAGCATGGCTCAACGCGAATTCCGGATATCAGCGGCTGGCCGTGACCGATCAGCTGCTAAGTCAGGCGACTCAGGCTTTGAATCTTGCACAGGAGCGTTACAAGCTCGGATTGAGTTCGATCATCGAGCTCAGCCAATCGCAATTGAATGAAACGCAGGCCCAGATCTCGGCGGTCAGCGCGAAGTACGATTATGAGGCGGAGATGTCAGCGTTGAATTATCAGGTTGGGTTACTGCAATAGTGTAACGCAATCGTCTGTCGAGCTACTGATCGTGCTAATGGCGCGCTCCTGGTCAGTTAGGTCTATCGCGACTTCAGTTTTCTCTAACTCAACCCGATCACCCAGCTTCCAAAAGACTCCTATTGGTAGGCCGCGCCCATCCCTGCGCCTGCGCCCCAGACCACCAAAAGTCAGCGCTGCTTAATGCTGGCAACGGTGGGCGACGACCAAACACGGTAATACCTCCTGGACCGTCGCATTCAATGCCACGCTTGGCGAGCGCCCGTAGCATCCTCATTCGCCTAAGCGTATTTACATCGTGTGGCAGAATAAAGGCTCCGACTCCCTGAACGTGGTCATCCATGTCGAGCGCCGGCCTGGACGCAGATATATTTCCGAAGTTCTCCTGATCAACAGATACAACCCGGATGCCGACCTGTTCGACTACGGCGCGGTGTTCTTGGCCAAGCAGGATCACCCGTGAGCACCGACACTGCATTCACACCGCGATCTCTCACCGCTTCGCAGTATGTCCGGGAGCTTTTCGAGCCCGCAGACAACGCCGCGATCCTCGTGCGGAACCGCTCCACAGGTCACACGGTGCAACGAATCGCCAAGGCTGAGACGATAGCGAGCCCCGACTTTCAAACTTGGCTCGCCAGTCAGAATGCCGGCGGTTCCGACGTGTTCATGGGAATGAATCCCATCAAGGACGGTGCTCACAGCCGGACCAAAGGAGATATAAAGGACCTCCGCCACGTCTATCTCGACCTCGACAGAAAGGGTGACGAATCTCTCGAAGCGATTCGAAATTCGCCTTCAGTGCCAGCCCCAAACTTTGTCCTCGATACCTCGCCCGGTAAGCACCAGGTCGTATGGAAAGTGAGCGGATTCAGCCAGGATGAAGCGGAATCTTTACTGCACAGTCTCGCCAATGAGTTCGGCGGTGATATGGCAGCGACGGACTCGACGCGCGTGCTTCGCGTTCCGGGATTCGCCAATCGCAAGCTTCCTGAAGAATTCATCGTCCAAGCGCGCCAGGAAAGCGATGCGGTCTACACCCTCCGCGATTTCACGATTCATGAAGACTCCCCCGAAACACCCCGGCATTTAAGCGACGACCAAGAACGACCACGGACGGTGCCCAGCGACCACAGAAGCCAATCCGAGCACGATTGGGCCTTCGCGAAGCCCGCCCTCGCTCGCGGCGACGATCCCGAAGTCGTGATTCAGCGCATCGCCGATTACCGCTCGGAAGATAAAGACAATCCTAATTACTACGCACGTCACACCGTCACGAAGGCGCAATCGGAACTCAAGAGTTCATCATCTCCCCAGATATCCGGACGTGTTGTGGGAGACGAAAGCAGTCAGGATCGAGGCCATTAAACGGAAGAAAGCTGCGGAGCTAAGAGACTTTAGTTCATCAGATTTTGAGAACCACAATGGAACCAAAATCACAGTTGTCGTCGCGCTACGTCGTTGATACAGTCGTCAAAGCGACGCCAGAGAAGCGGACAGGGAGAAAATCCATGTCGCGTCGATCTGGTCAGAATGGCTGTATTCAGGAGGACGGCAACTGGTATGTCGTTCGGTTCTGGAAGGATGTCGCGGGCCAAGAAAAGAGGCAGCGAGTACGAGAGAGGATCTGCCCTATCTCCGGTCCCAGCAAGCTTTCAGCAACCGAACGGAAGCGAAGGGCCAAAGGAAATCATCGCGGCCAGCGGGGCGGATACCGTGGCGCATTTCGAAAGTCGTTCGTTCGAACCACGGTATTACGTTTCGTGAACGGGCCGAGATTTGGTCGGAGGAGATGAAGAACCGCAAGCGCAAGCCGGTCGCACCGTCTACGCTTGAGAATTGGGAACGCTGCTTGAGGAACTGGCTCAATCCGAATATCGGTGATCTGCCTCTCGATTCCATCGGCAATCTTGCGTTGAAGAATCTCGGCGCAACGATAGTGAAGGGCGGTCTAGGCGCGTCGGCGATAAGGTCTTACACTAACGCGGTGAAGATGGTTGTAGCTTCGGCCGTCAATGAAGAAGGTGACGAACTCTACCCCCGAACGTGGAATCAGGACTTCATTGATCTACCCGAGGATAAGAATCCGAAGCAACCCACCTTGACCGGTGAAGTAGTGACCGCGATTGTCGGCACACCAAAGAGGAAGCTCTACCGCATGTTCTACACACTCTGCGCATCTGCGGGATTGCGATTTGGTGAAGCATTGGGGATCGACATCAAGAACATTTCCCCGGACTGCACCACGATCAAAATCTGTCAGAAGGCCTGGAGAGGTCAGATTCACGATTACCTGAAGTCCGACAATGGTAAGCGTGAGATCGATTTACACCCCACGGTTGCAGTCATGCTAAAGGAGTTCGTTGGCGAAAGGAAGTCTGGTCTCCTGTTCTCCACTCGAACGGGGCGTCAGCTCTCACAGTCGAACATCCTGCGGCGCTCGCTGCATCCGGCCTTGGCCAACCTCGAACAGCCGAAGATGGGCTGTCATGCATTCCGTCGTTTCCGTATCACTTGGCTTCGCAAGAACTCGGTCCCTGAGGACCTCATCACGTTCTGGCACGGCCACGCGGAAAGGACGGTGGACGGACAGTTACTCCAAGTTGAGCCTCGATACGGAGTTTCGCAAACAAGTAACCCACAAAGTGGGCTTGGGCTTCAAACTGCTGTCCGAAAAAGCCGTTGTTGGACCGAATGGACCGAAAAACGAAGTTGGAGCAATTGCAGAGCTAGCTGTAAACTATTGAGAGTATAATGGTTGCACCGCGTGGGCGTGTAGCTCAGCTGGGAGAGCACCTGCTTTGCAACCTCGTGATGTGGGGTGCCTGTCAGCGAGCTAACTCGTTGCAAAGGCTGCGCTAAGCCGCAATCACCTCCTCGTTTCCTTTCATCCTAGCTGTTCCCAAGATGTTCCAAACTCGCCGAAGTGCACTGGTGCCAACGCACTGAACCATACTGATCCAGTGCTTGGAACATTGTACTTTGATAGGTGATCTTATCGGTTAGGCCTTATGACTTAGGTCTATCCGGCGGCGGTTTGTCAGCTTTATGTCAATTTGCCGTTGTATTAAGCCTCGTTCCTTGAATCGGTTATTCGATGAGGAGGAAATGGAGCAGGAAGTTACCCTCTGTGCATTGCTTCCGTTTCGCAACCGTCCTAAATGGAGCCTGATCGTGCGCCGTCTTTTTCGAAACTCATGGACGGTTGCGACATTTGCAAAAGGAGAAAAAAATGGATCTCAAACGTAACAGCAGTGGCGCGAGGGTAGGGCTTAAGGCCTGGTGCTTGGCAATTTGCTGGCTAATATCTGCTCCGTTTGTGTTCGCCCAGGCTCCTCCGGTTGCTCTCGGTGGCACCGTGGTTGCCGCCGGACTCGAAGGGCCGCGTGGGCTGACCTTCGGACCAGACGGTTTGCTTTATTTCGCTGAAGCCGGTCTAGGCGGGACGCAGGCGGTGCCCCAAGGATGTGAGAATGTGCCGGCGCCAGTCGGCCCGTATCATGGGGGGCCGACGGCAAGGATCTCGCGGATTGAGTCGAACGGAGTGCGTACGACAGTGGTCGACGGACTTCCTTCGGCGGTCAGTAGTCTGCCCACGGGAGATACGAACGGAGCCGCGGATATCGCCTTCGTCAACGGCCAGCTTTACGCCCTGACGGCTGGAGGTGGGTGCAGCCACGCGAATCCGAATTTCCCCAATTCTGTTCTTCGTATCAACATACAGCGCCACACCTACGCAATGGTTGCGAACTTGAGCCGATTTTTCCGGGAGCATCCGGTGGCGCATCCGGATGCCGCTGACTTCGAACCGGACGGCGTGCCATACACTCTGAAAGCCTTTCATGGCGATCTGGTCGTGATCGAGCCCAACCACGGGAGATTGCTACGAATCAATCTGGGTGGGGGGCAGGAGCCGCGAATTGAACAACTCTCCGACCTGTCCGCACCGCTCGGACACATCGTACCGACGTCCGTCGCCCATCTCGACAGCCGTTTCTTTGTCGGCAATCTTGGGTTATTCCCGGTTGTGGTCGGATCGTCGAAGTTGTATCAGGTAACGAACAATGGTTTCGTAATCGATTACTGGGGAGGGTTTACAACCATTATTGACGTGCAGAAGGATAGCCAGGGGAGGCTGTACGTTATGGAATTCTCCAGCGCGGCGGGTTTTCCAAATGTCGGTCAGGGCCGGATCATCCGGATCGCAAACGGCACCGCCGAGGAAATCGTGAGCGGCTTGAACGTGCCTACGGGTATGGCTCTTGACGGCCACGACGATATCTACGTTAGCGATCTCGGAGCTGCACCGGGGGAAGCTGGGCGCATCCTGCGCTTTGCAAACCCAACTTCCGGCCAAGTGCTTACGACGATCGAAGTCCGTCCACCGGCACCGTTGCCCCAAAAAGAGCGAGAAGAAGACGACAACTGAAGTGGTGGCGGCTTCCGGGTATTGGACTTGGGAGCCGCCTCACTGAGGTCGGGAGCAGCCAGAACGATCCCCTTCACAACAGCTAGCTGCTGTTACCGCGCAGCTCAAAAAAATAGTTCGTTACGAATTGTTGAGGCAACCCGATACGATGAATCAGCTCCTGGAATCGTGGATCGGTTCGCATGTCGTCATAAGCGGGATTCAGTTGGAGCCTGAGCAGTTGCTCTGTGTGTTCCCGGTAGCCCTGGTTAAGATACTGCATTGCCATATCGGTATTTCCCATGGCCGCATAGAGTTCGGCATGTTCGAACGTCATAGCATTTCCGTGCGAGTCCCGGTTCAGTTGATTTAGCTTCTCGCGGAGCCAGCCTGGGTAACCCGTGTGCGAGAATGCGTATGACAGACGATCGGCGCAAGCAACGCATCCTTCAATACGAAGCTGCAGGTCTGTTTCACTGACTTCCTCGGCGTGCTGCTTTTTGGCTTTGTACACCCATGCTCTTTCTCCGTGAATCCGCGCGGGATCCTGCGCGAAGACTATAGCCACTTCGGTTAGAAAAGGATCGAAACGACGACTAAAACGAAGGGCTCGCTGGACGGCAAACCGTTCGCCCAGAGGGTCAAGTTCCGCGGCTCGACGAGCTTCGGCTATGCTTTGATCAAAGCGGCCAGTATAGGCAAGCAAATGAGAATACAAGTTATGGAGCTCCGCATAATGGGTATCGAGCTCCAAACCACGCTGTATCTCCCGCTCAGCGCCCGACCAGTCCCAGTCATAGAAAATCATTTTTGATGCGAGCGAGCAGTGCGCTTCTGCCAGGCCAGGATCGAGAGCAAGCGCCTTTCGGGACGCCTCTTCCGACTGGCGCCAGCCCTCTTTGACTGGAATCGAGCCGTAGCCGGCCATGAGACCGTAATAATTGGCAAGTCCGCTATAGCCGGGCGCATAAGCGGGATCGTACTGGATAGCCTGCTTGAACAACTCCCCGCTTTTCTCGATATCACCCGGAGTAGCATTTGCGGTTTTGCTTCGAAACCAATAACCCCGCCCCCTGATATATGCGTCGTAGGCACGTGGATCCACCTGTCGAGGTAGGGACACCGTGGAGGAATTCGGAGGAGCGATCTTTGCCTGGACGCTATGTGCGATCGCTGTCGCGATATCGTTTTGCAGAACGAGTATATCCCGCAGGTCTCCCTGGTAATCCTCCGCCCAAATGTGCCGGTCCGTCCGGGCGTCGATTAGTTGGGCGGTCACGCGAATCTTATCGCCGGTACGCACCACACCACCTTCAACAAACGCATCGACTTTTAAATCCCGGCTGATTTCGGAAGCGGAAGCCGATGTATTCTTGTAACGAACTACCGATGCTGCAGACGGCACCTTGAGGCTTGAGATTTTAGCGAGCTGCGTAATTAATTCGTCGGTCATGCTATCGCTGAAATATTCCTGAGAGGGGTCTCCAGAAAGGTTTTTCAAAGGCAGAACAGCTACCGATTGGATCGTCGGCGACGAGATCCCAAACACCTTCCGGGGGATGTGAAACACAAAAAACGCCACGGCAATCAGACAGGCTAGTCCGACACCCACTGCGAGGTAACGCCTTCTCCAGGTAGTCTCACGCTTTGGATTCCCATCGGCGATAAGAAGCGACGGTGCGCGGGACGCTGTCGCGTGGGAGGGCTGTTCAAACCGTTCGCTGATATCACCGATGAATCTATAGCCATTGGGCAGTGTTTCGATGTATCGCGGTTCTTCCGCGGAATCACTCAGGGCCTCGCGGATTTTATTCACGGCCGTATTCAGTCCGTGGTCGAAATCGACGAATATGTCAGGAGCCCACAGCAGCTTTTTAAGCTCTTCGCGGCTAACCGTTTGGCCTGCCCGCCCTAAAAGGACCGTGAGCACCTGAAACGGCTTTGGCTGCAGCCTGATCCGAATTCCACTCTTGCGCAATTCCAAACCGACCGTGTCCGCGTGGTAAGGACCAAACGTGTATCCGTTTGAAGGTATCGGGTTGTCGTTCATGGTGAGTCTTGCGCGGGAGCGTAGCACCGCCTTTCGTCGTTGTCAATTGATAGAGCCCTCATTCATAGCGTTATCTATAACTTACGCAGTTACCCAAGGCCTACTCAGGGATGTTTCCCTGTGCATTGACCGCTTCATCCGCTCGGTTCCATAGTCCGGGCCACGCGAGCTACCTCGGAGACTTGAGCAGCAAACCGCAGGGCAGTAGTCGCGAGTTTCAGCGGTCATTCAAGACTCAGAACAACTACGTTAGTTAAGGAGAACAACTCATGAACGAAACAGGGCGACGTCAATCAGCAAGTAAAGAAGCCGTCAGTATCTGCTTTGCGCTAGTTTTTGCATTGTTTTTGGCCATGCCTGCGAGTTCTCGTGCTCAATCAAAGTCACTCCCTGGTGGAAATTCCCGCACAGCGGGAGCTTGGAGACCGGTCGGTCCTGCACCACCCGCCATTGAAGCTTCCATCGCTATTGACGATGTGACGCGGACAGTCTATATCGCGAGCTTGGGCGGGGGAATTCTCAAGAGCGAGGACGGCGGCCAAACCTTCGCGGCGGCCAATCAAGGCCTCGATTCACTGGTTGTGGCATCACTGGCTATGGCCCACGACAATCCCAATGTCCTTTATGCGGGGACGGGCGCCGGCATCTACAAGACCACAAATGGGGGAGCCACATGGAGCGCCACAGGGTCCGACCTTTTACCCCTGTCGTTGATCATCGATCCCACGAATGAAAATATTTTGTACGCGGGCTTTAACGGTGACCTACAAAAAACGGTCGATGGTGGCGACACGTGGGTGTCTTCTGCGAATGGCATCGACAACCCGTTGGTTTTCTCCTTGGCAATCGATCCGAATACCACGAACGTTCTCTATGCGGGAACCGCCGGAACCGGCGCATTCAAAAGTGTTGACGGCGGCGCTACGTGGAATCCACTCAACGTGGACACGACTGTTTGGTCTTTGTACGTGGATCCCACCAATAGTAGCGTCATCTATGCCGGTTCCAATGGCAATGGTGTCTACAAAAGTACAAACGCGGGAGCTTCCTTTATCCGCATCGG
>Ga0302324_100005936_pt1 | contig 26517 bp, 20 predicted proteins | sample Palsa_T0_1_FD_201949 | JGI IMG/M metagenome (GOLD analysis project Ga0302324, IMG submission 201949) | Peat permafrost microbial communities from Stordalen Mire near Abisko, Sweden - Palsa_T0_1 | ecosystem: Environmental > Terrestrial > Soil > Palsa > Peat permafrost | place: Sweden: Abisko... | reverse complement strand
CGAGCATGAGCTGGCAGGCATCGTAGCCAAAGGCGAACAGCCGGCTGCGCCAGGCGGCGCGAGTCTCCCAGGCCTGCGCAATTGCATTGCGGATCTCATCCACGCCACTGTCGCCGCTGATCATCCATGGCATGTCTGGATAGATCAGTCCGTCGATGTCCTGATTCGAGGCCGTGGAGTCTGGCTCATAGGCATTTGAAAGCGAGTAGCTTGCAATGTCCCCGGCGTAGAAAAACTTCAGCTGCGGCGCGATCAGACGGGCGTTGGTCGCGCTGGGTGCGGCGATGAATACGAATTCGATGTCGGCGCGGCGGCGCGGCTCGAAATTCAGCTTAGTGCCGAGCACGCTCTGCAGCCGCTCGTGGCGGCCCGTGCTGTCGTCGACTCGCAGCACATTGCGCAGCGCGTCGCCATAATCATGACTAGCCGCATCATAGGTGGCGATGCCGATCAGGCTGCCGCCACCGGCCAGCAGCTCGTGCGTGAAGGCCTCCATGACGCGATTGCCCCAATCATCGCGCGGGACCACGGCGATGCCGCGGCGATGCCCGTCGGCCAGCAGGCGGCGGGCGACCAGCTGCGCCTCCTCTTCAGGCGAGAGTGCGAACTGGAACATGCCGCTGGGCGCGCTGCGGTTTGTGGGTAGAAAATTCAGCGCCAGCACCGGCACACTCTGCGGGCCTGTATCGGCCACGGCCGCGACGTCATCGCGCGTGAGAGGCCCGACGATGAAATTGCAGCCTGCGGCGCGTGCCTGCGCTATAGCCGCGGGTCCGCTGAGCGCGGCCGTATCGATGAGCTGCAATTCCGGGCGGCCCGCGGTCGGCAGTTGATAGTAGGCGCTCAGAAAGCCATCGCGAACGGTCGCGGCCTGATCGGTGGCCGGGCCCGTCAGCGGCAACAGCAGCGCGACGCGTCCGCCCGGGGCGACGGCGGCCAGCGGTGTCGGAAATTCCCGCGAGAGAATCTCGAGCGCCGGGTGCCCGGGATAACGGGCGCGCCAGCTCGCCAGCTGCGAGTCGGCGCTGAGCGCCGGGCCAGGACCGCGCGTCGGCGCAATCGCGGCGAGCTCGAGCCAGCCTCGCACCACGGGATCCTGGGTCGGCTGCGATTCCAGGGCGATACCGCGATCGCGCGCGTCGCGCAACGCCTCGAGCAATTGCGCACGCAGCGCCGCGCGTTCGGTCACGCCGGCTGCGTAGCGCTCGGCCGCAATTTCCGCTCGCACCGCATCGACCGGTCGAGCGGCCGCCATCGCGATATGCATCTTCAGAGGGTAGTAGCGTGCGGCGGCGTTGGTCGCCGTGGGTTCGGGCAGCGCCGCGATCTTGGCCCACGCTTCCTGCGCGCGTTGCGCCACCAGCGAGGTTTCCGCATCCAGCAGCAGGCGCTCCTCGCTCTGCGCGCTCGTGAGCGCCGCGGTGCGCAGGCTCGCGAGCACGCGCGCGGCATCGACGGCGCGGCCGGCCGCGAGCCATTCGCGCGTCGCTGAGAGTTTCAGCTCAGCCTGCTCGGAGGCAGCGCGCGCGCCCGCGGCGCTGGACTCGTATTGCGCGGCGAGCGCGGCGTGATCGCCCCTGGGCACGGCCTGAGCCGCCGGGGCGGTGGGCTGCGGCACCGGCGGCGGTAGCAGTGCACAGCTGCTCAGCAGCCCCATCAGCAAGGCGAGCGGCAGGGGCGCGAGGTAGCGCTGTGGCGCTGCAAATCGTTTCAGTTGCATCATGAGCGTTTGACGATACGAATTGGAGAATTATAGTGCCTCGCGGCCAAGGCCGACTCGACGTGATAGCCACACCAATCGGCAATCTCGAGGACCTCAGCCCGCGCGCGCGCGCGACGCTCGCGCAGGCCGATCTGGTGGCCGCGGAGGATACGCGCCACACCGCGCAATTGCTTGCAGCCATCGGCGTGTCGCGCACCATGGTCTCGCTGCACGAACACAACGAGCACGGCCGCATCGCGCAGCTGCTCGCAGCACTGCAGCAAGGTCGCCATGTCGCGCTGGTCAGCGACGCCGGCACCCCACTGTTGTCCGATCCCGGCTTCGCACTGGTACGGGCTGCGGCCTCGGCCGGCGTTGAAGTGCGTGCGATACCGGGCCCCTGCGCAGTCACTGCAGCCCTCAGCGTGGCCGCCCTACCCACTGACCGTTTCGCATTCGAAGGGTTCCTGCCCGCGCACGCGCGCGAGCGTCGCGCCGCCATCGCGCGCCTGGCGCGCGAATCGCGCACGTTGGTTTTCTTCGAGGCGCCGCATCGCATTCTCGCCACCCTGGAGGATCTGGCGGCGCTGTTCGGCGCGCAGCGCCAGGCGGCCATTGCGCGCGAGTTGACCAAAGTGCACGAGAGCGTTTATCGCGGCAGCTTGGCGCAATTGCTCGATGCGGCCCGCGCCGATCCGAATATCGAGCGCGGCGAGATCACCTTGCTGGTGGCTGGTGCCGCAGCGCTGAAGGCGAGCGCGGCCGATCACGAGCTGTTGGTGCGTGCGCTCGAATTATTGCTCAAGGAACTGCCACCGGCGCGCGCCGCGGCGATCGCCTCGCAGCTCACGGGCGCCACGCGGCGCGAAGCTTACGCGCTGGCGCTGCGAGTGCATCGCAGCGCGAGCACAGCCCCGACGCAATCAAAACGCCCCTCTGACCATTGAGGCCGCAGTCGCTAACCGGTAAGGTCTGATCCGGAGAGTCGGCTGGGCAGTCGCTGCATTCATTCGAATGTGGAGGAAAGTCCGGGCTCCAGGGGCTAAGGTGCCAGGTAACGCCTGGGGGGCGCGAGCCCACGGACAGTGCAACAGAGAGTAAACCGCCGAAGCGCCGGCAACGGCGCTGGTAAGGGTGAAACGGTGCGGTAAGAGCGCACCGCGTCGATGGCAACATTCGACGGCATGGCAAACCCCACCTGGAGCAAGGCCAAATAGGGAAGTGGCGGTGCGTAAGTACCGCAGCGCCAGCCCCGCGCGCTTCCGGGTAGGCCGCTTGAGGCGCGCGGTGACGCGCGTCCCAGAGGAATGGCTGTTCTAGACAGAACCCGGCTTACAGGCCGACTCTCCCCTCATTTAGTTCAGAGAATGTAGGAGATTTCCGAGTCAAGTCTCTGATCCCAAACGGATCGAGATTTTTCCGACTGCGACTCAGACCTCATTCGAACCTCGCCATTAGCGCGTAAGTACCTACCGCGCTTAATAAATTTGCCGCTCAACCGTTGACATGCTGGCATCAGCATTTCTATAGTGGCGGCGAGTGGGAAAAAGTGGGAGGGAATGGGCGATTTCGCCCGCATTCGATGTTCCGCGGCGCAGCAAAAATCACTGTGGATGACAAGGGGCGCCTCGTGATCCCCGCGCGCTATCGGGAACGCTTGCTCGAACGATCCGCAGGCCAGCTCGTGGTGACGGTGGATCGGGACGGGGAGTGTCTATTGATATACCCACTCAACGACTGGGAACTGGTAGAGCGGCGTCTGATGGACCTGCCGAGCCTGCACCCTCAGTCGCGTCGATTGCAACGGCTGATGGTTGGTCACGCGACCGATCTTGCTCTGGACGGTCACGGACGCATGTTGTTGCCGCCGGAGCTGCGCGAATTCGCAGCTCTGGGCCGCCACGCCATGTTGATCGGTCAAGGCAGCCGCTGCGAACTTTGGGACGAGGCCCGCTGGTCGGAGCGGCGCGCCGCCTGGCTCAAACATGAGGCAGCGAGCAGCGATCTTCCCGCGGAACTTGATTCGCTGTCGCTTTGAAGCGGCAGGCGCAGCGCTCGCGAGGTTCAGGAGGAGTTGGATGAGCACACGCCGGTGCTTACCGAGGAGGTGCTTGCGGCTCTGGCGTTGCGCCCGGCCGGCCTCTACGTCGATGCCACCTTCGGTCGCGGTGGTCATACTGCGCGCATTCTCCAGGGGCTCGGGCCGCAGGGGCGGCTCATCGCACTCGACCGCGACCCACAGGCTATCGCAGCCGGGCGAGTGCGCTTCGCACAGGAGCCGCGATTGCAGCTCCTGCATGGGGAATTCACCGAGCTCGCGACGCTGGTGCGCGCGCAAGAGCCGCGAGCGCAATGCGATGGCATCGTGTTCGATTTCGGCCTCTCCTCGGCGCAGCTGGACGACGCAGCGCGCGGCTTCAGTTTCAACCAGGACGGTCCGCTCGATATGCGCATGGATTCGACGCGCGGCCAACCAGTTTCCGCATGGCTCGCGCAGGCGAGCATCGATCAGATGCGATACGTGATTGCTACCTTTGGTGAGGAGCGATTCGCCGCTCGCATTGCGCGCGAGATCGCGCGCCTGCGCGCCGCGCAGCCGTTGACGCGCACCTCGCAGCTCGCCGCGCTCGTCGCGCGCGCAGTGCGCACGCGCGAGCCGAGCAAGCATCCGGCGACGCGCACTTTCCAGGCGCTGCGCATCTGGGTCAACGATGAGCTCGCACAGATTGAACGCGGTCTCGAGCAGGCACTCGAGCTGCTCGCCCCGGCGGGCCGGCTCGTGGCGATCAGCTTTCACTCGCTCGAAGACCGTCTGGTCAAGTCCTTCATACGCCGTCATTCCGAGCCCGATCCGGTCTTTGCACACTGGCCCGAGTTGCCGCCGCAGGCGCAGCCGCCACTGCGCCGCATCGGGCGCAAGCAGCGAGCGACGCTCGAGGAGATCCGCGCCAACCCGCGCGCGCGCAGCGCACTGCTGCGCGTGGCCGAGCGCATCGGCCCTGCAGCGCATTAATGAGCATGCCGCGCACCCTCATGGTCTTGCTGGTGGCGCTGCTCTGGGGCGCCGTGCTGGCCTCGGCCGCCGGCGCGGTCTACAGCAAGTATCGCGCGCGCGAACTGTTCGTCGAGCTCGAGCATCTGAATGCCGGCCGCGACGAGCTCGATGCGGAATGGGGCCGGCTGCAGCTCGAGCAAAGCGCCTGGTCGACCTACGCCTTTGTCGAGCGCGTCGCCAGCGAGCGCCTGCACATGACTATCCCGGATTCGCGCGACATCGAGATCCTCTCACCATGAGGCCACTGCGGCCATGAAGCTCTGGGCAGCGCTGCGCGGTCGATCCGGCGCGCTCGCTCGCTCGCCGCGCGGTGTGCGCACGAGTTACGGCGCGAGCCGCCCGGCGGCGCGCTCAGCACCGCATTCGTTTCGCCTGCGCCTATTGCTGTTGTTCAGCCTCCTGGTGGCCGCTGCGGGCGCATTGGTCGGCCGTGCGGTGGATCTGCAATTGGTCGATCACGGCTTCCTGGCGCAACAAGGCGATGCGCGCTTCGCACGCCTGGCGGCGATCGTGGCTCATCGCGGCAATATCACGGACCGCAACAGCGAGCCGCTGGCGGTCAGCACGCCGGTGGATTCGATCTGGGTCAATCCGCACGAGCTCGCCGGCAACCTGGATCAATTGCCGCGTCTGGCGAGCGCGCTGGGCGCGGACCGTCAAGCGCTGCTGCGCCACGTCAGCAGCAACATGGAGCGCGAGTTCCTCTATGTGGCGCGCGGACTGCAGCCCGGTGACGCCAGCCGCGTCAGGGCGCTGAACCTGCCGGGCGTGAACTTTGCGCGTGAGTACCGGCGCTACTATCCGGCCGGCGAAGTCACCGGCCACGTGCTCGGCTTTACCAGCATCGACGATATCGGACAGGAAGGCGCGGAGCTGGCCTTCGACAACTGGCTCGCCGGCGAAGACGGCGCCAAGCGGGTGATCCAGGACAGCAAGGGCCGCAAGGTCGAGGACATCGAGAGTATCCGGCCGGTGCGGCCGGGGCGCGATCTGAGCCTGAGTCTGGACCTGCGCATCCAGTACCTGGCCTACCGGGAGCTCAAGAGCGCCATACTCGAGAATCGCGCGCGCGCCGGCTCGGTGGTCGTGATCGACATCGATACCGGCGAGGTGCTGGCTATGGTCAATCAGCCGGCCTACAACCCGAACGATCGCGCACAGCTCATGGCAGCGGCCTATCGCAACCGCGCCGTGACGGATCTGTTCGAACCCGGCTCGAGCATCAAGCCATTCGTAGTCGCCGCGGCGCTGGCCTCCGGCAAGTTCACGGCCAATAGCGTCATCGACACCAATCCGGGTTTCATTCAGATCGGCTCGACCACCTTTCCGGACGAGCACAATCTGGGCGTCATCGGTCTGGCGACGATATTGGCCAAGTCCTCCAATGTCGGCATGGCCAAGCTCGCGCTGCAACTCGAGCCGCAGCAGATCTGGAACACTTTGAACCGCTTTGGCTTCGGTCAGGTCACCAATGGCGGTTTTCCGGGTGAGTCGGCCGGCGTGTTCTCAAATTATTCGCACTGGCGTGCGATCAGCATTGCGACGCTCTCACATGGCTACGGCATTTCGGTCACGCCGTTGCAGCTGGCGCAGGCCTACGCGGCGATCGGCGCGCTCGGCGTGCGCCGCCCGGTCTCGATGCTGCGCGTGGAGGCGCCGCCGGCCAGCGAGCGCATTCTCGACCGCAACGTGTGCCGTGAGCTGCTGGGGTTACTCGAGAACGTCACGACGCAGGAAGGCGCCACGGGCGTGCGCGCGAGGATCCAGGGCTACCGCGTCGCCGGCAAAACCGGCACAGCCTGGAAGTCGAGCAACGGCACTTATTCGAAAGATCGCTATACCTCGGTCTTCGCCGGCGTGGTGCCTGCTTCCAATCCGCGCCTCGCGGCCGTGGTCGTGATCGATGAGCCGACAGCCGGAAAATACATGGGCGGCGACGTATCCGCCCCGGTCTTCTCCGCCGTGCTCGGCGGCGCACTACGGCTCATGGGCGTCGCACCGGACGACATGAGCGCACCGCTCGCGCCATTGAGCACGGCGCAGACGGTGGCGCGCCGATGAGCGGCGCGCCCGTGCGGAGCTGGCGGCCACTCAAAGCCGTGCTCGGCGGGCTTGTCGACGTGCCCTCGGATCTGGAAGTCTCCGATCTGACCCAGGACAGCCGCAGCGTCACGCCCGGCTCGGCCTTTCTGGCCTGCCGCGGCCGCAGGCATCACGGCGTGGAATTCGCGCCGGCGGCGGCGGCGGCCGGCGCGCGCGCGATACTCTGGGAGCCGGCACCGGGTGTATTGGCCCCGAGCGTCGATGCCTCGATCGTGGTGCGGGCCGTACCGAATCTGCACGCGCAACTCGGCTACATCGCCGATCGTTTCTTCGATGCGCCGTCGGCCAGCCTCACGGTGGCCGGGATTACCGGCACCAACGGCAAGACGACCTGTGCGTGGCTGCTGGCGCAGGCGCTCGAGCGCAGCGGCCGGCGCGCGGCGTACATCGGCACACTCGGCGGTGGCGAGATCGGCGCCTTGCAGGAGCTGGGCGTCACGACGCCCGATGCGGTGTCGCTGCACCGGCTGCTCGCGCAGCTGCGCGCAGCCGGCGTCGGTGCCGTGGCCATGGAGGTCTCCTCGCACGCGCTGGATCAGGATCGATGCGCCGGTGTGCGCTTTCACACCGCGGTATTCACCAACCTGACGCGCGATCACCTCGACTACCACGCGGATATGTCCAGCTACGCGGCCGCCAAGGCACGGCTGCTCGATTGGTCGACGCTCGCGGCGCGCGTGATCAATGTCGATGATCTGTTCGGCCGTGAGCTCGCGCAGCACGCTGTGCGCAGCGCCCGCGCGGCACTGCTGTTTCAGACCTCGCAGCACCCGCCCGCCCGCCTGGCGCACCAGAGCGACTATGTCTGCGCCGGCGCCGTGCGCGCCACTGGCGCCGGGCTTGAGATCGAGATTCAAAGCAGTCGCGGCGCGGCCGTGTTGTCCAGCCCGCTGATCGGCGACTTCAACGTCGATAACCTGCTCAGTGTACTGGCGGTACTGCTGGCCTGGGACATGCCGCTCGCGGCCGCCTGCTCGGCGCTCTCGCAGATCGCGCCGCCGCCAGGACGCATGCAGCCCGAAGGCGGCGGCCACTGTCCGCTCGTGCTGATCGATTACGCGCATACGCCTGATGCACTGGCCAAGGCGCTGCATGCCGCGCGCGAGCATTGCCGCGGCAGGCTGACTGTCGTGTTTGGCTGCGGCGGGGAGCGCGATGCGGGCAAGCGCAGCGAGATGGGGCGCGTAGCGGCCGAAGGCGCCGATGAGCTCATCGTCACCGACGACAATCCGCGCGGCGAGGATCCGCAAGCCATCGTCGCGGCGATCATGCAAGGCATTCAGGCCGCCGGCGCTAGTGCGCGTGCGCGCCTGATCCACGATCGCGCGCGAGCGATCAGCAGTGCGCTCGAGCAGGCCAGCGCCGGTGACGTGGTGCTCGTGGCCGGCAAAGGGCACGAGCCTTTTCAGATCGTCGGCCGCGTGCGGCGCGCGTTCGATGATGCGAGCGCGGTCCGGGCGGCACTTGCGCTCTGGCGCGCCCCTGGGCGTCGCGCATGATGCAGTCCGCCATCATCGGCAGCCTCGCGCAGTTTGCTGCCGCCTGCCATGGCCGGCTCAACGGCGCGGACCGCGACTTTCACGAGATCGAGATCGACACGCGCAAGCTGGTGCCCGGTAATCTGTTTGCGGCGCTGCGCGGTGCGCACACCGATGGGCACAACTTTGTCGGCGCTGCGGCCGCCGCGGGCGCGGCCGGTGCGCTGGTGCAGCGGCTCAGCGATGCACCGCTCGCGCAGATCCTCGTCGTCGATGTCGAGAGCGCCCTCGCGCATGCCGCACGCAGCGCGCGCGCGAAATTCACCGGACCCGTGATTGGTATCGCCGGCAGCAACGGCAAGACCACCGTCAAGGAGATGCTGGCCGCCATACTCTCGCAGCGTGGCCCCTGTCTGGCTACGCGCGGCAATCTGAACAATCAGCTCGGCGTGCCGCTGACGCTGTTGCGTCTGGATGCGAGCCACCGTAGCGCCGTCATCGAGATGGGGGCCAATCGCCGCGGCGATATCGAACATCTGGTGCGCATTGCGCGCCCCGACATCGGCCTGATCACCAATGCCGGCGCCGAGCATCTGGAAGGCTTCGGCTCGCTCGAGGGCGCAGCCCGCGCCGAAGGCGAGATCGTCAGCTCTCTGAGCGCCAGCGGCGTCGCGGTCATTAACGCGGACGACGCCTACGCCGCGCTGTGGCGCGCGAGCACCGCTGCGCGCCTGTGCACATTCGCGCTGCACGCCGAGGCGGACTACCGCGCGGAAGGCTTGCAGTTCGAGGTTGGCGAGCAGGGCTTCTGCAGCCGTTTTCGCCTCTGCAGCCGCGCCGGCTCGGTCGCGGTCACGCTGGCGCTGGCCGGTCGCCACAATGTCTACAATGCATTGGCAGCCGCCGCGGCCGCGGCGAGCGCCGGCGCGAGCCTGGAGCAAATCGCATCGGGCCTGGCGGCGATGCGCGCGGTCAGAGGACGGCTGCAGTTTCATCGCACCCGCCATGGCGCGTGGCTCATCGATGATTCCTACAACGCCAACCCGAGCTCGGCGCGCGCCGCGCTCGAAGTGCTCGCTGAGCTGCCCGGTCGCCGCTGGCTGGTGCTCGGTGACATGGCCGAGCTCGGCGAGTTTGCCGAGGCGAGCCACTACGAGATCGGCGAGCTCGCGCGCGCGCAGGGCATCGAGCGGCTCTTCAGCCTCGGTTCCCTCGCGGCACTGGCCTCCGCGCGCTTCGGCGCCGGTGCCAGCCACTACGAGGACGTCGGCGAGCTCACGCGCGCGCTGGACGCCGAACTGAGCGCCGATATACGACTGCTGATCAAAGGCTCGCGCGTCAATCGCCTCGAGCGCGTGGTCGAGGCCATCGCGATCCCGCCGCACGCGCGCAAGGCGGGCTGATCGATGCTTTACTGGATCGCCAAATTGCTGGCCGTGCACCACACGGCGTTTCACGCCTTCTCTTACCTGACTTTGCGCGCGATTCTCGCGGTTATGTCGGCGCTGAGCCTCGCGCTGCTGCTGGGGCCGGTGATGATCTCGCGCCTCTCGCGCTATCAGATCGGCCAGGTCGTGCGCGATGATGGACCACGCTCGCACTTGCCCAAGGCTGGCACGCCTACCATGGGCGGCGCATTGATCATCGTCGCGATTGCCATCAGCACACTGCTGTGGTCGGATCTGCGCAATCGCTTTATCTGGATCAGCCTCGGCGTTACGGTTGGGTTCGGTCTGATTGGTTTTTGCGACGACTATCTCAAACTGGTGATTGGCAGTTCGCGCGGCCTGTCGGCGCGCTGGAAATATCTGCTGCAGTCCCTGCTCGGGCTCGGCGCCGCGGTGCTGCTGGTGCACACCGCCACGGTGCCTGCCGAGACGGATTTCTTCGTACCCTTCGTCAAGAGCGTGAGTGTTCCACTCGGCGCGCTCGGGTTCTGCGCGCTGAGCTATTTCATGATCGTGGGCATGAGCAATGCCGTGAACCTGACCGACGGACTCGATGGGCTGGCAATCATGCCGGCGGCGATGGTGGCCGGCGCGCTCGGCATCTTCGCGTATGCGACCGGCAATGCGATTTTCGCCAACTACCTGGCGATTCCTGCGATACCGCAGGCCGGGGAGCTGCTGATCTTCTGCGGCGCGCTTGCCGGCGCCGGCCTCGGATTTCTCTGGTTCAATTCCTATCCCGCGCAGGTGTTCATGGGCGATACCGGAGCGCTGGCGCTGGGTGCGGGTCTGGGCGTGGTGGCGATCATCGTGCGCCAGGAGATCGTCGCGCTGGTCATGGGCGGCATATTTGTGCTTGAGACCGCCTCGGTCATCCTGCAGGTCACTTCGTACAAGCTGACCGGCCGGCGCATCTTTCGCATGGCGCCCATTCATCATCATTTCGAGCTCAAGGGTTGGGCTGAGCCGAAGGTGATCGTGCGCTTCTGGATCATCAGCTTCCTGCTCGTGCTGGCAGGTCTGTCGACACTCAAACTGCGATGAGCATCCCGCGAGCTCAAGCCGATGCGCACAACGCCCACGCCGTGGTCGTCGGGCTCGGCAAGAGCGGCTATTCGGCGGCGCGCTACCTGCTTGCTCATGGCTTCGAAGTTGCGGTGACCGACAGCCGCGCAGAGCCTCCGGAACTGCCGCGCCTGGCCGCTCTGGGCAGCGAGCTTGGCCGCCAGATCACCGTGCGTCGCGGCGGTTTTGACGCCTCGCTCCTGGAAGGAGCGACCTTGTTGGTGCTCTCGCCGGGGGTCGCGCCGGTCGGTGCGTTCTTCGAGCTCGCGCGCGCCAAGGGCCTGAGCATCATCGGGGACATCGAGCTGTTCGCGCGCGCCGCACAGGCGCCGATCGCAGGCATCACCGGCACCAATGGCAAGAGCACGGTGACCACGCTGCTCGCGCAGATGGCCGCGCGCGCCGGCGTGCGCGTGCGCGCCGGCGGCAATCTCGGGCCTCCGGCGCTCGAGCTGCTCGATGAGCGCACGCAACTCTACGTGCTCGAGCTCTCGAGCTTTCAGCTCGAGAGCACCGCTACGTTAGCGCTCGCGGCCGCCACAGTGCTCAACGTGACGGCCGATCATCTGGACCGTTATGCCGATATCGAGGCCTATGCCGCCGCCAAGGCGCGCATCTATGCGCATTGTGAAGTGGCGGTCGTCAATCTGGATGATGCGCGCGTAGCGGCGATGGTCGGGCCTGCGCGCCGGCGCCTGAGCTTCTCGCTGCGCGCCGAGGCTGGCGCTGACTATACCCTGGTACAACGCGCGGGCGGCGAGCCGTGGCTGGTACGTCGCGGTGAGCCGCTGCTGTCGCTGGCAGCTCTGAGACTCAAGGGCGCCCACAACGCAGCCAATGCGCTGGCCGCGCTGGCGCTCGGGGAGGCGCTGTCGCTGCCGCGGCCGGCCATGCTCGAGGAGCTGCGAGCGTTTACCGGACTCGCGCATCGCATGCAGTGGATCGCCGAGATACGTGGCGTGCATTACATCGATGACTCCAAGGGCACGAACGTCGGGGCCACGCTCGCGGCAGTCAGCGGGCTGCCCGGTCCGCTGCTCGTGATCCTTGGCGGCGAAGGCAAGGGTCAGGATTTCACACCCTTGCGCGGCGCCTTCGCCGGCAAGGTGCGCTGCGCCGTGCTCATCGGCCGCGACGCCGCCGTGCTCGCCGCCGCGCTCGAAGGCGTATGCGAGTATCGCCATGCGCAGAGCCTGGAGGCGGCGGTCGAGATGGCCGCTGCACTGGCGCGGCCTGGCGATACCGTGTTGCTGTCTCCGGCCTGCGCGAGCCTGGATATGTTTCGCGACTATGCACAGCGCGGCGATATGTTTGCCGCGGCCGTGCACAGGCTGGCTGCATGAGCGCCGCGACGCTGGCGCTGGCCGAGCCGCGGCTGCGCGATCGCGCTCCGGCACTCGATGGCATCACCATCATTCTGACCGTGTCGATCGTGTTGCTCGGTCTGATCATGGTGACCTCGGCCTCCATCACGGTGGCGGGGCGCGATGGCGATCCCTTCTTCTATCTGGAGCGCCAGCTGTTACTGGTGCTGATCGGCTCGGCGCTGGCCGGCGTGACGTTCGCGATTCCGAGCCAGAAGCTCGAGCAATGGGCGCTGCCGCTATTGCTGACCGCCGTGGCGTTGCTGTGCATCGTGCTGCTGCCGGGGCTCGGTCATATGGTCAACGGCAGCCGCCGCTGGCTGCGCCTGGCCGGGCTGAGCTTTCAGGCCTCAGAGGCCGCGCGAGTGCTTACACTGATCTACATCGCCAGCTATGCAGTGCGCTATGAGGAGGCGTTGCGCTCGGGCATGTCCGGTCTGGGACGGCCGCTGTGCCTGCTGGCGCTCATTGCGCTGCTGCTGCTGCTCGAGCCCGACTTCGGCGCCGCGAGCGTGCTGTTCATCACCGGATTTGGCGTGCTGTTCCTGGCCGGCGCGCGCCTGCGTTACGTGGCGGCGATGCTGCTCGCCGTAGTGGGCTCGATGGTGCTGCTCGTGATCTTCTCGAGCTACCGGCTGCGTCGTTTCACGGCTTTTCTGGATCCGTGGGCCGACCCGTTCAACAGCGGCTTTCAACTCACGCAGTCGCTGATTGCCATTGGCCGCGGCCAGTGGTTCGGCGTCGGGCTGGGCGCGAGCGTGCAGAAATTGTTCTACCTGCCCGAGGCGCACACCGATTTTCTGTTCGCTGTGCTCGCCGAGGAACTCGGTCTGGTCGGTGTGGTGCTGACGCTCGGACTGTTTCTGGCTCTGACCTGGCGCGTCTTTGTGATCTCGCGCCGTGCCTGCGAGGCGGGACTGAAATTTCCCTCCTACCTGGCCGCGGGTTTCGGCCTGTGGCTCGGCGTGCAGGCCTGCATCAACATCGGCGTGAACATGGGCGTGCTGCCGACCAAGGGTCTGACGCTGCCGCTCATGAGCTATGGGCGCAGCAGCCTGATCGTGACCCTGGCCTGGCTCGGCATCGTACTGCGCGTGCATCACGAGACGGTGCGTGCGGCCCGACGAGCGCCGCGGGAGCTGCGCGCATGAGTGCAGCTGCCTCGGCGCCGTTGGCACTGATTCTCGCGGGCGGGACGGGCGGTCACGTGTTTCCGGCACTCGCACTCGCGTGCGAGCTGCGCGAGCGCTCCTGGCAGGTCGTCTGGCTCGGCACGCGCAGGGGACTGGAGGCGCGTCTCGTGCCGAGCGAGAACATCACGATCGAGTGGCTATCGGTCAGCGGACTGCGAGGCAAGAGCTGGCTGGTCTGGCTTGCTGCGCCATTGAGGCTCACGCGCGCGCTGCTGCAGGCACTGGCCGTCATCCGCCATCGGCGTCCCGCGCTGGTCGTCGGTCTGGGTGGCTTTGTAGCCGGTCCTGGCGGCGTGGCGGCGTGGATGATGCGCAAGCCGCTGCTCATACATGAGCAGAATGCCATCGCCGGCTTCACCAATCGCTGTCTGGCGAGGCTTGCCGATAGGGTGCTGACGGCCTTTCCCGGCAGCTTTCCGGCCAGCGTCGGCGCGCAGGTGATTGGCAATCCGGTCAGACGCGAGATCAGTGCCTTGCCGCCCCCGCTGCAGCGCTTCGCGACGCGCGGCCCTGGCATCCGGCTGCTCGTGCTCGGCGGCAGTCAGGGCGCGGCACGGCTCAACGCGATCGTGCCATTCGCGCTCGCGCGGCTCGCCGCATCCATGCTGTTCGAAGTGCGGCATCAATCCGGCGAGCGCGGGCTCGAGGCTGCGCAGCGTGCCTACCTGGACGCTGGCGTAGCAGCGCGGCTGCAACCATTCATCGAAGAGATGGCCGAGGCTTATGGCTGGGCCGACCTCGTGATCTGCCGCGCGGGCGCATTGACCGTCTCGGAGCTTGCCGCGGCCGGAGTGGGCGCCGTGCTCGTGCCTTTTCCGGCCGCCACGGATGATCACCAGAGCCGCAATGCCGAGATCCTGGTGGCCGCAGGCGCCGCGGTGATGATTCCGGAACGCGAGCTCACTGCGCCGTGGCTGGCCGAGCGGCTCGCGGCATTGTGCAGCGGGCGCGGCCGCCTGATTGCGATGGCCGAACACGCGCGCGCATTAGCGCGGCCGCGTGCGCTGGAAGATCTGGCCAACGCCTGCAGCGAGCTGGTTCGCACCTCGGACCACGGAGCCGCGGCATGAACGCCCCGCCGCGAGCGCTCAGGCCTCTGGCGACATTAATGCCCAGCAGCGCGCGCATGCGGCGCATCGAGACCATTCACTTCGTCGGCATCGGCGGCAGCGGCATGGGCGGTATCGCCGAAGTGCTGATCAATCTCGGCTATCGCGTACAGGGCTCGGATCTGAAGCCCAATGCGATCACCGAACGGCTCGCGGCACTGGGCGCCAAAATCTGCATCGGCCACAAGGCTGCTCACGCCGATGGGGCCGATGTCGTCGTGGTCTCGAGCGCAATCCCGCGCGATAACCCCGAGGTGCAGGCCGCGCAGGCGCGCCGCGTGCCGGTCGTGCCGCGCGCCGAAATGCTCGGCGAGCTCATGCGCTTTCGCGAATCGATCGCGGTGGCCGGCACGCATGGCAAGACGACGACCACGAGCCTGATCGCCAGCGTACTGGCGGAAGGCGGCGAGGATCCGACCTTTGTGATCGGCGGGCGCCTCAAGAGTACCGGCAGCAATGCGCGGCTCGGCGCCGGCCGTTATCTGGTGGCCGAGGCCGACGAGAGCGACGCCTCGTTCACGCATCTGCAGCCCGTGATCGCGGTCATCACCAATATCGACAACGATCATCTGGGAACCCACGGCGGGGACTTCGCGAAACTCGAGGCGAGCTTCGTGGATTTTCTGCATAACCTGCCGTTCTACGGCCTCGCGGTGCTGTGTGGCGACGATGAACACGTGCACAGCATGCTCGCGCGCGTGGGCCGGCCGTTCCTGACCTATGGCCTGCGCGAGGGCCTGGATGTGCGCGCGAGCGAACTGGTGCGCGAGCGCCTCGGCACGCGCTTCCAGGTCACCCGTCCGCGACACGCCACAGCGTTGCCGGTCATGCTCAATCTGGCGGGCACTCACAACGTGCGCAATGCCCTGGCCGCTATCGCCGTGGCCAGCGAGCTCGGCGTTGCCGATGAGGCGATCTGCCGCGCGTTGGCAGGCTTCCAGGGCATCGATCGGCGCATGCAATACCTGGGCGACGCGAAAATCGCGGCCGGCAAGGTCAGCATCGTTGATGACTATGGACATCATCCGACCGAGATTGCCGCGACGCTCGAGGCGTTGCACCAGGCGTGGCCCGATCGCCGCCTGGTGCTCGTGTTCCAGCCGCATCGCTACACGCGCACGCGCGACCTGCTCGATGATTTCGCCAACGTGCTGGCCACGGTCGAAGTACTGTTGGTCGCGGAGGTCTACGCGGCCGGTGAGGCGCCGATCAAAGGCGCCGATGGCCGCGCGATCTGCCGCGCCGTGCGCAGCCGCGGACGGGTCGAGCCGGTGTTCGTCGCGCGACTCGAGGAGCTTGCCGCGGCGCTGACCGGCGTGCTGCGCGACGGCGATGTGATCGTGACCATGGGCGCCGGCCACATCGGCGCGATCGCCCAACAGCTGGCCGAAGAGCTCTCGCGAGTGAAGCCATGAATCCCGGCATCTCACCTGATTTCATGCCGCGCGTGCGCTGGCGCGAGCCGATGGCGGCCCATACCTCATGGCGTGTCGGCGGTCCGGCCGACATGTTCTTCAGTCCGCGCGACATCGAGGATCTGGCTGCGTTCCTGCGCACGCTGCCGGCCGAGATACCGGTCTACTGGGTCGGTCTGGGCAGCAATCTGCTGGTGCGCGATGGCGGTATCCGTGGCGTGGTCGTGGCCACGCCGGGCGCCTTCACGCGCATCGAGCGGCGCTCGCAGACCCGCATCTACTGTGAGGCCAGCGTGCCGTGCGCGCGCATCGCGCGCGGCTGCAATAACTGGGGCCTTGCGCAGGGTGAGTTCTTCAGCGGCATTCCGGGCACGCTTGGCGGTGCGCTGGCCATGAATGCGGGCGCGTTCGGCGATGAGACCTGGCGTCATGTGCACAGCGTCGAGACGCTGGACCGGCATGGGCAGCGCCGCCAGCGCCCGGCGCAGGACTTTCGCATCGGTTATCGGCAGGTCGAGCTGGCCGCAGCGGGCGCCGCGCTCGAGGAATGGTTTATCGCTGCCGAGCTGCAATTCGAGCCGGGTACGAGCGCGCAGGTCGCCAGCGTGCGTGCATTGACGGAATTGCGGCGACAGACCCAGCCGCTGGGGGAATGGAGCTGTGGTTCGGTTTTCAGGAATCCGCCCGGCGATCACGCCGCGCGCCTGATTGAGGCCGCGGGACTGAAGGGCTATCGCATTGGCGATGCCGTGGTATCCGAAAAGCACGCGAACTTCATGATCAACGAGGGCCACGCGAGCGCGCAGGAGCTCGAACAGTTGATCGGCCATGTGCAGCAGAGCGTCGAGCGGCTCTTCGGCATCAGGCTCGAGCCCGAAGTGCGCATCGTCGGTGAGAGCGCGAGCGCCCCCGCGGGGACGCAGGATCACTGATGCGCCTGCATTATCTGCCAAAGGCCAATCAGCACGTTCGCGAGGCGGCGAAATTCGGGCGCGTGGCGGTGCTGCTGGGCGGCAGCTCGAGCGAGCGCGAGGTGTCGCTGCTCAGTGGCCACGCCGTGCTCGCAGCGCTGCAGCTTCGCGGCGTGCAAGCCCAGGCCTTTGACCCGGCTTTGCGTGCGCTCGCGCAGCTGCACGAGTTGCAGATCGATCGGGTCTGGATCGCGTTGCACGGACCCGGCGGCGAGGACGGAACGCTGCAGGGCGCGCTGGAGTTTCTCGGCATTCCCTACACCGGCAGCGGCGTCATGGGCTCGGCCATCGGCATGGACAAGCTGCGCACCAAATGGCTCGCGCAGGCGGTCGGGGTCCCGAGTGCGGAGTTCCTGGTGCTGCGTTCGAGCGCCGATTGCGAGCTCGCGATCGAGCGGCTCGGTCTGCCCTTGTTCGTCAAACCCGGCTCGCAGGGCTCGAGTGTCGGCATCTCACGCGTGGAGCGCGCCGAAGATCTGCCGGCCGCGCTGCAGGCAGCGCAGAGCTTCGATCCGGTCGTGTTCGCCGAGCGGCTCTTACCGGGGGCCGAGTACACGGTGGCTGTGTTGCAGGGCCAGGCGCTGCCATCGATCCGCATCGAGACCCCGCGCAGCTTCTACGACTATGAGGCCAAGTACCTGCGCAACGACACGCGCTACGTGTGTCCGTCCGGCCTGTCCTCGCAGGCCGAGTCGCACCTCGGCGCCCTGGCGCTCGCCGCCTACGAAGCCTGTGGCGCCGAGGGTTGGGGGCGCGCGGATTTCATGCTGGATCGAACCGGTCGGCCGCAGTTGCTCGAGATCAACACGGTACCGGGTATGACCGATCATAGCCTGGTGCCGATGGCGGCGCGCGCCGCCGGGATCGATTTCGAAGAGCTCGTCTGGCGCGTGCTCGAGACCAGTTACGCGCGTGAGCCGCGGCGGGCGGCGGCCTGATGTTGCTCCAGCGCAAGCGCAACAATCGGCGCGGCGGCCCGCGCGCGCTCGGGCGCTATCTGCCGCGCCTGCATTGGCGCGGCATTGGCCTGAGTCTCGCCGCGCTCGCGCTGAGCGCATTGGCGCTGGCCACACTGCTGTGGCTGATTGATCAGCCCATTCAGCGCGTGATCGTCACCGGCCGATTGCAGCGCGTGTCGGCGCTGGATGTGGAAAAAATCGTGCGCAGCCGCCTGCACGGCGCCGGGCTCGTGACGGTTGATCTGGAGGACATCAGTGCCGGTCTGCGCACTCTGCCCTGGGTCGATGGCGCGACGGTGCAGCGCAGCTGGCCGCGCGCGCTGCGCATCGAGATCATCGAGCAGTCTGCCGTCGCGCGCTGGAACGACAGCGGTCTGCTCAATGCACGCGGGCAATTGTTTATGAGCGAGGCGCGCTTCGTGCCGCCCGAGCTGCCGCTGTTGTCCGGTCCACTCGGGTCCGAAGCGGAGGCGACCGCGCGCTATCTGGCCTTTCAGGGACGACTCACCGAAGCCGGATTGCGTCTGATCGCACTGACGCTCGATGCGCGTGGTGCACTGAGCCTGCGGCTCGATAACGGTGTGGAACTGCGGCTCGGCAGACTGCAGATCGATGCGCGCTTCGAGCGCTTCATGACGGTTGCCGCGAAGCTCGTGAGCCAGCGCGCCACGGACATCGCCTATGTCGACATGCGCTACAGCAACGGCTTTGCCGTGGGCTGGAAGGGCCGCGGCGCTCATCTGGCCTGGCGCCCGGCAGTGCGCGCCCTGGCGGGCGCAGGGGCGCACATCAATGGCTAAGAAATCCGACAAACAGGTCATCGTTGGCCTGGACATCGGCACCTCGAAAGTCCTCGCGCTGGTCGGGGAGATCACGGCCGAGGCGACCATCGAGGTCATCGGCATGGGCAGCCAGCCCTCACGCGGCCTGAAGAAGGGTGTCGTGGTCAACATCGAATCCACGGTGCAGTCGATCCAGCGCGCGGTCGAGGAGGCCGAGCTCATGGCCGATTGTGAAATCAATTCGGTTTACACCGGCATCGCCGGCAGCCACGTGCGCAGTCTCAACTCGCACGGCGTGGTTGCGATTCGCGATCGCGAGGTCACGCACGCGGACGTCGAGCACGTGATCGAGGCGGCCAAGGCGGTCGCGATTCCGGCAGACCAGCGCATCCTGCATGTGTTGCCGCAGGAATTTCTCATCGATGGTCAGGAGGGCATCCGCGATCCGATCGGCATGTCCGGGGTGCGACTCGAGGCCAAGGTGCACATCGTGACCGGCGCGGACAGCGCGGCGCAGAACATCATCAAATGCGTGCAGCGCTGCGGTCTCGTGGTCGAGGACGTCGTACTGGAGCAGCTGGCTTCGAGCTTCGCGGTGCTGACCGATGATGAAAAGGAGCTCGGTGTGTGCCTGGTTGACGTCGGCGGCGGCACCACCGATATCGCGGTGTTCAGCGCCGGCGCGATTCGCCATACCGCCGTGATACCGATTGCCGGCGATCAGGTGACCAACGACATCGCCGTCTCGATGCGCACGCCGACGCAGTACGCCGAGGACATCAAGATCCGCTATGCCTGCGCGCTCTCGCAGCTGGCCAATCCCGACGAGAGCATCGAGGTGCCCAGTGTCGGGGACCGTCCGGCGCGGCGCCTCGCGCGCCAGACGCTGGCTGAGGTCGTGGAGCCGCGTTACGAGGAACTGTTCAACCTGATTCGCGAGGAATTGCAGCGCAGCGGTTTCGAGGAAGTCATCGCCGCCGGCATCGTGCTGACCGGCGGCAGCGCGCGCATGGAAGGGGCGATCGATCTGGCCGAGGAGATCTTCCATGTGCCGGTGCGCCTCGGGCTGCCGGGCCAGGTCAAGGGTCTGGGCGATGTCGTGCGCAATCCCATCTATTCGACCGGCGTGGGGCTGCTGCTCTACGCGCGCGAAAACGCGTCGCCTGCTTCGCGCTCGGCCGCCCTCAGCGGCAACCTGACGGGCGCATTCGATCGCATGAAGAGTTGGTTCAAAGGCAATTTCTGATCAATCGACCCCGGAACTCAACGTAAGGAGCTGACATGTTTGAACTGATGGATGCATACAGCCAAAGCGCTGTAATCAAGGTGATAGGCGTGGGAGGCGGCGGCGGCAACGCGGTCTCTCATATGGTGACCAGCGGCATCGAGGGCGTGGATTTCATTTGCGTCAATACGGACTCGCAGGCGTTGAAGGCCTCGAAGATCAAGACCTCGCTGCAGATCGGAGCGAGCATTACCAAGGGACTGGGCGCGGGCGCCGATCCTGAAGTGGGCCGGCAGGCCGCAATGGAGGACCGCGATCGCATCGTCGAGCTGATCGAGGGCTGCGACATGCTGTTCATTACGGCCGGTATGGGCGGGGGCACCGGTACCGGGGCCGCGCCGGTCGTGGCGCAGATTGCGCGCGAGCTCGGCATCCTCACGGTTGCGGTCGTGACCAAGCCGTTTCAGATGGAGGGCGGCAAGCGCTGCATGGTCGCCGACCATGGGATCGCCGAGCTGACCAAGACCGTCGACTCGCTCATCACGATCCCGAACCAGAAGCTGCTCACGGTGCTGGGACCTGCGACCACATTGCTCGATGCGTTCAAGGCCGCGAATCAGGTTCTGCAGGGGGCGGTTCAGGGCATCGCCGAGCTCATCACGCGCCCGGGCCTGATCAACGTCGATTTCGCTGATGTACGCACGGTCATGAGCGAGACCGGCATGGCCATGATGGGTAGCGGATCGGCCAGCGGGGAGAACCGCGCGCGTCAGGCCGCCGAGACGGCGGTGTCATCGCCGCTGCTGGAGGATATCAATCTCGCGGGCGCGCATGGCATCCTCGTCAACGTGACCGCGGGCCTGGATCTCTCGATCGGCGAGTTCGAGGAAGTGGGCAATATCGTCAAGGAGTATGCCTCCGAGGACGCGACGGTGGTGGTCGGCACGGTCATCGATCCGGATATGTCCAATCAGATCCGCGTAACCGTCGTTGCCACCGGTCTGGGTCGAGGCGCCGCCGCGCAGCGCATGCGCGCCGAAGCGACGCGCGAGACGCGCAGTGAGCTCACGGGACGCGACTGCGTTGGTGCGCGCGTCGAGCCGGGTGCATTGCGTGCCGCTCGTCCGCGCGGGCCCCTGAGCCAGAGCGACTACAGCGCACTCGAGCGCCCGACCATCGTGCGGCACCAGCAACGTGCTGTAGGCGATGGCCTGCGTACGGAGCCGGAGCCGGAGGAGCTGCTGGATATTCCGGCGTTTTTGCGACGTCAGGCCGACTAGAGCGGCACACATGCGCCTCTGGCCTAGGGCGCGAGGGGCTCGCCCTATGCTAGGTTAGCGTCAAGTCATGAGGCAGCCAGTCCTGGTCTATGCAGGACGGGTTGCCGGCGGACCAATGATTGAAGGTTCAAGCTATGGTCGGACAAAGAACGTTACGCACCTCGATTCGAGCGACCGGGGTGGGATTGCATACCGGCAAGCAGGTCATGATGACGCTGCGGCCGGCACCACCCGATAGCGGCATCTGCTTCCGGCGCGTCGATCTGCCGCAACCGATCGACATTGCCGCGCGCGCCGCGAATGTGGGGGAGACCACGCTGGGTACCACGCTCGTGAATGGTTCGGCGCGCATCTCGACGGTCGAGCATCTGCTGTCAGCCTTTGCGGGCCTGGGCATCGACAACGCCGTCATCGAGGTCACCGCGGGCGAGGTGCCGATCATGGATGGCAGCGCCGGGCCGTTTGTATTCCTGCTGCAGTCGGCGGGCATCGAGGAGCAGGCGGCTCCCAAACGCTTCATCCGCATCAAGAAGACAGTGCGGGTCGAAGACGGCGACAAATGGGCCCGCTTTGACCCGTTCGAGGGCTTCAAGGTCAATTTCGAGATCGAATTCGATCACCCGGTCTTCAAGCGTCGCCTGCAACGCGCCTCGATGGATTTCTCCACGACTTCATTTCTCAAGGAGATCAGTCGCGCTCGCACGTTCGGCTTCATGCGTGATCTGGAGACGCTGCGCGCGCACAACCTCGCCCTGGGCGGCACGCTCGAGAATGCGATCGTACTCGACGATGTCGGCGTGATGAATGAAGATGGCCTGCGATACGAGGACGAATTCGTCAAGCACAAGATCCTCGATGCGATCGGTGATCTGTATCTGCTCGGCCACAGCCTCATCGGCGAATTCAGCGGTCACAAGTCCGGTCACGGTCTGAACAATGCGTTGCTGCGCGCATTGCTGCAGGACCCTGAGGCCTCGGAAGAGGTCGTGTTCGAGAGCGCCGAGCAGGCGCCCATTTCGTACGTTGCGGCCTCGGTCGCGACGCAGGCGCTGGCGTCCTAAGGCTTTTAGCTCACTGCGACGCGCACGCGCGTGCACTGCATCGCAGCATCACGCGCGGCGATCTGGGCTTCGATCGCCACGAGCGCATAGCGCAGACGCGTGCACCAGGCTGCCGAATCGGCAAAGACCACGAGCTCGGTGCCCTTGGGCACGGCATTGACGATATGCGTGGCCAGCTCGGCCGGCACGAGCTCGCGCAGCCAGTGCACCCAGGACTGCTGCTGCGGCAGCCGCGCGGCGAGCTCGCGCAGTTGCGGACCTGTGCTCAGTAAGTCTTTGATTTTGGAAGGTGATTTACCATATAGAGGACGCGCTGAGCGATTCCGTGCGCGAGTCTTCTTGTCATGGTCAGGCTTCTTGTGCATAGTCGCGCGCACCGATCAAAGGCAATTGACGACCACCGGGGCCGCGATTGCAGCAACAAAGGTAGTGCATTTGGCCACAGCCAGACGGGAGCGGCGATTGTGAATGTCATATTCTGCTCGCGCCGTCTGACCCGCGCTTTCAACCTGTCTCATCCCATAACGCTAAGTCTGTTGAGCCTGCTGGGCCTGGGTCTGCTCGCAGGCATGTTCGCGCTCGGGGTGGCGCTTGGGCAGCACAGCACGGCGCCGATGTCAGTGCTGAGCCCGGCCGCAGCGCTGCATGCGGAGCAGCAGCAAATCACCGCGTTGAGGTCAGACGTGCAGGACAAGGTCGACGCGCTGGCGCTGCGCCTCGGCACAATCAATGCGAATCTGATCCGTCTCAATGCGCTCGGCAAGCAGCTTACGCAGATGGCGAATATCAATAGCCGCGAATTCGATTTTGATCACGATCCGCCTTTGGGTGGCTCGGACTCCGATGGCGTCGGCCGAGGCGCGCAGATTCCGGACATCACGACGATGATCGATCAGTTGGGCCGTCGCATCGATGACCGCAGTGCGCAGTTCTCTTCACTCGAGAACGTGATTCTGGGCCGACAGCTGTCGGCGGAGATCAAACCCAGCGGCCGGCCCGTGCATGAGGGTTACATCTCATCCTATTTCGGCGAGCGCATGGATCCCTTCAATGGTGAGGAGGCCATGCATAAAGGCGTGGACTTCGCGACCGACGCCGGCAGCGACGTACTCGCGGTGGCGGCCGGTATCGTGACCTGGGCCGGACCGCGCGAGGGCTACGGTAATCTCGTCGAGATCAATCACGGCAACGGCTATACGACGCGCTATGCACACAACGCGCAGATGCTCGTGCATGTCGGGGATGAGGTGCAGCGCGGCCAGGCTGTCGCCGTGGTGGGCTCCACGGGGCGCTCAACTGGCCCGCATGTGCACTTTGAGGTAGTGCGGGACGGCCGGCAGATCGATCCGATGGCCTACGTCGGGCGCTAGCGGCACCAGCACTGCGCAGCGCCGGCTGGCGCGAGCTCACGGAAGTCGCGCTTGTAGAACGACTACTTCGGCGCACTGTCTAGCTTTACAATACCGATTCTTGGCCTGGCGCGCGCTGTCTCAAGCCGCTGATGGCGCTCATTTTTTTCCAAAGGATTGCTTGTGCTTCAGGCGCTGACGCGTGTTTTTGGCAGTCGCAACGACCGGCTCATCAAGAGTTACTCACGGTTGGTGCGCGAGGCGGGGGCCCACGAGAGCGCATTGCAGGGTCTGTCCGATGAGGCCTTGCGGGCCAAGACCGCACAATTTCGCACGCAGCTGCAGCAGGGCAGCACGCTGGATCAGCTGTTGCCGGAAGCTTTCGCGCTCGTGCGCGAGGCCGCCCGGCGCACGCTCGGATTGCGTCACTTCGATGTCCAGTTGATCGGCGGCATAGCGTTACATCAGGGGCGCATCGCCGAGATGCGCACCGGCGAGGGCAAGACGCTGATGTCGACGCTCGCGGCCTATCTGAATGCGCTGCCCGGAGAGGGCGTGCATGTCGTGACGGTCAACGAATATCTGGCGCAGCGTGATGCGGATTGGATGGGCCCGATCTACCGCTTCCTCGGACTGAGCGTCGGCGTGATCCGCAATTCCCAGGATTCGGCCGAGAAGCGGGCCGCCTATGCCTGCGACATCACTTACGGCACCAACAACGAATTCGGCTTTGATTACCTGCGCGATAACCTCGCCTTCCGGCTCGAGGATCGCGTGCAACGCTCCTTGTCGTACGCAATTGTCGATGAGGTCGATTCGATCCTGATCGATGAGGCGCGCACGCCCTTGATCATCTCGGGGCCGGCCGAGGAGAGCACTGAGATATACCTGCGCATCAATGAGCTGGTACCGCGGCTCACGCGCCAACAGGTCGAGGAAGGGCCCGGAGATTTCTCGGTCGACGAGAAGGGCAAGCAGGTGCACCTGACGGAAGCAGGGCACGAACGCGTCGAGCAGCTCATGGTCGAGGCCGGCTTGTTGCGCGAGGGTGAGAGCCTGTATGACACGGCCAACATCCGCCTGATGCACCACCTGAACGCGGCGCTGCGCTCGCACGCGCTCTACAAGCGCGATGTTGAATACATCGTGCGCGGCGGCGAAGTCATCATCGTCGATGAATTCACCGGCCGCACGATGCCGGGTCGGCGCTGGTCGGACGGGCTGCATCAGGCGATCGAGGCTAAAGAGGCCGTGCGGGTGCGCGAGGAGAATCAGACCGTCGCCTCGATCACGTTCCAGAACTATTTTCGTCTCTACAAGAAGCTCGCCGGCATGACCGGCACCGCAGACACCGAGGCGCCGGAATTCCTGCAGATCTACGGCCTCGAGGTCGTCGTGATCCCGACCCACCGGCCCATGATCCGCAAGGATCATCCGGATTTCGTCTATCTGAATCAGAAAGACAAATTCGAAGCGATCATCGATGACATCAAGGAATGCGTTCAGCGCTCACAGCCCGTGCTGGTTGGCACGACCTCGATCGAAACCTCGGAATTCCTTTCCGGTCTGCTGAGCAAGCAGAGCATTGCGCATCAGGTGCTCAACGCCAAGCAGCACGAGCGCGAAGCGCACGTGATCGCGCAGGCCGGCCGCCCCGGCACCGTGACCATAGCCACCAACATGGCCGGCCGCGGCACCGATATCGTGCTCGGCGGCAATCTCGAAGCCGAGCTTGCGGCGCTGCGCGAGGCGCAGAGCCTCGCGGAGGGCGCAGTCGCTACCCCGCCCGAGCAGATCGAAGCCCAGCGCACGGCTGCCAGAGCGGCCTGGCAGTCACGCCATGATCAGGTCATCGGCGCCGGCGGTCTGCACATCGTCGGCACGGAGCGTCACGAGTCGCGACGCATCGACAATCAATTACGCGGCCGCTCGGGACGGCAGGGCGATCCGGGCTCGAGCCGCTTCTATCTGTCGATGGAAGATAATCTGATGCGCATCTTCGGCGATCCGACGCGCACCAAGCGCCTGCTGCAGTTCGCCGGCATGAAGGAAGGTGAAGTCATCGAGAGCGGCATGCTCACGCGCCAGATCGAGAAGGCGCAGCGCAAGGTCGAGTCGCACAATTTCGATATTCGCAAGCAGTTACTGTTGTTCGACGATGTGGCGAACGATCAGCGCAAGGTCATCTACCAGCAGCGCACGGAGATTCTCGGCACCGCCGACATGAGCGGAGCGATCATCGAAATGTTCGACGATGCGCTCAACGGTCTGGTCGATGAGTTCGTCGTGCCCAACAGCGCGACGCAGGACTGGAATCTCGAGGGCCTGCAGCAGGCATTGCGGCGCGACTTCAACGTGACGGTGACGCCAGGCAGCTGGCTCGAGAGCGAGCCGGAGCTCGAGGCAGCAACACTGCGCGCACGGGTGCTCGAGGCCGTGCGCGGCGCGTATCAGCAGAAGATCGAGCGTACCGGCGCGCCGATCATGCGGCACGTCGAGCGCGACGTGGTGCTGCGCACCCTCGATCAGCACTGGCGCGATCATCTCGCCGCCATGGATTATCTGCGCCAGGGCATACACCTGCGCGGCTACGCGCAGAAGGACTATCGCTTCGAGTACAAGCGCGAGGCCTTCGAGCTGTTCTCGGCCATGCTCGATCGGGTGCGCTTCGATACGGTCGCGACGCTCGCGAAGATCGAGGTGCGCACACCGGAGCAGATCGAGCGCGAGGAGGCCGAGCGGCGCGAGCGGCTCATGCGGGCGCTGCAGGCGCAGCACGCCGAAGTGCTGCCCTTGCTCGGTGCCGCTGAGCCCGAGCCGGCAGCGCCGGTATCCGCACGCTCGGCAGCTGCGCAACCGCTGGCCGCGCCCAGACAGGGCGAGCCGCTCGAGCCCGTCGCGCCCTTCGTGCGTCAGGAGCGCAAGGTCGGGCGCAACGAGCCCTGTCCGTGCGGCTCG
>Ga0302324_100005935_pt1 | contig 26519 bp, 33 predicted proteins | sample Palsa_T0_1_FD_201949 | JGI IMG/M metagenome (GOLD analysis project Ga0302324, IMG submission 201949) | Peat permafrost microbial communities from Stordalen Mire near Abisko, Sweden - Palsa_T0_1 | ecosystem: Environmental > Terrestrial > Soil > Palsa > Peat permafrost | place: Sweden: Abisko... | reverse complement strand
GCGCAGCAACAGCAACCAGCGCAGCAAGACCGCCCCGCCGACGCCCCTTCTCTACTAAGGCCCCCCCCAAAATAGTCTCGTTCAATTTTCGATTTCGATTTTTTGCTTTTCCCCGTGAAGGCATCCCATAGCGAATCGCTCGGGTGTACGCTACCAGCAGGCTTGGCTACGTCTGGGGTGTTGACTTACGGTCTGACGCCTTTATCTCTCTCCGGTGCCCCACTCTTCCCGCCTCTTGGGAAGGGTTGGCGTAGTGCAGTCGTTCGCTCGGTGGGAATTTCAAATAGAAGTACCGATCCAATTTCGTTTCGGATGGGATCGCCGTCGGAGTCGCAGCACTCGATGCCAAACGATCCACAATCGCAGCACGCCGCCAAACCGAAAGCTTGGCTAGCCTGGAGCAGCGGGAAAGACAGCGCCTGGGCTCTCCACACCGTGCGTCAGGCCGCCGAATTCGACGTAGTTGCCTTGCTCACCACGGTCAACAGCACCCACCAACGCGTCGCCATGCACGCCGTCCGCGAGAGCCTGCTGGAAATTCAAGCCGCATCCGCAGCCTTGCCGCTAGTCAAAGTTCCAATCCCGTCACCATGCTCCAACGAAATCTACGAACAAGCAATGAGCCAGGCGATGGCCCGCGCGCGCGCCGAAGGCGTCCACTACGTAATCTTCGGCGATCTCTTCCTGGAAGACGTTCGCGCCTACCGCGAAAAGCAGCTGGCAGCTTGCGATATGACTCCAGTTTTTCCTCTGTGGGGTCGAAACACCCGCCAGCTAGCCGAAGAAATGCTGGCAGCCGGCCTGTCCGCGTTCCTAACCTGCATCGATCCGCGCCAGCTGGATCGCTCCTTCGCCGGACGCCGCTTCGACGCCGATCTACTAGCCGCCCTCCCGCCCCAAGTAGATCCCTGCGGCGAAAACGGAGAGTTCCACACCTTCGCCAGCGCCGGCCCCATGTTCCGCGCAACCACCCCAGTGACGCGAGGCGAAATCGTCGACCGCGACGGCTTCACCTTCGCCGACCTGCTCCCCCACCCCGCCACGCAACCCTAAGCCGTTCGCCACCATCCTCGCCAACCAAAACGACCTGCCCGGGCCCACCACACCGCCGGCCTTCAAATTTGGTTTTGACCTTACTGTAGAAGGTGCAGCCTTCGCCATCAAGCGCGCGAAAGCAAGCAAAGTCTTCCGCAGTTGCCAAGTGGACCGAGGTTTTGCAGCCCGACCTGGGTCTAAGTGCCCAGGAAGCCGACATGGTGTTGGTCGTTCTTTAGCTTCCAAAGTCAAAACCAAACCATGATCTCCGTGTGGGGTGCGGAGCGATCATCGGTGGACAGGAAGGATCGCCCGGCCGCCGGCGAAACGCCGAGTACATCGAAGAAATCAGTAGACACCATCTGATAGCTCGCTCGTTCACTCGACCCGCCACTGGCCTGAAAAATTCCGTCCGATATTCCCGAGCGCGCCACGACCGCCGCGGAATCTGCAGTCGCATAGCGGAGCCGCCGGTAGGCAGGTGAGGAGAAAATCCATTGCGTGTCAAAGGGAGATTTAACCGCGTGGAGAGAATAGAGTTGATTCGGCCGCGCCACCGGGAGTCGCGCGAACACTGCGCCATACAGCAACTGAAACACCGCGAGGTTCGCGCCAATGCCCAGCGCCAGGGTCAGAACCACCGTCAGGGCAAACCCAGGCGCCCTCCTCAACTGACGCCAGGCGTATCGCAAGTCATGCGCTGGGCGACCGAGCCACAACCATTCCCGGCTCTCGCATCTTTGCGATTTCAGCTCCATCGGGTTGTTCGCACCGTCCCGCCGTTCCGCCCGCAAGGTAGCCGACAATGCTCCAGTTTACCAAGCGAGCCAGAATACTAACTCCGCCCAAGAGCCAAAGCGACGTTCTGTTAAAGTCTTTGATCATCGCTCAGCACGAGCGCTCCGTTGCGCCACTTGCCAGCCCTATGCGCTCCGCAGGCTTCGATTTTGCCGTTGCTCTTCTGCGCCGCATGCTAACGCAAGTCGGCGATTTTCTGCTGCAGCCGCGAATTCTTCTCCTGCACCGACCGCGCCAACTCCTGCTTGTGCCCTTTCAGCCGCTCCGCCATTTTCGGATCCGAAGTCCCAATTATCTGCGCCGCCAAAATCGCCGCATTGGTAGCCCCTGCCTTATCGATCGCCATAGTAGCCACCGGAATCCCCGCAGGCATCTGCACGATCGCCAGCAAGGAATCCATCCCGTTCAGCGGAGTAGTCGCCAGCGGCACCCCAATCACCGGCAACGAAGTGACCGACGCCACCACCCCAGCCAGATGCGCCGCCCCGCCCGCGCCGACAATCAAGACTTTCAGCCCGCGCCCCGCCGCAGCAGCAGCGTACTCGTGCGTCCGGCCCGGCGAACGATGCGCCGAGCAAACTTCCATTTCATACGGAATCCCAAATTTCTCCAGCGTCCGGGAAACCTCCACCATCACCGGAAGGTCGGTATCCGAACCCATCAATATTCCAACGAGCGGGCTTGTAGGCATGCCTGGTTTCCTTGAACTATGAATTTAGAATTTGATCCCCACTGTCGACAGCGCCAACCGCCTCCAGCGGCGCCACCAACTCGATACCGTCGCCGCGCCGGATCGTTCCCTGTTCCAACACCCGGCACAACCACCCTCGCTGACCCTTTAGTTCCCGCTGCAGCCCCTGGCGAATTTGGTCCATGCGCGCGCACGGATGGCACGGCTCGCTGATTTCCAGAAGTGCTCCGCCGATCCGCATCCGCATCCCCGTCGCCAACCCCTGAAAATCCATCTTCACGATAGTTATGTTTTCCTTCACCACTCCCGGAGCGAGCTCAAACCGGCACAACGTCTCAAAGTCCATCAACGAGACTTGCCGCAAACTCCCCTTCCTTCCGTGAATGCACCCCTTAAACCCCTGCTGATAAACAGCAAGCGCCTCTTCCACCTCTTCCATCGGGAATCGGTGAATTTTACAAAGAAAGAGGTGCTTAACTTCAGCCAAATTCACTCCCCTATAGCGCTTTGCGCGCTCCGCTCCGGCTTCGCCATGCCGCCAATGTCTCGCCGGTAGTGGCAGCCCTCAAAGTGAAAATTACTACATACGTAGTAACACTTCGCAACCGCTTCCCCCAACGTAACCCCAGCACCAGCAGCGATTAACACTCTGCCACTACATGTGTAGTGTTCATTCCCTTTCTTGACAGTGCCCGCGTGGAAGACTAACCCCGCTTCCGGGCTACCTAGTCCCTCGATACGGCGATCGATTTTCGGATTTGCGGGATACCCCTCCGACGCCATCACCACGCACGCACTCGCACCGGGCTTCCATTTCGTCTCGAACGACTTCAGATCCCCGTCAGCGCAGGCCTTTAGCGCCACGGCAAGATCGAAGTCCATCCGCATCACCAGCGCTTCCGTTTCAGGGTCCCCCAGCCGGCAATTGAATTCCAGCACCTTAGGTCCCGCAGCCGTGAGCATCAACCCAAAGTACAGAAATCCCTTGTACGGAATCCCGTCGGTAGCCAGGCCGCGGATTGTCGGTTCGACGATTTGTTCCCGAATCCGCCGCTCGAGATCCGCGCTCATCAACGAATCGTCGCAGATGGCGCCCATCCCGCCAGTGTTCGGTCCCTTGTCACCATCGTACGCGCGCTTAAAATCGCGCGTGGGCGCGAGCGGGGTCCAGTGATTTCCGTCGGTGAGAATTATATAAGAGAGCTCCCGTCCCGAAAGACCCTCTTCGAGCAGCACCCGGTTGCCGGCGGTGCCGAATTCATTCTTCTCCATCGCGCGTTCGACGAACTCCGTGGCCTCGTCGGGCGACGACGTCACCAGCACGCCTTTCCCGGCAGCCAGCCCGTCCGCCTTGATCACCAGCGGCCAGTCCACTTCGCACAGCGCCGTATAAGCATCGAGCGCACTCTCGCAAATTTGATAGACTGCCGCGGTAGGAATTTTGTGCCGCTGCATGAATTGCTTCGCGAATATTTTGCTGCCCTCGAGCTGCGCCGCGCGCGCTACGGGCCCAACGATCGCCAGCCCGCGCGACGCGAATTCGTCAGCGACTCCCAGAACCAGAGGAACTTCGGGACCAACGACGGTAAGATCGGCGTGCAGCCTTTCCGCCAGCGCGGCCAGGGCCTTCACGTCTTTCGCGTCACAGGGAACGCATTCGGCGTCATCGGAAATGCCGCCGTTGCCGGGCGCGCACCAGATATGCTCCACGCCCGGGCTTTGCCGCAGTTTCCAGACGATGGCGTGCTCGCGCCCGCCGCCGCCAATGACCAAAATTTTCATCGACGAAGCACGATAAAGCGTTACCGCGGAAGGTGTCAACAGGCGAAGCGTGGGCCGGCCGGCCTTCTCCACGGATCTGCGAAAGAGTGTCGAATGGCCGCTTTTGTAGCGTTAAGGTATGGAGTGCTTTATAGTAATAGCTATGAGCTATGACTCAATCAGCCCGGAAGTCGTTCATGACGCCCTGAAGCCCTATGGTATAGATGCCGCACCGCGTCTCTGTGCATCGATTCGACAGTATCTGGATCTCCTAAAGCGTTGGAATCAAAGAATTTCTCTCACTTCGGTGCGGGGAACCGACGCCATGTTGCGTTTGCACTTCGGTGAATCCTTCTGGGCGACGAATTTAGCGGATTTTGGAAAAAGTCGGCTCGCCGACGTCGGTTCCGGACCTGGATTTCCCGGTTTAGCCCTGAAATTGGTCTGCCCAGATCTGCACGTGACTCTGATCGAATCGAACGCCAAGAAAGCCGCCTTCCTGGCGGAAGTTGCCCGCACTTTGGACCTGAAGGACGTTGAGATTTTCCGTGGCCGCGCCGAGACATGGGTACCGGACGGAAGGCATTTCGATTTCATGACCGCGCGTGCCGTCGGCAATTTTCCCGCCCTCTTGGACTGGGGTGCCTCGTACCTCTCACCCGGTGGCCGCGCCCTCCTATGGGTTGGACTGGACGCCATGCCGCATCTCCACGTTGACAGCCGCTGGTCATGGCAAGAGCCTTCCCTGATTCCCGGTTCTCAGCAGCGCTATATAGTCGTCGGCTCTTTGCTTTAATTTCTCCATTGTTCCCCGCAGAGCCTCGCATTCATCCGGTTGATTTCGATGGCAGTTTTCCGTTTTTAATGAAGTCAAATCCTTTGTATACATATGTTTACGATGAAATTGTTTCACGTGAAACAATGTCTTACCCGCCGGCCGGACGTGCCCTACGCGGAACATAGCCAATGGGTCCTACCGGTCCTGTGATGGCGAAACCGCACCGAATGTTTCACGTGAAACACCCGGGAGTCCCGCCTGTCCTCTTGCCACGGAATGTTCCACGTGGAACACTCACCCCGCGCGGCCTAGCCCAGTGCCGGTTGTTTCACGTGAAACAATCCCTCACGCGCCCCGCTGTCCGATGTTCCACGTGGAACAATGTCCCGGCCACTGCGGATCTCTGAGCTCGAGTGTTCCACGTGAAACACTTCCCGAGCTACTCGACACGGCCCCCCGATGTCCGGCGTGGAAGAATGCTCCCGCCGCTCCCTTCTCTAGCGCTCAAGTGTTCCACGTGAAACATTCCCCCGAGGTCCTCGGCACAGACGCTCCGATGTTCCACGTGGAACAATGCCGAGGCCGCTGTGTTCTCTAACCCGAGGTTGTTTCACGTGAAACACCTCCCAAGCTCATCGACACAGACCGTAGAAGCTCGGGTGTGAAAGAGTGCCCCCGTCGCTACCGATCTCGAATCGACTGTTCCACGTGAAACATCCCCCGAGCTACCCGACACAAACGGTCCGATGTTCCACGTGGAACAATGCCAGGGCCGCTGGGTTCTAGCACGAGTGTTTCACGTGAAACAATTCTCCGAGCGATTGGCGTCCGCGCTGAATGTTTCACGTGAAACATTTGCCAAGGGGAAAAAGCGAGTCAGTGGACGTCACGAAGCATATTTCGAAGAAAACGCGCGCCAAACATCCCAAAACGAGTGTTTCACGTGAAACAAGTTGCATCTGCAAAACGCTATGATAAATTCCTTCGCGGGCCTTGGAGAATTCTTTGGGTAAGATCATTGCGATCGCCAACCAGAAGGGTGGCGTCGGGAAAACGACAACTGCCGTCAATCTGGGAGCCTCACTCGCCGCTGCCGAGCAGCGGACCCTCATTATCGATACCGACTCGCAAGGTAATACCACCAGCTCCTTGGGCTTTCCCAAAGATCCCGCCCGCCGAACTCTCTACCACACTCTAATTCTTGACGAGCCATTTGACCGAGTCGTCATGCAAACTCAAGTTGAAGGCTTGGACCTCATCCCCTCCGACAAGAATCTTGTCGGCGCAGCCGTCGAATTAGTCGGAATGGAAAATCGCGAATATAGATTGAAGGCGATTCTCGACAGTATTCGCGACCGCTATCAATTCGTTTTGCTGGACTGCCCGCCGGCCCTCGATTTGATCACCCTAAATGCGCTGGCCGCGAGCGATTCAGTGCTGGTCCCCATCCAGTGCGAGTACCTGGCGCTGGAGGGCGTTTCTGAACTGCTCGATACGCTGATTCGCTTGCGGCGCACTATAAATCCAGCGCTCGCAATCGAGGGCATTCTTTTGACGATGTATGATGAGAGAACCACGCTATCCCGGCAGGTAGCATCCGACTTGCGCAGCTTCTTCGGAGCGCAGGTCTTCAATACGGTGATTCCGCGCAACGTACGCATCGCCGAAGCACCCAGCCACGGAAAGCCGGTAATCTTTTACGATATTCACAGCAAAGGCGCAGAAAGTTATATCCAGCTTGCACAGGAGGTAATGACCAATGTCGCGAAACGCATTGGGCAGGGGGCTTAGCGCATTAATTCGGGAGCCGGAATCATCACCGGCCTCGGCTATTCCGCCTTCCCCAGCATCAGACGCAACAGCGGCGCCAGCCGTTTCGAACGCTTTCGGCAGTCAAGCCGCAGCCGCAGGCCCAGTAACAGTGGGATCCGCAGTTCCAACGCGCCCCGAAGAAAGCTACATCCATATCGATATCGACTTGATCGATCCCAGTCCATATCAGCCGCGCACGCGCTTCCGCGAAGAGGCTCTCGAAGAGCTAGCTCGATCGATTCGTGCAACTGGAATCGTCCAGCCCTTGATCGTGCGAAGGAACGCCAGCCGCTACCAGCTAATTGCCGGCGAACGTCGCTGGCGCGCCGCTCAGCGTTGCGCGTTCCCAAAGGTTCCGGTGGTGGTGCGCGACGTCAGCGAAGCGTTCGCGCTCGAAATGACCCTGGTGGAAAACCTTCAGCGCGAAGATCTGAACCCGATCGAGCAGGCTACCGCATTCGAGCGGCTCATTCAGGAATTCCATCTCACCCAGGAGCAAGCTGCCGATCGAACTGGAAAGGATCGCGCCACGGTCGCGAATTCCCTGCGGCTGACAAAACTCGAGCGGCCGATCCAGGAACTCCTCGAAGACGGAAAACTTTCTGCTGGCCACGGGCGCGCGCTATTATCGATCCAGGATCCGCGCGAAAGATTGAGCGTTGCAAAGCGCGCCGCAAAAGGCGGAATGACCGTCCGCCAAATCGAAAAACTGGCGACGCGTGCGCCGCGGCTGGAGGCGCTTGCTCCGCCGCCGCTGGACGCAAATACCAAGGCGGCGATTCAAGAACTGGAATATGAATTTGGGACGCGGGTACTGATAAATCCGCGGACGCTCAAGCATCCCGGTGAATTGATTTTCGAGTTTTATAATAACGACGATTTGGTGAGGATTTACGACCGTTTGCTGAAGTAGATTTATTACTACAATTGTAGTAATACGGAAGGCATAGCGATGCCGTGGGGAATGCTCTCGCGTGGCAAACTAGAAACTGCTGATTGGACTGGGTTTATAGATGAAGGAGCCAAGCTGGAAGGCACCTTCGAATTCCCCGGGACATTTCGCCTGAACTGCCGCGTGAAGGGGACCCTAATTTCCGAGCAGTCGTTGATCCTGGGTGAGCGAGCTGAGGTGGACGGACGGATCGACGGCAACGTGGTGGTGATCAGCGGAAAGTTTGACGGAATAATCGTTGCGCGCAGCCGGGTGCAGCTCGAGTCGACGGCAGTGGTCGGCGGCGAAGTACACACGCCGTGCCTGGTGATGGAACCCGGCGCGGTATTTGATGGAAAGTGCCACATGCTGTCCGACACCAGCGACAGGGTTCCGGTGACGGTTCCGGTTCGATGCGTTCCGCAGAGCTAGACGCGATCGCGACCGCGGTGGAGAGAAAGTCTGCGGAAAATCGCGCTGGTCGCTCGGCAGCAAAATTAAAAACGGCTGCGAGTATGCGGAATGTTGCGCTGGCGCCGCGCAGAAAAATGAAGGAAAGGAAAGATCTCCAGGGCCGGCGGCGCGCGGAAACATGAAGGACAGGAAAATATCACCAGGGTTGGTGCGGTGCGTGAAAATGAAAAAAGTAACAGGCACCACGCACGCCGGAGGGCTGTTCTGAAATTTTGCGGCGGTGAGCGATTTTTTTCTCCTCGATGATCCCACTCAATTTCGATTCCGCAGCTTCCATCAAGTATGTCAGCATCGTTTTGAAGCCAATCATTGAGACGGGACTGAGCGAGGACATGCGTTGATGAGCGATAGCGTCCGATTGACGGCGAGCTCCAAAGCGGGAGGCTGTGCGGCGAAGATGAGTCCGCGGATGCTGGACTCGGTGCTGCGCCGGCTGCCGGCGTCGAGCCATCCCGCGGTGATCGTGGGCTATGAAACCAGCGATGACGCGGGCGTGTATCGCCTGAGCGACGATTTGGCGCTGGTACAGACCGTGGATTTTTTCACGCCGATCGTCGACGACCCGTTTACGTTTGGCCAAATCGCGGCGGCCAACGCCTTGAGCGATATTTACGCGATGGGCGGCCGGCCGATCTCCGCGCTTTCGATGGTTGGGTTTCCGGCTGCGGGCGCGGCGGACGTCCTGGAGCAAATATTCCGCGGTGGCCTTTCGAAAATGGCGGAGGCGGAATGCGTGGTGCTGGGCGGCCATTCGATCCGCGATGAAGAAATAAAATTTGGCTATGCAGTGACGGGCGTGATTCATCCGAACCGGGTATGGCGGAACGTGGGGGCGCGCGAGTCGGACGTGCTGCTGTTCACCAAGCGCCTGGGTACGGGAGTGATCGCCACGGCCCTGAAGCAAGAGAGCGCGCCGGAATTTGCGGTTACCGCGGCGATCGAATCGATGACGCGGCTGAACCGCGCGACGGCGGCGGCGCTGCTCGATTTTGAAAGAGCACATGGGCGGGAGACGCCGATCCACGCGGTCACCGACGTCACCGGATTTGGATTGCTCGGACACGCGCGGGAGATGGCGCTGCCCAGCGGAGTATCGTTCGAGATCGACCATACCCAGCTGGAATATTTGCCAGGAGCGCTCGACGCGGCGCGCGGCGGGTTCATTTCCGGCGGGCTGCGCAACAATCGGGAATTCGTGGAAGACTGCGTGGGATTCGCCGAGAATGTTCCGGAGGAAATTCGGCTGCTGATGTTCGATCCGCAGACTTCGGGCGGGTTGCTGGTTGCGGTGGACGCGCCGGCGGCGGCCGCGGCGCAGCTGGCGCTCGCGGGCGCGGGAATTTCGGCGCAAATTATTGGCAAGGTGGTAGCGAAGCGGCGGCCGCTGATTCAAGTGGTGTAGGCGGCGTGGCACAACCATTCGTGGCTAAGTCAAAAACGTAGAGAACCCAGGTGTGAATTCGACACCTGGGGCACCCACTTCGCTTCGCTCAGCGCTCGTCGTCGATAAATTTGCTTGATGTTCGAGAGAGAATCTACAATCAAGTTCCTGCATGGATACCATCACACATGGGATTGCTGGCGCGCTGATTGGGAAGGCTTACTTTGCGCGGCCGGAGGGGAGCACCCGCGCGCGGGTGGGCATCGCCGCGGTGACCATTGGGGCGATGTTTCCGGACGGGGATTTCGTTAGTTATGAATTTTCGCGGAATGTAGTGGCGATGATCGAGTATCACCGCGGCTTCACCCATTCGTTTCTGGCGCTGCCGCTTTTTGCGGTGCTGCTGGCGTGGGCGACGCGCTGGGTGCTGCGGCGGCGCGGGCGCGAGTCGCCGAGCCTGTGGTTTTTGGTGGTGGCGTACGGCGTGGGAATTGCCAGCCACATCGTGCTCGACGCGATGACGTCCTATGGCACACGGATCTGGAATCCTGTCGCGGGAGTCCGGGTCGCTTGGGACTTGCTGTTCATTATCGATTTTACGTTTACGGCGCTGGTTTTAGTCCCGCAGGTGGCGGCTTGGGTGTCGTCCAGCAAGACGACCAACAGCCGCGGACGGGGAATCGGGATGTGGGCGCTGTTCAGTGCGGCGGGTTGGGCGGTGTGGTTGCTCTGCTCCAAGATTGGGTTGCCGTTTTCGCTGTGGGTGGCGGCGCTGATCACAGTGTTCTTCGCGGTGATTTTTCTTCTGCCGGCTTTTCTGGGCCACCATCTGGAAATCACGCGGGAGCGCTGGTGCCGGGTGGGAGTGTACGCCACGCTAGCGTACCTGGCGGCGTGCGGGGTGCAGCATCATCGGGCGCTCCAGCGCGTTTCGGAATTTGCGAATCGCACCGGGTTCGCGATCGACCGCTTGGGCGCGCTGCCTTCGCCGCCGTCCTTGTTCGTGTGGAACGGGCTGATCCGGACTCCGGCGGGGGTATACATTTCGCACTTCGATCTGCGCGACAAGGAGGCGCCGGAATTTGTGTTCGTGAAGGATTCGGCGCCGAACGACTTCGTGGCGCGGGCGGTGGAACTAAAGGACGTGCAGACCTACTGGAATTTTGCGCGATTTCCGATGATTCACACGGAGCGGCAGGGCGATCGGGAGATCGTGGACTTCGGCGATTTGCGATTTCGCACGTTGCCGGGCAGGCGGGTGGTGCCGCTGACGCTGCAGGTGATTTTCGACCGGCGCGGAAATTTCCTGAGGGAGCGCTGGCTGCGGGTGGGCGATTACCTGAGCGACGACGCGGACAACGGAGATGCGGAAGTTCCGCAGGGCACACCATGAAAGTGATGATCTTCAGCGATATTCACGGCGATCTGCGGGCACTCGAGCGCGCGCTGGCGCAGGCCGCGGACATTTATATCGCCTGCGGGGATCTCTCGACGTTTGGAAAAGGGCTGGAACGCTGCGGTCCGCTGCTGGCGCCGCTCGGCGAGCGCGCGTGGATACTTCCGGGAAACCACGAATCGCACGCGGACACGAAAGCGTTTTGCCGGGAATTTGGGCTGGTTGATTTTCACCGGCAGATTCGGAAGGTTGGTTCGAGCGTGTGGGCGGGGCTCGGTTACAGCAATCTCACTCCGTTTAATACTCCGGGCGAATACACAGAGGAAGAGATTGCTCTCGCGTTGCGCGAGTTCGATTCGTTCACGAAATTTTATTTGGCTGTGCATGTGCCGCCTTACGGGACGCTGCTCGATGAATACGCGCCGGGGAAACATGGCGGGAGTCCGGCGGTGCGGGAGTGGCTGGAGCGGAAGCAGCCGCTCGGACTTTACTGCGGGCATATTCACGAGACCGCGGGGATGTCGGACGTGGTTGGGGCTACGCCGTGCTTCAATGTGGGGAAGCCGGGGAAGATTGTAGAAGTGTGAAGCTGCCGGGCGCGGGTCAACTCAATGTGCGGCGGGAAATCGGCGGTTCCGCGCGGGTCGCGTCGCGGGCTCTGGTGCTACTTCTTTGCAAGCTCCCCGGCAAAATGACCTTCCACCTGGTCACGGGTGAGCGGATTAGCGGCGTTTGCCAACACAATAGAATAAACGATCGGATTGCCTGCCAGTTGGGCGGTGATAAACGCTCCGTCCTCGGGCAGTTCCTGGTAGTTGAACTTTACGCTTCTGCCGCCTGCAAGTGATTTGATCCACTCTTGGTCTGGCACGTTTAAACCTTTCCGCCGAGATCAGCGTTTTGTTGGAAGGCTCACCACGTGAGCGAGCCGGTTCCTCAGGACGTGGCCGGGGGCGGAGCGACGCGCAACCACCGCGGGGAGCACGACGAGCGCGCTTCGCGCTTGGGCTAGAGATGTGTCGTCTTGGCGCGCGGACTTTGATGTGGGCGGCTTGGCCATTTCTTTCCTGACGCTGGCACACAGCGCAGCGTCGAGCGATTTCCGGGTTGGCTTGATCATCGTGTGGCCATCGTGGCACCTGGAGCGGAGGAATGCTGTGTTGTTTGGCACGGTGGGTTGGAATGTTTCAAAATGAGGCTGCCGTACGGGAAAGGCGTCAAGGGTTTTGAAAGTTCAGCTCGTTCGCACGGGGCACCCGCTTGGGTTAGTGGGTGTCGAAATCGTTGGAGCCGCGGGTGAAATCGTTATGTGGGGCATGCACCCTCGGCAAATGCTAAACAAGAACAAAGAGCATCGAACGTCGACGTGATGCGAGTTCACCGCGGCGGATCATCTTGCTGGGACAAAGTCTGCACCCTTAAGGGCGAAGGGTGCGCCGCCCACCGGCGACTACTAAAGAAAATTCAGAAGCTTGGTAAGGAGGCGGAGATTGCATGCGCGCCACAACTACGTGTGGGTGCTGCATTCTGCTTGCTACACGAAAAACGAGATTCGCGGATCGTGAGCGATTGTGCGCCGTGCAGGCTTGGTGGTTGGGTATGTTTTTCCGCCACGAGTAGCGGCGGTGGGTGGATTTTTGGTTTGGGAGATTTAGGGATGGGAGTCTTTTCCGACATCTATAAACGGCGGCGTCTTGTCAAGAGACACTTGTAGCGTTCGAGCGGTTAGGCTCTGTTTTTCTTACACAGGCTCTTTTGCTCGCCGACCAAGGCACGTCGCTCGATCCCGGGTAGAACCCTCGGGTTCCACCAGCCATCTATTCGGTCACATCATCGACCATGATCCGACTGCGAACTCTCCCCGTTGGAGGGGAGAGGCAGAGCGTCCAATCACGATTTCGGCGGAGTCGTTGCCTTCGCCATGTCGGAAAACGGACTGCTCTGCGGGCCCACCCGTTGCGCTTCCACTTCTAACGTGCGCAGCATCCAATACAACCGCACCGCCCGCTTGCGCGCGACCGCCACTTTGGCGACCCGCGCTCCCCGGCGATGCTTCAGCCGCAGATAGACGCGATGCAGTTGGGGGTCGAGTCGAGCGGCGGTTTGCGCCGCTTCGATCAGCAGCCAGCGCATCAGCGTGTTGGGTGCTAGTCTATTTTTGTTTGGCAGTTGCCGTTGGGTGGCGCACCCTTCGCCCTTAAGGGTGCGGATTACTTAGGGGGCGGCGACTGATACGCCGGGCTACGGGTGGGTGGTTAGGGCGGAGTGGAGGCGAGCTAGTAGGTCGGCGCTGGCTTGGCTGGCTTCGGCGGTGGAGAAATCTGGGGGGAGGGGCAGCACTTTTACGTTGGGGTAGCTGTCGTGAAACTTTTCGATTACTGAGTCACTGCTGTGGATTCCTTGGCCGTAAATCACTATGCGGGCGCCGGTCGTCAGTGCGAAGGTCTTGGCGTCGGGGAGCTCTCTGGCGGTGAAGACTTCGTAGCCTGCTTGGGTGAGCAGGGCTTTCAGGTAGGCCAACAGGTCGTTGGAGCTGTCGAGGCAGATGATTTTTGCGCCGTGGGTGCGAGACGTTTTTTCCTGGGGGCCTGCGGCTTCGGCGAAGGCTTCTACGGCTTCTTTTTCCGATGCGTAGTTGGGGATCGTGCCTAGTAAATGCGTGGCTTGAAGAACTTTGTGGACGAAGGGAGAGAGCTCGCAGAGTTTTAGTCCGCCACCGCCGACTCGCAACATTCCGACCAGGCGGACCAGGGCTCCCAGGCCGGCGCTATCGATGTAATTCACTTCGGCTAACTGCAAGACTACTTTCTTTTTGAGCTGCCGTAGTTTTCCTACTTCCAGTTGGAGGGCGCGGATCTCGTCGCCCAGGACTATGCGGCCTTGGCAGCGGATGACTACTACGGAGTCGATGGTTTGGCTTTGCAGGGTTAGATTCATTTTGCGCTCTGCTGCACTGTTCGAACGATAATCTATACGTTGCTGGCTCGGTTTACAACGGCGGCGGCGAATCTGATCTTCGATGCTGGGACGAAACCCGACGGCGAACCCGTTTTGGGTGGTGGCGGTCGGATTAAAGACGAAGGGTGCGGCAACCAACGGCAACAACGAAAGAAAAGTCGAAAACGTCGAACGGTAAAGATGGATTGTGCGCTGCGGATGCTTTGGGGTTGGGTACGTCGGAGGTGGTCAACGGGTTGCGGTGGCTCGATTTCAAAGATAGGAAGCGATTCCAGGATATCAAGCTGGTGAAGGTATTCGACGAAGTGGCATACGGGTTTGTGAAAATCCTGGAGGGACTCCGCGGCGGGTTCGCGCCGGGGAGCTGGTGCGTAGAGGGCTTTCAGAAGTCGCTGGATGATTTTGAAAGGCTGATGAACGAGCGCGGGATGGGCCTGGATGCGTGTGATTCGACGAAATCTTTCGAGCAACTTAGGCGCCTTGCCCGTGAGATTGACGATGAGTATGCGTCGGTGCCGGCGGATATCGATTCGGGCGGGCCAACGGCTAGAGTTGTGTTCGAGGCTCCAAAGCCTGGCGACATGGGAGCATAAATCGGACGATCAACGACGTAACGTCAAAAAGTCCGGCCTAATGGCGGATGGTGATTTGCGCCGGGTCTAGTTCGTAGCCTTCGTCTTGTACGGTTTTCTGGGCGGCGGCGCGAAGTGTCTGATCGTCGGCGCTCTTTGGGGCGTCGCAATGACGGCGAAGTACTTCTTCGCCGTTTTGGATGCGGATGAGCCACTTCGACTTGGCGGAATCCCAGGAAACTTCGATGTTGTCGGGACGCATGTCACCTCCTGTTTGAATCTTGGCGACATTGTACTGCAGATGGTTGGTTAGTTGGGCTGCGATGGTTGCGGCCTGGGGATTGGTGGATGGAGAATCACGTCTCGCTGGGACAACGTCCGCACCCTTAACGGCGAAGGGTGCGCCACCCACCGGCAACTGCTAAGGACAATTCAAGGGCTCGGCCGCTGCTAGAGTCAAAATACCGGTGCATGGACTTGGAGTGGTGGTTCTTGTAGCATCCGCGAATGAGGACTGCAAAGGCGGGTGGGCGCGGTGCTGCTATGAAGGGCGAGGGAGCGCCGAAGAGTGTGGATGAGTATATGGCGCGGGTTCCGGAACCTGCGCGCGGCACGTTGAACAAAATTCGAGCGGCGATTCGGGCAGCGGCGCCGGCGGAGGCTGCTGAGGCGATCAGCTATGGGATTCCGGCGGTTAGATACAACGGCGTGCTGGTGTGGTTCGCGGCGTTTTCGGACCACTGCAGTTTTTTTCCTACCGCGGCGGTGATTCAGGAGTTCAAGAAGGAGCTGGCGGGGTATACCATTTCGAAAGGGACGATCCAGTTTTCGGCGGAGAAGCCGCTGCCGATTGCGCTGGTGAAGAAAATGGTGAAGGCGCGGGTTGCTACAGTTCGCGCGGCGGCGTTAGCACGCGGCGCAGAAAATCGACGGCAACCGCTCAGTCGAAAACTAAAGTAAACGCGTAGAGACGTTCAAAATTCAAGACCACTACAACCCACCGTCAACTTCGAAATCAACACCTCGCCTAGAGCTGTACATTCAAGGCACACAGCCAGGTTGGCTGTGCCACGGCTGCGCCCGACGCAACTGAGGCGGCCTGCAGCTGCTGCTGCGGCAAGACACTTCAGAGAGCTGCGGCTACTTGGTGTTGGGGGTGGCTGGATAGATGATTACGTGGCGGCGCTCGCCTGCGCCGTCGCTGGAGGTGCGCACGCCGGCGGCGCCGGTTAGTTCCAGGTGCAGGATGCGGCGCTCGCGCGCGGACATGGGATTGAAGCGGAATTGCTGGCCGGTTTCGCGGACGCGCTGGGCGGCTACGCGCGCGGAGAGTTTCAATTCTTCGAGACGGGCGGCGCGGAATTCGCCGCAATCGAAGCGGACCAGGTCGTGCTGACGCGGATCGAGGCGCAGCCAGCGATGCGCGATGTATTCAAAGGCGACCAGCAGCTCGGCTTGACGATCGAGAAGGAGCGCGGAGTCTGGGCCATCGAAATCGACGGCAAAGTCCGCTCCACCATCGGCGGCGGGCGTGTTGGTGATTTTATAGGTGAGCTCGAGCTGCATGGACGCTAGCGCCGAATCGAGAAAACGGCGGAGCTCGGATTCGGTTTTGGCGGCGTCGAGCCGCAGTTCAGTGGTGGATGGAGAGCGCACAGGTTGTGGAGCCATATTCACCTTCCTCTGCCCGCCGTTTGCACGGGGCGCTAAAAACCAACCGCAACGGATTGCTTAAGGTCGAAAGCTGCACACGGTGGCTCGGCGTGTGGGCGTTCCACTTCGGGTAACTCGGTCCAAACGCCCGCCCTTCGCGAAGGCGGCGAAGAGTGGGGCACCCGGAAAAGATAACCGCATCGAACCGTAAATCAAAAAGCCGGAACGGCATCGAACCGTGCCGAGATCGTACTGCCAGAGGCGGCGTCAACCACCATTTTTATTTTTGAACTTTCCTTTGGCGGCGGCCGGCACGGGCTTGTTGCGATTCAAATAATACTGCTGGGCCATGCCTACCAGGTTGCTGGTGAAAATGTAAAGTATCAGGCCGGCCGAAAAGCGGAAGAACAGAAAGCCCATCATCAGCGGCATTAAGGCGAGCATTTTTTGCTGCGCGGGATCGACGCTCGCGGTGGGGGTCATCTTCTGCATCAGGTACATGGTAAGGGTCATGAGAACGGGAAGGATATAGTAAGGATCCCTGGCCGAGAGGTCATGGATCCAGCCGATCCATGGGGCGTGGCGCAACTCGATGGTGCCGCCGAGCATGCGATAGAGCGCGGCCCAGATGGGAAATTGCATGAGCATGGGAATACAACTACCCATGGGATTGATGCCTTCGCGGCTGTAGACCGCCATCACCTCTTTGTTCATTTCCTGTTTGCGAGGATCGTTCATCTTGTATTTCTTGTAGCGATCCTGGATCTGCTTGACCTCGGGCGCGACCACTTGCATTTTTTGCATGGAGCGCCAGCTGGACATCTTGAGCGGGAAGAGCACGGTGTTGAGGGCCAGGGTGAGCAAGACGATGCACCAGCCGTAGTTGGAAACATAGCGGTGCACCCACTGCAAACTGTAGAGCAGCGGTTTGGCGAGAATGCTGATGTAGCCGAAGTTGATTAGATCTTCCATCGGCGGGCGCTGTTTGGAAAGGAGGTCGAAATCCTTGGGCCCGACGAAAACGCGAACGTCGACCGGGCCGGGGACGGCGCTGCCCGCGGCCATGCCCGCTACCGGTTCCTGGGTGGGCTTGTCGTCGACGGTGACGTCGTGGAATCGAACCCAATGCCAGAGATCCAGGCTGGGGCCATCGGGGAGAAATGCCGCGGTGAAAAACTGGTCCTCGATGCCGGCGTATTCGAGCGGGCCCACTTGCAGGACTCGCTGGTCCTGGTGTCCGGAGACGCCGAGTTTCTTGTAAGGCATCTGAGTGAGCTTGCCGCCGGAGTGATAGTAAACGGTGACGAGCTGGGCGGCCTGGTAGACGTTGCGGTCGCCGAAGCCGCCGCGCCAGGAGATGGCGGCGGGGACGGGCGAGCCGTTAAGAGTGACGGAGAGGTTGACGTCGACGACGTAAGAGGCGTCGAACTTGAGGCGCTTGCTAAAGCCGAATTGTCCATCGCTCCAGGTGAAACATATGTCTGCGGGAGCGGTGAGCGTCGCGGGAACGACGGCGGGCGCGGCGTTCACGTCATTCGCGGCGTTGGCGGCAGCGGCAGGCAGCTTGGTCTTGCCGGCGGATTTCGATGCGCTGGGCGATTTGGCGTCCGCGGCGGGCGGTGGGGCGGGTTGGCCGGCGACGGGACACGCTTTGGAAGGGGCGAGGCTGACCACGGCGAGAGCCGAGTTCGCTTTCGCTTCCATGGTTGGATCGACCAGCGCCACGGAGAAAGGCCAGTCGCCGAGTTGCTGGGCGATTTGATCGTTTACCAGGTTGAGCGGTTGCGGGGGCGTCTGGTCGTCGGAATATTTCTTGAGCTCCCAACTCTTCACTACGCCGCCACGATTCGATAGCACCACGCGATAGAGAGGGCTGTCGATCACGGTGGTCTGTTCGGCGGCGGCCTGGATTGCGCCCAACTGAACCGGAGCGGCGAGAGTCTGCATGGTGGAAGGCGAGAGAGAAATCGGATTTTGGGATGGGTTGCTCGCGTTTGCGGACGGCGCGTTCCGGCCTACGGCCGCCGGGGGCGGGGGAGGAGGAACGGGCGGCTTATAGAAACGACTCCACGCCAGGAGAATGAGCAGGGAGATCGCGACGGCAATAAATGCGCGGCGTCCGTCGGACATTTCTTCCATTAGGAGAGCTCCCCGGCGCCGGGAACGGGATCGCATCCGCCGCGCGTGAATGGGCGGCAACGTCCGAGCCGCTGGAGTGCGAGCCAGGCGCCCCGGCGGGCACCGTGCGTCTCAATGGCCTGGAGGGCGTAGTTCGAGCATGACGGATAAAATTTGCAGGCGCCGCCGAGGAACGGCCCCAGAGTGACTTGATAGGCGCGGACCATGAGGCGAAGCAATCGCGCCGAGAAATCCGGCGAAGGCATGGCTGCGGCCCGATCGTTATTCACGTGGCGTGGCTGGGCGTAGGGCTGGCCGTGGGGCGCGGGAGCAGATCGAGCAGCGCTGCGGCCAGCGAGGGAAAATCCGCGGTGGCGGCCGAACTGCGTGGGTGAATCACAATGTCCCATCCGGGGGCGATCTCCTGGCGATGCAGGCGAACGATTTCTCGAACGCGCCTGCGAATGCGATTTCGCAGGACGGCACCGCCCTGCGCTTTCTTCACGCTCATGCCGAAACGGCTGATGGTGCGGCCATTGGGGCGAATGAAAATGAGAAACGGTTGGTTCGATTTGCGGCGGCCGTCGCGATACGCCGCCTGAAAATCCGAGCGGCGGAGAAGCCGGCAGCCGGGCGGAAAATCCAGCGGCGAACGTTCAGACCGCTGTGAGAGAGTGGCGTCCTTTTTTCCGACGAGCGGCAAGAACCTTCCGTCCACCTTTAGTTTTCATGCGTGAGCGGAAACCATGTTTCTTGGCGCGGCGCCGCACACGGGGTTGATAGGTACGTTTCGGCAATTCCTGTCTCCTTCAAGGTTCGGGAGGCTCGGTATGAGCACGGCCCGGGATTCACCCCGGGCGCTCGCAGGGCGGGCAAACCAACCCGCCGGCATAATGGCGAACATCCGGACTTCGATCCGCCGCAGCGGACATGAGCAAAACGTGTAGTTTAGACGACCCGGGGAGATGGGTCAAGAAAGGCCTGCGGATGTGCGGCCATGAGGCGGACTTTGGACTTTGGCAGCAGCGTGATCGCTGCAAATTGCAGTCCTATTTGCCGGCGTAAGCATGTCCAACCTTGTGGCCGGCAGGAGCGCTGTTTCTTGACCCAACGAAAGGTCGCCTGGCATGGCGTAACGCGCCTAGAATGACTGTCTGGGAAGACCTACGGAAATTGATCTTGGAGGAAGGAGAACTGGTGAAACGATTCGCGCATGTCCGCAAGGGTGGTGCTGGAGTTTGCTGGAGCAGGGGCGTGATGGCGGTTTGGGTCTGGGCGATGTTCGCGAGCTTGGGCGCTGCCGGAGCTCAGTTACCGCCGCAGCCGCATCTCACCGCTTTATCGGGCACGGTGTTCAAGGCCGACGACACCTTAGCGGACGGCGGGCGGGTGACGATTGAGACGGCTGACGGAAGAGTGCCGCAAGCTACCGCGGTCGATAGTTCCGGGCACTTCATGTTTACGCGGTTGAGGTCGGGAACCTATAACGTGCGGGCGTATTACAAGGGCCAGTGGTCGGAGTGGCAGCGCAACGTGATCGTTCGGCACAACAAGGTGACGGAGATTACATTGCACGTGGCGCCTGTGCAGGTGGAGAAACCCAAGAAGTGATGCGAACGATTGTCGGGATGGAGAGATCCGGCGGCGGGCGATCCCATCTCAGCGCGCGGGCTGCGGCACTGTTAATGATTTGGCTAGCGTTCGGCGCGGCGGCCGGCGTTGGCGCCAGCGAACTGACTTCGCAAACCGCCAGCGCATTCGAACACTACGTACGGGTGACCGAAGCGGAGAGGAATGGCGTTCCGGCGAGTAAGCCTTTTCTCGCGGTGGACCGGCTTCCGGACGGGCCGCGGAACGAAGCGTCTGCCGAGTTACGCGACGGAAAAATATGGATCGAGAAACTTGAGACGCTGGAGAACGGCGAAAAAATTATGGCTCCCGGCGGCTTGATTCATCACTGGACCGCGACGGTGTTCGTTCCCGGGGTGACGCTGGCACAGACCCTGGCGCTCGAGGAAGACTACAACGAGCACGCAAAATATTTTCAGCCGGACGTGGTCGCGTCAAAAATCCGGAGCCGGAACGGCAACGATTTCGAGGTGTATTTGCGGTTCTACAAGCAGAAGGTGGTAAGCGCGGTGCTGGATACAACGCACAGCGTGCATTACCAGTTGTTGAGCGCGACGCGCGCGGCGAGCGAGTCACACAGTACGCGGATTCAGGAAGTGCAGAACGCTGGAACGGCGAAGGAATACCTGGAACCTGTAGGACACGACGACGGATTCCTATGGCGAATGAATACCTACTGGAAGTTCGAAGAGAAAGACGGCGGAACGTACGTCGAAAGCGAAACGATATCGCTGACGCGGGATATTCCGGCCGGGCTGGGATGGATCGTGGGACCGTTCATCGACAGTATTCCCAAACAGTCGCTGACTTTCACGCTGAGAACAACGCGGAGCGTGCTGTTGCAGCGTTTGCACGCGCGTTAGATGTAAAAGCAAAGCTCATAACCCGCCGTTCGCGCGGAACAGTAAGAACCCACCGACTAAGTCAAACCCCACCCTTCCCAAAACCTGGGGGAGATGCGGGACACCCGTAGATCGCGAAGCAAACCGAAATTCACGACTGCAAAATTAGAATGAAGTGGCGCCTAGAAAAATATCTTCGAGGTTGTTGGTGTCGGTGCTAACCAGGTTGCTGGCGAAAGAAAGGAACGCGACAGTGTGGCCGTCCTGGCTGATTTGGGGATAGTCAGAGTTACCGTTGCCTTCGACGGTGGCGGTATTCGATACGCTGCGAAGAACGGTGGTGGGGGTGCAGGTTTCCCCAGTGGTGGTGACCTCAAAATTGAGGCAGGTATTGCGAACGAAAATATTTTCGAAGCCGTTGGAGGTGTTCGGGGCAATGTTGGTGGCTTCGGATGCGAACGCGACGTACTGACCATCGCTGCTGACCGAGGGATACTCGCTCAGCAAATTGCCGGGCGTGGTCGGCGAAGTGATCATGTCCGGCGAGGATATCAAAATCATCGAGCGGGTGCAGGTGGTAGTGGTGGTGCTGGTAGGGGTAAGGCAGCTATCGAGCATATAAATCTGGGGGACGGTGGAGGCAACACCCGCGGCCAGGTTGGTGGCCGAGGAAACGAACACGAAGAAGTTTCCGTCCGAGGTCACCGCCGATTCCGAACTCGAGCCGTTCCCGGGGGTCACGCCGTCCGGCGAAGAAATCAGGCTGGGGGCGACGCTGGAGTTGCAAGTGATGGTGTTGACCCCGGGAGTAACGGTGACGGTGGAGGTGCAGAGCTCACGCAGGAATATCTGCGAAGCAGTGGGGGTCAAGCCTCCGACAAGGTTGCTAGCGGTGGATGTGAAGGAGACGTATTGCGCATCGGTGGAAACCGATGGCTGGGAGCTGTCGGCGTTACCGGCAGTTATGCCGTTAGGAGAAGAAACCATATAGGTGGTTGGGGTGCAGTCTTCACTGGGGAAACCGAGGCAAGTGTCACGCAGATAGACTTGAACGATACCGTTGGTCGGGATGGCGGTGACCAAGTTGGTGGCCGCAGAAACAAACGCAACGAATCGTCCATCGGGACTGATGGCGGGAGAAGTGGCGTCGGCATTGGCCGGGGTCACGCCGTCCGCGGCGACGGAAACCAGGGAGGTCAAGTATTCGACGAATACCGGGGTCATCGTTGGCGGAGCAGCGGTTGTGGTGGTGTCCCGAATGTAGACCTGCTTGATGGTTCCGCTTACGTTCGGAAAGTTCGGATCCAGGTTGGTGGCCACCGAAGAGAACGCCACATAGCGCCCAGAAGTCTCCAGGGACGGCTGCAGGCTCGCGCCGTTGGCTTGCGCGCCGGACGAAGAGACGCTGGCCAGGACAGTCTTGGGAACGCAAGAACCGCTCCCCTCACAAGTGGCGCGGACAAAAATGTCGGAAGCGCCGTTGGTGTCGTTTGCAACCAAGTTGGTAGAGATGGAAGCAAACGCGACGAATGAACCGGTACCAGCGATCGAGGGACCGGAAAAGCCAATATTGCCAATCCCGTTGTTGGCCTGCACGCCGTTGGGTCCTAGGTCCACCAGTTCGGGAAGCCCCAAGCCGAGGGTAGTGGGGTTCACGGCGAAACTAAGAGGGTTTGAAAGGCCGCCGCCGGTGCCTGTGTTGAACACTTGAATGTTAAAAACACCGGCAAGTCCGAGATCGCCGGGGGGCACGATGGCCGCCAGGGTGGTACTGCTGGAATAGGTAGTTGTTAGCGGAGAACCATTGAAATAGGCGACGGAGCCAGGGTAAAAGCCGGAACCGGTTATGGCGACCGTATCCGCGGTGCTGCCGACTGCCGCGCCAGTTGGCGAAATAGTCGTAAGGCTGGGCAGAGGGCTGTAGATCGGAAGGAGAACCACGTTGGACACCCCGCCGTTTGGTTGGGGATTGAAAACGGCAACGCTAAGCGTACCGATGGTGGAAAGTGAGCTACTCGAAATGGTGGAGGTAAGAAGCGTCGAATTCGAATAGAAAGTGCTGAGGCTCTGGCCGTTGACGGTAACTACGGACGCAGGAACAAAGCCGGTGCCGTTAACGTGGAGCGTAAAGGAAGCGGCGCCCGCAAGGACGGTGGCAGGCGTCATATAAGTGATAGTGGGCACCGGGCTTGGAGCGGCATCGATGGTGAAATTGACGGTGAGGGTGGTGCCGCCGCCTGGTTGTGGTGTATCCACCGATATCGGAACCACTCCGCCGGTGGTGATGAGCGAGGCGGGAATCTGGGCCGTCAGCGTGTGGACATCGGTGTATAACGTTTGCACCACCGCGCGCCCGTCCCAGAGAATCTGGGAGGCCGGGACGAACTGTTGTCCGGTGACGGTGAGGGTGAATTGAGGCTGGCCGGCAGCGATGCTGGTGGGCGACAGGCCAATGATGGTTGGCGACGGATAATTGATCTGCTGGCCGCAGGATAGCTCAACGACAACGACCGCCACCACAAAAACGATACTTAGGGCTCTCCGAATCAACTCAACAGGCTCCTAACAGCTTCGCGCAGAGGTCGACAGACCCATGTACCCAGGTCTGCAAGCACACGAGACTACTAAAGATGAGGCTGGGGGGCAATCGGATGCCTCCCGAAGATACCGGAAACAGGGGGTAGATGTAAATTGGGACCGGTGCGGGATCCCGAGATTTTTGTGGTTTACTCCGCCTGGGGAGACGAATTTCGGCTCGATTCACCAGTTCTGGGTGATGGTTATCTGCGCGGGGCCTGCGTTGGCGCGCTGATTTCCAGGGTGCGGGCTGAAAGGCCGCGACTGCAAATCGGGTCTGGTAAATGGGGGAGAGGATGTTTCAGAGCGATCTACTGAAGGACCGGACGATTTTCATCACCGGCGGCGGGACGGGCTTGGGAAAATCGATGTCTATGCGATTTGCGGAGTTGGGCGCGAATATTTTTCTGATGGGCCGGCGCCCGGAGCCGCTGGCGCAAACGGTGAAAGAGATTGAGGCGCTGGGGGCACGCGGGGGTTATTTCGCCGGGGACGTTCGGGATTTTGCTGCGGTTGAAAATGCGGTAGGGGCGGCGGTGGGTGAATTTGGCCGTGTGGATACTTTGGTCAACAACGCCGCCGGAAACTTCCTCGCGCGAACCGAAAGGCTTTCGCCGAATGCGTTTCAGGCGGTAGTGGGGATCGTGTTGCAGGGGACATTCCATTGCACCCTGGCGCTGGGCCGGCGCTGGATCGAAGCCAAGCAACCGGGAAACGTGCTGAACATCGTCACGACGTACGCAGCGGCCAATTGCGGATCCGGTTTTGTGGTTCCGTCGGCGTGCGCGAAGGCAGGAGTCCTGGCAATGACCCGGTCGCTGGCGGTGGAGTGGGCGCGGCACCGGATCCGGTTGAACGCGATCGCGCCGGGCCCGTTTCCCACGGAAGGGGCGTTCTCACGGCTGCTGCCCTCTCCGGAGCTCGAGCAACAGGCCCGCGAACAACATCCCATGAAGCGATTTGGGCGACACGAGGAGCTCGCGAATCTTGCGGTCTTTCTGCTGAGCGATGCGGCGGAGTACATCAATGGCGAATGCGTGGTGATCGACGGCGGATTGTGGTTGCGCGGGGCTGGGGAGTTTAATGATTTCGTCGATCTGCCTACCGGGGCATGGGAAATGATGGAGCAGGCTCCGAAGAAGTGACGAGATAAGCGGCAATACTGGGAACGAGGCGCGATTATTTGTAGTCGACCACTAGCTCGCCATTTTCGACGCGTAAGTTCCGAATGTCTGCCGGGAGCTTAAGTTTGTCGCGGTTTTCTGGGGAACTCAGCATTTTCTGGACGGCATCGTCCAGAGCGCCCTGCGGTATCGGCAGCGACCCCAGCGTTCCCTGCGTAGGCTGGAATTGAAGCACTCCGTCGTTGACGCCTAGCTTGCCTTCGAGATCGAGCGACAAATCCTCGCCGTGAAAGCTGAACACCACGTAGGCTTCCACGCGGTCGTCGTGCATGGTCACCTTGACGTCCTTTACCGACGATTGAACCTCTTCGATGGTCGGATCGGGAGCTATGGTGGAGGGCGTGGGCGACGCCTGTTGATTTGCCGCAGCACCCGGCGCCGTGCCGATCGCCTGCGGATCCAGCTTGAGATCCTGGTGCAGCAGTGAATTAACCTCTGAAGAATCGAGGTGCAGCGGTTCGGGCTGGCCGGAAGACGATGCGGACTCCGAAGCTTGGATCTTGGATTCGGCTCGCTGCGCGGCCTGGGGATCGGTAATCACTTGTGGGGGCTGGGGCTTATGCAAGATCAGGGCGACTACGACGATTAGCAGCACGATTGTGGCGTAATTCGCGATTCGGTAGACCAGGCGGAAGATGCTGCGGCCTCGTTTGGGATCCGCTGGGGGAAACGTGAGGCGTTTTTCGGTTCCGTTGCCCGCGGCGCTGGGATGACCGAATAATGGCATCGAGCACTTTCGACAGACCGAGCCGTCGTTTTGATGGTTACCGCAGTTTTGGCAGATAAGTAAAGGCATTGTTTGCCCAGCCGGTCAGGCTCCTCGAAACTCTACCTCTTTGGATAGATGCGCGACAGTTGGTAGGGAGCCGGCGTGTCTGGGAAGATAATGCAGCAGGGGATTGGGATGGTGATTATTGATCGATGGAAAGTTGTTGTATATTTTATGATCGATCTTATAATAGTTGGTGGCTAGTTTTTGTACTGTGGTTATGGAGACAAAATGGCAACGATGGTTATGGTATCACCTAAGTATCAGATCGTTATACCGAAGGATTTACGGGTGAAGCTTGAGATACGGCCGGGACAGAAGCTGCTGATGTACGAGATGGATGGGTCGCTGTACCTGGATGTCCCGAAGTCGATACGAGAGCTGCGGGGACTGGCGCCGGGCCTGCGGTGGACGGAGGACGACCGTGACCGAAACGACCGATTCTAGAGCCGCGGTCGTCGATTCGTCCGGCTGGATTGAGTATTTCGGGGACGGAAAAAAGGCGGAACAATTCGCTCCATACCTGGAGCGCGAAGATCTGCTGATCGTTCCACCCATCATATTTTATGAGGTGTACAAAAAGCTGACCAACGAGGCGTCGAAGATGGTGGTTCTGCGATTTGTGTCGCACGCGTTGCGGGCGCGCAATCCGATATTTGATTCGGATATGGCCATGGCGGCGGCGCAGGTGAGTTTGGACCACAAGTTAGCGATGGCAGACGCGATCATTTACGCCACCGCGCTGAGGTTGAAAGCATACCTGGTAACCGCGGATCATCACTTCCAATCCCTTCCTGGCGTAGTGCTCATCTAACAAAGTTATGACGGCACCGAAGCGCGCTGCTTGACGCTGCTGTGAGCCGCCAGTAAGCTAGGTTTTTCGATACTGCGGTTTCGAGCGCAGAAAAGAGCCCATGGATAACATTCAAATCACACTGCCCGATGGGGCAACGCGCGAAGTGCCACGCGGGACGACCGCTGCGGAAATCGCGCGGCAAATTTCGCCGCGGCTAGCGAAAGAAGCGCTGGTGGCACGGGCCGACGGGAATTTGGTGGATCTGAGCAGGCCGCTCGAGCAGGATACCAAGATTTCGATTCTTACCGCGAAGGATCCCGATGCGGTGCAGGTATTCCGGCATACTGCAGCGCATTTGCTGGGC
>Ga0302324_100005934_pt1 | contig 26519 bp, 16 predicted proteins | sample Palsa_T0_1_FD_201949 | JGI IMG/M metagenome (GOLD analysis project Ga0302324, IMG submission 201949) | Peat permafrost microbial communities from Stordalen Mire near Abisko, Sweden - Palsa_T0_1 | ecosystem: Environmental > Terrestrial > Soil > Palsa > Peat permafrost | place: Sweden: Abisko... | reverse complement strand
TGCACGAGGCCGCCGAGGTCTATAGGTGGAGCCCGTGGCAAAAACTCGTGCAAATGGAGCTTCCGTTCGCGGCCATCGGTCTTGTCTGGAATTCGATGATCTCCGTGGCGAGCGCGTGGTTCTATCTAATCGCCTGCGAGATGTTCGTGTCGAAGAACCGCGATTTCCGCCTTCCGGGGCTAGGCTCCTACCTGCAGACGGCGGCAAACGTCGCGGATACACGAGCGATTGTCTGGGGCTTGGTCGTAATGATCGGCGTGATTGTGGCGATGGACCAATTGATCTGGCGCCCGATTATTGCTTGGGCGGAGAAATTCAAATTCGAACAGGTGGAGGGGGCGCGAGCCCAGCGCTCGCCGGTTCTCGATCTGCTGAGAAGTTCGCGGCTCGTGCCGCGGATGGGCCGCATGTTCATCACTCCGACCCGCGAACGCCTGGATCTGCGCTTCGCTCGGACGTGGATACACCGTCGCGTGGATGGCAGCCCGAGTCAGTCGGCCCGATGGCTTTCTTACACGATCGGGATTGCTGTTCTGATTGGCATCGCGTATGGCGCAGTGAAAATGGCCGGACTGGCCGCCATGGTGACGCATTCGGAGCTGCGCAGCATCTTTGTGGGAGGCGGGGCCACTTTCCTGCGCGTCGAGCTCACTCTGCTCCTCGCGGCGTTGTGGACCATCCCGGCCGGAGTGGCGATCGGTATGAACGCCAAGCTATCGGCCGCACTACAGCCGATCGTGCAGGTAGTGGCTTCCGTCCCGGCCACGGCGCTGTTCCCGATCATCGTCCTTCTCCTGACCCGGATCGGCGGAGGACTTGCAGTTGGATCGATCGTGCTGATGCTTCTGGGAACGCAGTGGTACATTCTGTTCAACGTCATTGCCGGCGCGATCGCGCTGCCGACGGACTTGAAAGAGGTTTGCGGCGTCTTCCAGTTCGGACGATGGGAACGCTGGCGACAGCTGGTTTTGCCGGGGATATTTCCCTATTTGATCACCGGCTTTGTCACCGCATCCGGGGGGGCCTGGAATGCGAGCATCCTGGCCGAATACTTTCACCTGAACGGCCGGACTTTTTCGACCACTGGATTGGGCGCCGTTGTCAGTGACGCGGCGGACAAAGGGAACTATCCCGTCCTCCTCGTCGCTACGATGTTGATGGCTCTCATTGTTCTCACGATAAACCGTCTCGTCTGGCGTCGCCTGTACACCCTGGCATCGACCAGGTTTAGGCTGGAAGCCTAAAGCCCTTGACCGGACCGAGCTTTTGAACCGCGGCGAGTAAGAGAGCTTACATCACTTGGTCGGTCCGGGCCTTTTGTACCAACAGGGTGAGTTTTCGGCTGTTAGTAAAGGTACACGAGGTTTCTGGACGGTATAGGCTCTGCTTGGCCAGCAGGAAGTTGCCCCACCTTGGTGAACAATATTCTGTCGGCGGCTAGCTTTTATTGACGACCTCAATATCGTGGCCGTCAGGATCAAGCACCCAGGTCGCATAATAGCCAGAATAGTATTCGAGACGAGCTTGAGGTGATTCCTTGCTCTTCCCTCCAGCTGCTAAAGCGGCCTTGTAGAACGCATCTACTTCGGAATGGTCTTTCGCCACAAATCCGACGTGAACGGCCTGAGGATCGGGCTTCCCTTCTTTGAGCCAGAAAAAATGTCTTTTGCCATCACCAAAACCCTTCAAGTCTGGGTGTCCGTCTTTGCCTTCGTAGTCTATAACGGTTGTGATCCCAAGCGGCTTCAGAGCCTTGGCATAGAAAGCGACTGAACGCTTGAATTCACTGACTGTGAGAATAACGTGGTCTATCATATTTTCCTTTCGGTTTTCGTCGGCATCGACCTGAACGATCGATGGTCGTACCATTCCCCCAGCGAACCGTACGCCTCCCTGGAACTTTCCGTGAATGCGAATCGTGAAATGCACCGGTTACAACGACTCCTGAGCCCGAATGGCTTTCAGTTAGGAATCCGTTTTGTGCGGTTTCAAAATGCGGCCCGACATCGGGTCCGAAATTGCGCGTATGTATGCCTGCGCTACCTCCGACGCATCCACAGGAATAAAACTAGGAAAATACTGATGATAAGCCCTAGATTCGGTCAATACCGTGCGGCTTACGCAATTGATGCGCAGACCTCGCGGAAGTTCGAACGTAGCAGCTTTTACGAGTCCCTCAACAGTGTAATCAATTGTCGTTCCGATCGTCGCTGCAAATGTAACTTCGTCTGTCAGCACTCCCGATAGGAGCGTCAATGATCCTTTGTCTGCGGTGAATAGTATCGCCGCTCTCACCGAATTGATTTGCCCCATTGCCTTCGACTTGAATGAATCTGCCCATTGCTCGTCTGTCTCTTGTTCAAGAGGTGCGGGGAATACATCGCCTCAGGCACACGCGACGTGCAGCGGCTTGGCCCGTGTCTAGAACTGTGCCTACAAGAATGGCAGCGTCAACTTCCTGCCCGGAGCTGCGGACGGTCGTCAGCAGAAACACAAATCCCAGGGCTATTGCGGCGAAAGCTCTTCTTGTCGACACGAGTCTTCTCCTAGATTTCGCTGTGGCCGGTAGCCTCCAGGAGGCGGGTGGGATGGCTGAATTTCGTTTACCTATCCCGTTTGGGCTGGGTTCGTTTCGTTCTCTACCGCGTATTCTCCTGCCCTGTGCGTCGTTCTCGGACCTTCGAGCCCAAAAAAACCCACCTGCCGGGAACATTTCCGGCGGTCGGTCCTTGGGCTTCCGTTCTCAGGCTAGACTGCTACATTCGCTCTGCCCCAGAAGACACACACGCGCCGCGCATACAACACGTACAGGCCAGCGCGCGCTTCTGTGCGTCAAAATTATGTGCATACTTGCACACGAGGAGTGATTTCCGGTCAAGAGATTTCTGACACGTCATCGGCACATTGTTACAATCGGACTCTGCCTCAGAATGTGCGAACTTGAATCCTGGCTGTAACAGTGGATGAGGCCTGACCTTCTAAGAGTGGGATACTGTGAAGCGCCCTTTCGACATTCTGATTCTCGGCGGCGGATTCAGCGGAACGATGCTGGCAATCCAGCTGTTGCGACGGGATCCGCGACTAAATGTCGCGGTCGTGGACAAGGGCAAGACTCCCGGGCGAGGCCTCGCCTACAGCACGTACTATCGCTTTCACGTCCTCAACGTCCCCGTCAAAAACATGAGCGCTTTGCCCGAGGACTCGGAGCACTTCCTCAACTGGGCGCGTAACAATCACGACTCGCAAGTCAAGGGTGAAAGTTTCCTTCCGCGCGCGGTGTACGGACGCTACCTCGACTCGCTGCTCCTGGAGGCCTTGTCGAGATGCGGGAAAAATCTAACTTGGTTTCCGGACGAGGCACTGCTGTTGACTCGCAATTCAGGCGCGTATCATGCTCAATTGAAGGGTGGCGAGAAACTCGTGGCTCACGCGGTTGTAATCGCCACGGGCAACCTGCCTCCGGGTGATCCTCCAGCGTTGGCTTCTGAGGGCGAAACCAACAGGTATGTTTCTGTTGCGTTGTCGGGACAGGCCCTGGAATGTCTGTATGAGAGCCCCAGTGTTCTCTTGATCGGCGCGGGCCTCACCGCCGTTGACTTGGCGATCGGACTCGTGACCAGTGGATTCCAGGGCAAGATCCATATGCTCTCGAGGCGCGGATTGACCCCTCAGGACCACAGGGAAACGAAGCCTTGGCCGCAATTCTGGAATCAGGAGTGTCCGCGAACTGTTCGCGGTCTGGTGGGGATGATTCGCAGCCAAGTCCGCGCCGCCGCAGCAAGCGGAGTAGACTGGCGCAGCGTAATCGATGCCCTCCGTCCAGTGACCCAGGAAATCTGGCGCTCGCTCCCACAAGAGGAGCGCAGAAGGTTCATGCGTCACGCGCGTCCCTATTGGGACGCACATCGTCACCGCGTCGCTCCTGAAGTTGGAGACCTGCTGTCGCACCTGATCCAGGAAGGACAGCTCCAGCTCTACGCCGGCCGAATCACAGGTTATCGTGAGGATGCGGACCAGGTTCTGGTGACCTTTCGGTGCAGACCGGGCGGTCGAATCGAGCAGTTGACCGTCGGCCATGTGGTGAATTGCACGGGGCCGGAGGCGGACTGGCGACGGATCGACAACTCACTATTGAACAGTCTGTTTGCGCAGGAGCTGGCAAAACCCGATCCGCTCTTCCTCGGTTTGGACGTAGATAGCGTCGGCGCTGTCGTGGACAAACGCGGAGTTTCCTCGAAATCGCTCTTCGCCATCGGCCCTGTTAGAAAGGGCAGTTTGTGGGAGACGACCGCTGTCCCCGAATTGCGAAAGCAGGCTTCCGATCTCGCTGAACACCTCTTAAACGTGCTGAACGAGGAGCGCGCTCGCAACAAGGTGAGGAGCCCCTCAGTGGATCGGTCGGCATAGTCGCGACCACGACAGTTCTCGATTTGCACTTGCCGGCACCGGAACAATCGCTTAACGGATGCTGCGCTGCCATATAACGTACCAGCCTGCTGGCCATTCGGTCTGATAACATTAGTCTTTACCTGGGCCGGACAGCAGCAAGCGAGCTTTTGCTCCGCATACTCGGACCGTTTTTCACGACCGCTCCCGATTTGCTAACGATTGTTTCCGACATCGATCGGTACCCTTCCTATGATCCGACCAATAATAGCCGGCTCTCGAATCATTTTCATCGAGAGCTTCCCGTCGCGCACAGTGTCGCGCTGATCTTCGCTTTTTCTGGAGAGCGTGGCCGTCAGATCATCTAAGGGGAAATCTGCGAATGGCCGAACCAACGCGACATGCGCTGGGTGATCGCGCAGCATTTCAGCCTGCTAATGTCACGAAGACGCCGCCTCAGTATTCGGCGATTACTCCGCGGTGACTCGTGCGGCTCTTGGACTGGAAGGCGCTGGAGGCCGGCACGCTCCGGGTCAATCGCGTCGTGAATGACGGATCGGTCGAGGTCGCTTGCGGCACCAAAGACGAAAAGGCTATACCAGAGTCGTTTGTGGACTATGAGGAAAAGCCTCGCGAGTACACGCTCTGCGCCATTACCACAGTGTTGGATGTCCACACGCGCGTTTCCGATCTCTGTAGTAATCCGTACAGTCAGATCGGAGAGCAGCTCCGGCTGACCATCGAGGATGTCAAAGAGCGGCAGGAGAGCGAGCTCATCAACAACGCGGAATACGGACTGTTGAATGATGTAGCGGCAACGCAGCGGATCAAGACGAGGAAGGGTTCGCCTTCCCCGGACCATCTCGATGAATTGCTCACCGAGGCTTGGAAGGAGCCGTCATTTTTCCTTGCCCATCCGCGAGCCATCGCCGCCTTCGGGCGTGAGTGCACGCTTCGCGGAGTACCACCGCCGACCATAACGGTGTTCGGTTCTCCGTTTCTTACCTGGCGCGGCGTCCCCCCTCTTCCCGACCGAAAAGCTCAACGTCGACGGCAAAGCCAAGCCAAAGGACCGTGGCGGCAAGTCGAACATCCTTCTGCTGCGCGTCGGCGAAAAAAAACAAGGCGTCGTAGGGCTTTTTCAGCCGGTGCTTCCAGGTGAACAAACTCCCGGCCTCTCCGTTCGCTTCATGGGAATCAACATCAAAGCGATTGCCTCTTACTTGATTTCGCTCTACTGCTCGGTTGCGGTCCTGACGGAGGACGCGATCGGAGTGCTCGAGGACGTCGAGGTCGGCAACTACCATGACTCCAAGTGAACCCGGAGCTCCGGGACCGGTACGAGAAAGTGCTTGGAGCGGGGTGTGGCTTACCGGCAAGGATTTTCCGGCCGGCGTGCCCGATCCGGCTGTGCTTGCGCGGCTTGCCAACGAGTTTTTCACCGCTTTGCCCGACATCGCGCAAGCGAGCAGCATAGTTCCAAGCGCCTCATCACAGCTTCGGTCTGTTCCGGCCGCTGAGCCGCTGGTGAATCCGGAAAGCAATATCGCAACTGCGCCACCGGCTCCTGTTCCGATGGAGACGGAGCTGCGGGCCCGTCCCGAAGCTCTTGTGTGGGATTTCGTGCCTCCACTGCCAGTTTCTGGCGGGATTCCCACCTCGCTGCCCACAATCGCAGGTGATTTTGCGGCGATCCGCTCATCTGACCTTCCCTCGTTTTCCTTTCTTGAGGAGGCTCGGCCAATTTTCGCGAACTCGACAGCAACTCTGAGTTCGCTGGCGCGGTGCGTCTCGGGGGAAAGATAACGCGCGTCGAGTGGGCGAATCCGCACTCCTATTTATACATCGATGTGATTGACGACAAGGGCAACGTGACGAACTGGGGTTGCGAAGGGGCCCCCGTCAGCGCTCACGCGGCGAGGATGGGAGAGAGGTGACTTGAAGATCGGGGACACGATTGTGGTGAACGGTTATCGCGCCAAGGATGACTCTCATCTTGTCGATACACGCCGCGTGACCTTCCCGGACGGCCGGTCACTCTCTGGCGGAACACGTGGGGACGGCGGCCCGGGCGACACTACAACGCGAAAGTAACACCACGGCCCGATCGCTAGCGCATTCTACTGTCGGGCGAGCCCTGCCGTGGCGGCCGCTGCAAAAAATGCGACGCTACGCCCGCCAAACGCGCCGGCAGGTTGCATCATTGCTTCGACTGGTCCAACGAGCAAAACAAGGTTACTATCGACCTATGACCGAAAAGGTGCGGCTGTGAACCGTCGCGATTTTCTGAGATCAGCGACCGTTGTGTCGGCAGGCCTCGCGTTCTCGAAAGCGGAGTGCGTGTTTGCACTAGACATTTCCACGGGAAACTGGCGTAGCTTTGATGTGATAACCCGCGTGGAAGTCCTGAAACCCTCCGGGGTGACGCGAATATGGGTACCCGCCGCGCTAATCAGCCCAACGCCTTTCCAGAAGACGCTCTCCAATACCTTCGAAGCTCCCGGCGGCACCGCGAAGCTTGTCAAAATCAAAGCGGAATCGCTCGGAATTGTTTCCGCTGAGTTTCCCGCCGGAGTCAAACCAGTCCTCGCGGTTACGAGTCGAGTCTCAACTCAGAACATCGCGGTCGATCTCTCCGCACCCTACAAGGCGCACAAGGCGAACCGCGCCGAGCTGGAATACTTTCTGCAGCCAACGAACTTCTTGCCGACGGGCGGGATTGTGAAGGACACGGCGACGCAGGCCACCGCCGGCGCAAAGACGGATGTCGAGAAGGCGCGCGCGATCTATGAGTGGATTGTTGAAAACACGTTTCGCGATCCCAAGACGCGCGGCTGCGGTCTCGGCGACATCCGTTTCATGTTGGAGACTAAGGATTTGGGCGGGAAATGCGCCGACCTCAATGCGCTGTATGTCGGTCTCGCGCGTGCGGCTGGCCTGCCTGCACGAGACGCGTATGGTATTCGCGTCGCCAAGTCAGAACTGGGATACAAGAGCCTAGGCACGTCCTCCGAGAAGATCACTAAATCGCAGCACTGCCGTGCGGAAGTCTACTTGCACGACTACGGTTGGGTGCCTGTTGATCCGGCGGATGTGCGCAAGGTGATCCTTGAGGAACCGCCCGGAAACCGGCCGCTGGACGATGACATGGTGAAAAAAGCCCGCGCTCGGCTGTTTGGTTCCTGGGAGATGAACTGGATGGCCTTCAACTTCGGACACGATGTCGCCCTACCGGGCTCGGGTGGAAAGCCGATTCCATTCTTGATGTATCCACAGGCAGAGACGGCCGACGGCCGGCTCGATAGTCTCGACGCGGATACTTTCAAGTACGAGATCACGTCAATGGAAATCCCCTCCCTGAACGGGTGACGGAAGCAGACGAGTGGCCCCCATGCAACTGACGAAGCGACTGGGCGTGTAGCGACTTCTCGCACTCGCGGCGCCTACTGTCCGTGTCGAACCGACACGCTCCACTCCTTCTCGATGGCGCTGGCCAACTGGAAAAGCACAGGTCCGCGATCCGACTTATCCGGACTCGCTCCTTCCGTATATACGCTCGCTTGCAGCATACCGATGCTTGTGGCTCGTTTTCCCCCGTCGGAAGTAGCCGCGAAAATTGGTGTCTCGCTCGGCATTGGACGTCTCGTTGGGATCGAAAGGGAGTGGTCCAACAAGGATCTTGGTGCGCGAACATTCGCGGTTACCGCACCACTCGGCACCGTTGCTGCGCTGTTTGGGCCATCGATGGCAATCGCGTCGGCGGCGTCTTCCTAATTATTTGGTTTGCGAACGCTCGCAGTCTGCTCGTGGACCGATCTCTTGAGGCAACGACATCGGGCGATGTTGCTCTCAATTTTTGTCCTCGGAGCCTTGGCTGGGCAAGGGCACTTACGTACGCCCGTCGCGGCAGCAATCCCGATGACAATGTTGCTCGCTTGGAAGGTAGAGCTGCATCGATTTGCCGGTTGATTACAACCGGCGGAGATGGCGTCACGCGGGCCGCTTCAACTTTGCTACCCGACGGACTGTCTGCTGCGGCTACTCTCGACAGCACCGAGATTGCTTGAAACACAAACGCTTGTGCTTCGAGCGGCGTTGCGTGGTTGGCCTGACTGTCCGCTGAGGTCAAGAGACCAACTTGAGCAGCCCTTAGATGATCCACGTTTCTTTGCCCGATAGGGTCCGGGGACGGGCTTTGTCGCGGGGCGCCCATAGTTCACCTCTCAACACATTAGGGTTGAGCGCGGCCCAGTTAATTGGCGGCTTCCAGCGAAGAGTGCCCAAGACAGTCACGCGCGCTTGTAACTGGATGATGTTAAGGATAGTCAATACTTCCAGGGCTGGCGTCTGGGGGGAACGCCGCGGCTTCAACAGGTAGCGTATCGCAGACGAGCACTGCTCACGCACCTTCCGGTCAATGACCCTCTGTTTCGTTGGTAGAAGGTCAAGCATAAAGATAGATTCAGGAAACGCGAACACAAGAAACCCTCAGACCCTCTACTTCGAAGGCAGACGCTCCATCTGGTTGGTATTGGCGGTTTTAGCGGGGTCTGCTGCGTGTGGTAGCGATACCGGGAATCGAACCCGGATTTGAGCCTTGAGAGGGCTCCGTCCTAACCCTTAGACGATATCGCCATCGCCCTGTGCTTCTCCGCCACTTCGAAATACAGCGCGAATCACTGGGAGATAATGCCAATTCGTACTCGCGATTTTCGCACGCTTAAAACTTCGGTGCAAGCGCGCCAATCCGCGTCGCTCGTTTGTGTTAGAATCGCGTCTCCCATGGACAGAGCAGGAGATTTTCTAGCAAGAGTCGTGCGCCGGTTCGACCGGCCGGAAGCAACGCTGGCCTGGCTTGCCGGCGCGTGGCCGTCCATCGCAGGGACAACTCTCGCAGCGCACACGCGGCCCGTGCGATGCGATGGCGCGTTCCTCGAAGTAGCGGCGGACGCCAAGGCATGGCAGCGGCAGATCGAAGGCATGAAGCGCGAATTGCGCGATCGAATCAATCAAGCATGGGGCGGAAACCTGGTCCGCGAGGTGACGTTCGTCGCCGCGAAGCCGGGTCCGAGGTACATTTCCCGTGAGGCCGATAACGCGCATATCCCCTTCATTCGCCGTCGCCGCGCGTAGCCCTCGCTTCCCTTTTCTCCACAGGCGCACAAACTTGCATTGCGTCTCGTTTCTACTAAGATTAAATGAGTCGAATCAACCATGAAGATCAGCCGTGAAGATGTGTTGAGAGTGGCCGAATTGGCGCATCTGGGCTTGTCGCCCGAGGAAATTGAAACTTATCGCGACCAGCTCGACAGCATCCTCTCGTATATTGACAAACTGAAGGAACTCGACATCACCAATGTCGAACCGATGGCGCAGGTGATTTTCGCGCCCGCAAATCCCGCCACTGGCGCGAGCCACCCAGAGCTTCGCGAAGACGTGGTGCGGCCTTGCGACGTCTGGGGCCCGATCCTTTCAGCCGCGCCCGATGCCGCCAAACCGTTCTTCCGCGTCCCGAAGGTAATCGACCGATGAGGCCTCCCAGGGACCACCGGTGAGCGCAACCACGACTTGGACAATTGCAGGGGTGCGCGCGGCGCTTCAATCTAAGAAGCTATCGGCGCGCGAACTTACCGGCGAGTTTTACGCCAGGATCGATCGTCGCAACGCTGAGCTCAACACATATCTCACGCTTTCGCGCGAGCGCGCTTACGCGCAAGCAGATCGCGTGGATGCAGGCATAGCTCGCGGCGAGACTCTGCCGCCTCTCGCGGGTGTTCCGATAGCCATCAAGGACGTCATCAGCACGCGCGGCATTCGTACCACCTGCGCCTCCAAGATTCTTGAAACCTACGTGCCGCCGTATGACGCGACGGCCGTGGAGCGCTTGGAAAAAGCAGGCGCCGTGTTCCTGGGAAAGACAAACTGCGACGAATTTGCCATGGGCGGTTCGAACGAGAACTCCGCCTATGGGCCGGTGCGCAACCCGGTCGCTCCCGATCGCGTCCCCGGTGGGTCGAGCGGCGGATCGGCCGCGGCCGTAGCCGCGGGCCTCGCCGTGGCAGCTCTCGGGACCGACACAGGCGGCTCGATTCGGCAGCCCGGTTCGTTTTGCGGGATTCCCGGATTCATGCCCACCTACGGCCGCGTGTCCCGTTACGGCTTGATCGCGTTCGCGTCCTCGCTCGACAAAATTGGCCCCTTCGCCGGGAACGTCGCCGATGCCGCAGCGGTAATGTCCGTGATTGCGGGGCATGACGAAAACGACTCGACTTCAGCGCCGGTTCCGGTACCTGACTACGCGGCGGAAACAAGGAAGCCGGTGCAAGGCCTGCGCATTGGCGTGCCGGAAGACTACTTCGGCGCGGGCCTCGACGCGGAAGTCAAAGAAAAGGTCGAGGCGGGGATCGCACTCCTTGAGCGCCTTGGTTGCCGGCGAATACCGCTGCGAATGCCGCACACGGACTACGCGGTCGCCACCTATTACATCCTGGCGACCGCGGAGGCGAGCTCCAACCTAGCCCGGTACGATGGGGTGCGTTATGGCCTTCGTGCTCCCGGCGCAACCCTCACCGAGATGTATCGGCAGACGCGCGAGCGGGGCTTTGGCCCCGAGGTAAAACGCCGGATCATGCTCGGAACCTACGCGCTTTCCGCGGGCTACTACGATGCCTACTACCTGCGCGCCCAAAGCGTCCGCGCGCTGATCGCTCGGGACTTCGCGGACGCGTTTCAGAAAGTGGATGCGATCATCACTCCTACGGCGCCGACCGCTGCATTCCGCCTGGGCGAAAAAACCTCCGACCCGCTGCAGATGTACTTGGCGGACATCTATACCGTCACAGGATCGCTCGCCGGAGTTCCCGGCATCTCCGTGCCCTGCGGCAAGACAAAGGCCGGACTTCCCGTCGGAATGCAGGTGTTCGGCCCCCACTTCAATGAGGGATGTGTGCTACAAATCGCCCACGCATTCGAACAGGCCGGCGGTTCCACGATTTAAGTCTCGCGGACGCATCCGTCCGGCACCCTGTAAACCGTCTAGCTCGTTCCGCTTCGCCTGCCACCAGGCGAAACAAATCCGAAATATCGTAGAAACATTCCAAACTTGGACGCGGATTTTCATTTTACCTGCAAACAAATGGTGTGTTTCATCGAAACGGATTCTCACCTACTGCATCTAAATCTCCGAATGGCAGCGCTTTTGCCGCGATTTCTGAGCGGAGAGTTCTAGTCCGGTAGTACGGAACGACTATTGCTGGGAAATGCGGCAGCAATTAGTCTGCTGGAAGCATCGAAGGAATCGGAGGCCGCGGCGATGGTCCGAATCAAGTCCAGCCAGAAGGTTTTCACCGAGGAAGAGGTCGCCAGTCTGACAGGCATCTGTCCCGAACATCTGCGAGGTCTGGCGCGAAACAAGCACCTCGGAACGCTGTCAGGTGTCGCCGAAGCTGCCGCCGGAGCCGAGAAACTGCTCTTCAGCAACTCCGATTTGATGATCATGACAGTGCTCCATCCGCGTTGCCAGCACTAGAACTCTCCGCGTCTCGTCCCGAAGCCTGTTGTGAGCAAGCACCCTCCCAGCGTATCCTCAGCCTTTGCCGGACCGGATTCAACTCAACCGAATCGCGTCATCAGGCATCCTATGGTTGCAAGGGGGGAGCTAGGACCATGGCCGGGAACCGACGTTCGATCCGACCGACCTTGCTGGCATCAGCCGGAGCGCTCGTATTGTTGGTGCTTGCAGGCCTGTTTGTTGCCACCGCATCGCCCATGGCGATCCTTGGCGCCCAGGACTCGCCGAGGTCTCCCGCCACGCCATCCTCGACCGGCCAACCGGCCCCCGCCGCTGCCAGCCCCACTATGCCTCGGGGCCAGAAACTCATGCTGACCGACGGCACGTTCCAATTGGTGCGCGAATACAAGGTCGAGGGCGACCGAGTCCGCTATTACAGCATCGACAGCTCGCAGTGGGAGCAAATTCCCACCGCCATGGTTGACTGGGAAGCCACGAAGAGGGTCGAGGCCGATGAGGCTCGGACCGACGCCGCCTTCCTCGCGAGAGTACACAAGCAGGAGTCAGCGCGTCAGGCCGTGCCGCAGGACATTGACGCCAGCCTGGAAGTTGCCCCGGGCATCTTTCTGCCGCCCGGAGACCTCCTTTTCGTTTACGACGGCAAGGCAGTCCTACCCCTGCCGCAGGCGGAAACCGATTCCAAGCTTTCGAAGGGCCATTTCATCGAACAGGTGATGGTGCCGATTCCCATCATCCCCACGCGGCATTCCATTTCGATCGCCGGAGCGCACGCCAAGCTGCGCATCCGCGAAAGCCGGCCGGAATTCTACATGCGCGTGTCCGATAACCGTCAGCCGGAGCTGGTGCTGATCCGTGCAAAGCCGCACGGGGATAGCCGCCACGTCGAGGACCTGGATCAGATTTTTGGGGAGGCGAACGAGAAGCGAGACTCGGTGCCGATCCAGCCCTGGGACATCGCCCCCGGGGTTTACCGCTTTACGCTAGGCCATGAACTCGCGTCGGGGGAATACGCCATCGCTGAAATGGTTAAAGATGAAGGCGCCGGACTGTACGTCTGGGACTTCGGCATTGATACGAGCGAGTCACCCTCCATTCCGAAGCGGCAGTAAAGAGAATCGCGCCGAGCTCATTTCGCCGGCGACGGCTGGGACTGCAGCAGTTCCGTCAAGAGCGTGGCCACCGTGGATATCTGGAAAGGCTTCTGTAGAATCCGGGCCCCCTTCTGACGATAGCGTTCTGTGAGGCTGGGAGACACGAGCTCGCCGGTCATAAACACAAAGCGCGGCACCGAACTTCCTAACCGGGCGCGCACCTCATCAAACAATTGTTCTCCGCTCATTCCCGGAAGGTTGAAATCGCAGAGAACGATTTCGCAGGTGCTCTTGGCGAGCAGAGCCAGCGCCTCCTCCGAACTTCCCGCTGCCTGAACCTTCATCCCGCGCGCCGAAAGCCCTTCCTGCACGATTTCGCGAATGCCTTCCTCGTCGTCAACAATCAGAACCGAATGGTCGCTCAGCGTTGCGAGGAAAGGCAAAACCGGCGCCGACTTTGCAGCCGTCTTCGAAGGCGCCGATGAAGGCTGGATTTCGGCCGCTGCGGGCAGCAGAACATGTATTACGGCTCCATTGCCAGGATTGGATTCAATTTCAATCGTGCCTCCGTGCTCCTTGATCACGGCCAGGGATATTGTGAGGCCGAGTCCGCTCCCGCCTCCCGGGCGTTTCGTGGTGAAGAACGGATCGAATATCTTTCCGATAATGTCTTCGGGAATGCCGGGTCCGTCGTCGGCAAATGTCACGCGGATTTGATCGCCGGCGCAAGTGACGGAAATATCCAGCTGGCCTTGTTCGCGCGCGGGCGAGATGGATTGTTCGGCGTTGGTCAGAATATTCAGGAACACTTGCATGAGAAGCTTTCGATCGCCGTCCACGGGAGGCAGATCGTCGGGCGTCATCAATTTCACGCGAATACTCTTCTTCTCAAGGTTTGGCCGCTCGGCTTCTAGCGCTTCGTTGAGAATTTCTCCGAGCCGCAGCGTCGTCCGGCCTTGCGCGAGGGGCCGGGAAAACGCGAGAAGATTTTGGACGATGGCCGCTGCGCGGCGAGCCTGCTGCAGGATCAGATCCACCTGTCGGCGCGTGGCGTCTTCTGCCGCGCGCTCGCGAAGCAAGTCGCTGACGCCGAGGATGGCGGTGAGCGGATTGTTGAGTTCGTGGGCGGCTCCGGCCATCATCTGTCCCATGGCCGCGAATTTTTCCTTGTCGGCCAGCTGCTGCTCAAGGTGCTTCGATTCCGTAACATCCCGGCCGGATGAAACCATGCCGATGATGGTCCCCTTTTCGTCGAAAAGGGGATTGGCGAGGACTCGCAGGATTTTCCAGGTGCCATCGGCGTGCTGCGCCCGGATTTCGATCTGCTCCTGGCCTTTCTGGCCTGAAATTGCATTCTGGAACATCTTGTTGAGCTTCGACCGGTCCCCCGGGCCGATTCGCTGGCCGATGGGCTTGCCGACGTACTCCTCTGGCGACACGCCGAGGATGTCGTGTACGCGCTCGCTCACAAACTTGAAACGGCCCTCGGTATCCAGCACGACAATCAGGTCTGGAAAGCATTCGACCAGGCTCCGGACAAATTCCTGTTCCTGGTGAAGTTTTCTTTCCATTTCGTGACGCTGGGTGACATCACGAGTGATTTTCGAAAATCCTTGGAGCTTCCCTTCCCGGTCGCGCAGGGCCGTAATCACCACATTGGCCAGGAATCGTGAGCCGTCCTTGCGCACTCGCCAGCCTTCGTCCTCGCATTGACCTCGAGCCACCGCCACTTTCAGTTCTCGTTCTGTCTTCCCATTCGCGACATCTTCCGGGGGGTAGAAAACCGAAAAGTGCTTCCCGATGATTTCGCTCGCCCGATATCCCTTGATGCGTTCCGCTCCGCGGTTCCAACTGGCCACATGTCCGTCGGGATCGAGCATAAAAATCGCATAGTCGGACACTCCGTCCACCATCAGGCGGACCCGCTCCTCGCTCTGCCGCAGGGCCTCCTCCATCCGCTTGCGCTCGGTGATGTCGCGCGCGGCGGTTACGAGGCCGCTGATTGTTCCATCGTCGTCGAAAAAGGGCCGAGCGGTAAGCAGCAGGTCGCGCCAGGAACCGTCAGCATGGGGCGACCGGAACTCGACCTGGCCCTGGCTTTCCTCCCCTCGGACGACGCGCTGGAACATCTCGTGTAGCTTCGCCTTGTCCTCCGGATTCGCCCGGGTGCCGAACACGCGCCCGACATATTGGGTCGGCTGCCAGCCCAGGACTTTTTCCACGTGATCGCTGATGTAGATGAATCGCGCGTCGCGATCGAGAACCGCAATCAAATCGGGGAAGCTCGCCACCATGCGTCGGGTGAAGCTCTGTTCCTGCTGCAGGCGCTTTTCCATCTCGCGGCGCTGGGTAATGTCAGTCAGCGTTCCTTGCAGACGCACCGCTCGCCCGGAAGCATCGCGCATGGCAAATCCGGACGTGAGGCAATGGATCTGCGTTCCGTCCTTGCGGCGCATCAATATTTCGCGATCGTGCACTGCGCCTTTTACCTCGAGCTCGCGGATGATTGCGTCTCGAGCGGAAGGGTCAACATACACGTCCCGGAAATTGATAGCCTGCAGCTCTTCTTTGTTGTTGTACCCGAGTATTCTGACCAGGGCGGGATTCGCATCGAGCAACTGCCCTCCGGGGGTTACGAAAAGGATTCCCTCGCCGAAGGCTTCAAACAGTTCCTTAAAGCGGATTTCGGATTCCTGCTGTTTGGTAACGTCGCGCGCCCATCCGATGATGGACCTGACCTCTCCATCCACAGCGGTCTGAAGCCAGCAATCGAAATAGCGGAGCGCCTTGTCCTTCTTGAGCCACACCGGAATCGTGCCGGACCACACGCCGTCCCTTATTAAGGCAGGGAGCCCGCGCTGGACGTCCGCCATAGTGGGTGATTCGATGAATTCGCTGAGCCGGCGCCCGATCAGCTCCTGAATGGACGTGCCCAGGATTTCGGAAAGGCGGAGATTAGCGACTCGGACTTCGCCCTCGAGAGAAAGCGTGAAGAGGGCCTGGTCGAGATGGTCAATCAGCTCGCGGTAATTGTGCTGCGAGCGAACAATCGCCTCCGTCAGCTTTTCAAGGTGCGCGTCAGAAACAGCCGCGGAGACGGACTGCTCCTGATCGTGGTGTGATAAGTCCGTGGACATGAACGCGTTCGCCCTGATTTCTCTTCAAGTAGGCTCCCGCCGGAGCCGGTTGGTCTTCCCGTATAAAATTCTACAGACGCAGGACTTCCGGCGGGGAAAGAAAGCGGCTGGCTATGCCAAGATGCTTAACAGGCGCCGCGCGCGCCTTTTACGGGATGCGCTGACCCGTGGCTGGATCAAATACGGCGTTCCGCAGGAACTGCTCGCTGGTCCATGGAGGGGCATCGCCTCCCAGATACCCGTGAAACCATTCGAGATGCGCGGTGTAATAAAGGGCCATCTCGTACCAACTGGGCCAATGGCCGGCCCGGGAATAAATGAATAGCTTCGACGGCACATTCATTTTCTGCAGAGACGTGAAAAACTCAAGCGACTGCGTGTAAGGCACACGGTAATCGCGTTCGCCGGAAATCACCATGCACGGCATTTTGAAGTTTTTCACGTATGACGACGGCGACCATTTGTCGTAATCCGGCGAATTCCAGGGCTGCCCCTTGAACTCCCACTCCGGAAACCACAACTCCTCGGTCGAGCCATACATCGAGCGCAGATCAAAAACGCCCATCATTGAAGCGATCGCCTTGAAGCGGTCCGTGTGACCCTCGAACCAATCCATCATGTAGCCGCCGTACGACCATCCCATCGCTCCCATTCGGTTGGGATCCACGTAAGGCAGTTTCGCGAGCTCGTCGGTCACTTTCATCAGGTCCTCGAAAACCTCGCCGCCCCAATCGCCCGAGATTTCGGACGTGAAGTCCTGTCCGTAGCCCGTGGACCCGTGTGGATTGGCGAACGCGACCACGTAACCCGCGCCCGGATAGACCTGCCAATCCCCGCGGAAGGCGTCTGCCCACTGCGACTGCGGGCCACCGTGCACGTTGAGAATCAGTGGATATTTCTTCGACGGGTCGAAATCGTGAGGTCTGACGATGAAGACCTCGATCTTCGCGCCGCCCGCTCCCGTCACCCACATCCTTTCGGCCGGACGGACGTCAACTTCATTCATGAAGTCGTCGTTGAAATGCGAAAGCCGCTGCGGCGCGGATGCAGTTCCGCCCGCCAGATCAACCGCAAAAACCTCCGCAACCGTGCCCACGGAGCGCTGGACATATACCATCCGGCGATTGTCCGGCGAAAGATCGAACGAGTCGATCGTCTTGTCCACCAGGACCTTCTGAATCGCGCCGGTGTCCAGCGTCACCTGAAAAATGGGATTGTCGCCTTCTACCGGCGCGTCGAAATAGAGAGACTTCGAATCCGAGGCCCATTCGAAATCCTGCACCCAGTTACGGAACGATCCGGTCAGCACGCGCGATGTGCCGGAGGCGCGGTCGTACAGCGCTAGCCGGAAAAGATCCGATTCGTAGCCCGGCTGCTTCTGCATAAGGTAGGCGATGTATTTTCCATCGGGCGAATACTTCGGATTCCCATCGAACGAAGGATTGGAAGCGGTCACATCGCGTGGCGGCTGCGAGCCGTTCACCGACACGATCCACAGATCGCTGTTGGTGGAGGATTCCAGATTCTTGCCATGATCTGAATCGACCGCCAGTTCCTTGCTGTCCGGCGAAAAATCGTATTGCAGCGCCCCGCCGAGCTGATAGCGCGGAGAATCGAAATCTCCGGGCGTCAGGTCGCGCACTGCTCCGCTCGGAACATCGGCCAGCAGTACGTGCGTTCTCTGGCCATCCTTCCATTCGGTCCAATGGCGATAGAGGAGCGAGGTCGCCATGTGCGCATGCAGCGGTCCCTTGGTCCAACCGTCGTTGATCTTCTTGTTGCAGGCGTCGTCCGCGCCGCATTCCGGGTAGACGTCGCTTGAAAATGCGATGGACTTGCCGTCGGGCGACCACAGCGGATCGGAAACACCCGTGGAAACATTCGTCAGCTTGCGCGCGCCTCCGCCGTTCACCGGAATGATATAAATCTCGTCCTCGTCACCGGTCCCGCGGACGAAAGCGATCCATTTGCTGTCGGGCGAAAAAATGGGTAAGGATTCATTGGCATCTCCGAACGTGAACTGCCGCGCGTTCCCGCCGTCGGCGTCCATCAGCCAGATGTGACTGCTGCGCTTTGCCTTACCGAGATCGTATGCTGCGAGCGTCAGAACGATCGTCCGGCCGTCCGGAGACAGATGCATGTCCTCGACGTGCCGGTACCGGTAGAGGTCCTCGATCGAAAACGCGCGCTTCGCGGCATGAATGGGCGCAGCAAGCAGGAAAAGGGCTATCGCAAAACAAGACAGTTTTCGGCGCATGGATTCTCTCAGTCTTCGGTGAAGGTACGAGTCAACTCGCGAATTCAATCACAATCGGCATTTTGCCTGCAACTCGCCCGCGGAAAAAAAGGCCGCCCCGCCTTGCGGCGAAGCAGCCTTGGTTTTTCGATGGAGAACTGAATAAGCCCCACCGCTCTAGCTTTCCGCAATCGCGTCGGTATCCTTGCGCAAGAAATCGAGCGCCGCCGCCTCTTCCGGCGTGAGCTCGGGTTCCATCACTTGCGGCTCCTCCTTCGGGATTTCAGTAAGGAGCTGGATATTGCGATAGCGCTCGAGACCCGTGCCCGCCGGAATCAGGCGGCCCATGATGACGTTTTCCTTCAGGCCGCGCAGGTAATCAACCTTTCCGGAAATGGCCGCTTCGGTAAGGACGCGGGTGGTCTCCTGGAAGCTCGCCGCGGAGATGAACGAATCGGTCGAAAGCGACGCCTTCGTGATGCCGAGGAGCAGCGGACGCCCGGTTGCCGGACGGCCACCGTCGCTGATGATCCGGTCGTTCTCCTCGCGGAAGCGGAACTTATCCACTTGCTCCTCGAGCAGGAACGTGGTGTCGCCCACGTCCTCGACCTTCACCCAGCGCATCATTTGGCGAACAATCGTCTCGATGTGCTTGTCGTTGATGTTGACGCCCTGCAGCCGGTAGACCTCCTGGACCGAATTGACCAGGTAGGCCTGCGTGTACTTTTCACCGAGGACCGCCAGCAAGTCATGCGGGTTGAGCGGGCCGTCAATGAGCGGCTCGCCGGCGCGCACATGCTCGCCTTCCTGCACATTGATGTGCACGCCGCGCGGGATGGAATATTCCTTTATCGTCTTGCCATCCTCGCTCTCGACGTACGTCTTGCGTTGGCCCTTGGCGATTTCGCCGTATTTCACCACGCCATCGATTTCGCTGATGACCGCGGGATCGCGGGGCTTGCGCGTTTCGAAGAGCTCCACGACGCGCGGCAAACCGCCGGTGATGTCCTTGGTCTTGGTGGTCTCGCGCGGAATCTTCGCGAGCACGTCCCCGGGCTGCACTTCGTCGCCGTCCACGACCATCAAGTGGGCGCGGGACGGCATAAGGTACTTCTTCTTGGCCCGGCCGGCGGAGTCGCGGACCAAAATCGTCGGCTGGTGCTTTTCGTCACCCGGGGGAAGCGTGACAACCAGCTGCGAAAGGCCGGTGACTTCGTCCACCTGCTCTTCGATGGTGATTCCGGGCTGCAAATCCTTGAACTCGACCGTGCCGCCCGTTTCCGTAAGGATCGAGAACGTGTACGGATCCCATTCGACCATGGTCTGGCCGAGCGTGACCGGTTGGCCGTCTTCGACCTTGAAACGCGCGCCATAGACGACGTGGTGGCGTTCTTTCTCACGGCCCTTTTCATCCACGACCGCGATCAAGCCGGAGCGGTTCATGGCAATCAGGGTCTTGCCGCGGCCTTCGACCACCTTCAGATCGATATATTTCACGAAGCCGTTGTTGCGGGCCTCGACTTTGGACTGCTCGGTGACGCGAGTCGCCGTGCCGCCAATGTGAAACGTCCGCATGGTGAGCTGAGTGCCTGGTTCGCCGATGGACTGTGCGGCGATGACGCCGACTGCTTCGCCCATTTCCACGAACCGCCCAGTGGCCAGGTTGCGGCCGTAGCACCGCGCGCAGACGCCGCGGCGGGATTCGCACGTGAGCACGGAGCGAATATTGACGCGCTCGATGCCCGCCGCCTGAATCGCGTTCGCGAGTTCTTCGGTGATTTCCTGGTTGATCTCGACGATCACGTTGCCTTCGTAGTCCTTGATCTTTTCCAGGGACACGCGGCCGATCACGCGATCGCGCAACGGTTCGACCTCGACGCCGGCTTCGAGAATCGGTTCGACGTAGATCCCGTCAGCGGTGCCGCAATCGAATTCGTTGATGATCACGTCCTGAGCCACGTCCACCAGACGCCGCGTGAGGTAGCCGGAATCGGCGGTCTTGAGCGCCGTATCCGCCAGGCCCTTGCGAGCGCCGTGCGTGGAGATGAAGTACTGCAACACGGTGAGGCCTTCGCGGAAGTTCGATGTGATCGGCGTTTCGATGACTTCGCCCGAGGGCTTCGCCATCAATCCGCGCATTCCGGAAAGCTGCCGGATCTGCTGCTTCGATCCGCGCGCGCCGGAATCAGCCATCACGTAGACCGGATTGATAATGCCCTGCTTGTCCTGTTCCTCGAGCGCCTTGAACATTTCGTCGGCGACTTTTTCCGTGATGTCGCTCCAGATGGCGATGACCTTGTTGTAGCGCTCGCCGTTGGTGATCGCGCCGTCCAGATACTGCTGCTGGACTTTCACGACCTCATGCTCGGCTGCGTCCACCAGCTTGAATTTCACGCTGGGGATGACCATGTCGCTGATGCCGATCGAAATGCCCGACTTCGTGGCGTAGAGGAAGCCCAGCTCTTTCAGCCGGTCGAGCATCACCACCGTCTTCTCCAGGCCGAAGCGAAGATAGGCATATAGCACCAGGGCCTGGACGCCCTTCTTCTTGAGCAAGCCGTTGATGAAAGGCATGTCCGACGGCAGATGGTCGTTGAAGATCACGCGGCCGACCGTGGTCTGCAGGAACTGCTTCGCGAGATTCACGGGTTCGGTGTGCGAGACGTCTTGATCGTCATAGGCGTTCGTCAGGTCAATGACTTCGCCGGTGTAGCGCATGCGGATCGGCGTGAGCAATTCAACCTCGCCGGCTTCGAGCGCCATAACCACTTCGTCGCTCGATCCGAACGCGCGGCCCTCGCCCTTGGCCTTCGGCTTGGCCTTGGTCATGTAGTAGATGCCCAGCACCATGTCCTGTGTCGGAACGGCCAGAGGATAGCCATTCGCCGGCGAAAGGATGTTGTGCGAGCTGAGCATCAGCACCGAGGCTTCCACCTGCGCCTCGGGCGACAGCGGAATGTGTACCGCCATCTGGTCGCCGTCGAAGTCCGCGTTGAACGCCGTGCAAACGAGAGGATGGATGCGGATCGCTTTACCCTCAACAAGCACGGGCTCGAAAGCCTGGATGCCAAGACGGTGAAGCGTAGGAGCGCGGTTCAGCAGCACCGGGTGCTCGCGGATTACGTCCTCGAGGATGTCCCAGACCGTCGCTTCCTGTGCCTCGACCAGTTCCTTCGCCTGCTTGATCGTGGTGCAGTGCCCCGCAGCTTCCAGCCGGTGATAGATGAACGGCTTGAACAGCTCCAGCGCCATCTTTTTCGGCAGACCGCATTGGTGCAGCTTCAGTTCCGGTCCGACGACGATCACGGAGCGTCCCGAATAGTCCACGCGCTTGCCGAGGAGGTTCTGGCGGAAACGGCCCTGCTTGCCCTTGAGCGTATCGGACAGCGACTTGAGCGGGCGGTTGTTAGTACCGCGAAGCACGCGCCCCCGGCGGCCATTGTCGAAGAGCGCGTCAACGGCTTCCTGCAGCATGCGCTTTTCGTTGCGGACGATCACGTCGGGAGCGTGCAGCTCTATCAGTTTCTTCAGGCGGTTGTTGCGGTTGATCACGCGCCTGTACAGGTCGTTCAGATCCGACGTGGCAAACCGGCCGCCGTCGAGAGGCACAAGTGGGCGCAACTCGGGTGGCAGCACCGGAATCACGTCGAGAATCATCCACTCCGGCTTGTTGCCGCTCTTGCGGAAAGCCTCGAGGACCTTGAGCCGCTTTGCGTATTTGATCCGCTTCTGCAGGCTCGGATCGATTTTCATCTTTTCGCGGAGTTCGGTCGAAAGCTTGTCCACGTCCACGCGGCGCAGAAGTTCCTTGATCGCTTCGGCACCCATGCGCACGTCGCACTTGCCCGGAAATTCCCGCTGGAGTTCGCGGAACTTTTCCTCGGGCAGGATTTCCTTTTCCTTGAGTCCCGGCACTTCGCCCGGATCCACGCAGACGAAAGTCTCAAAGTAAAGAATGTGCTCGAGATCGCGCATGGTGATATCAAGCAGATAGCCGATGCGGCTCGGCAACCCCTTGAAGAACCACACGTGCGAGCAGGGCGAAGCCAGCTCGATGTGCCCGAGGCGCTCGCGGCGGACCTTGCTAAGCGTCACTTCGACGCCGCACTTGTCGCAGATGACGCCGCGGTGCTTCATCCGCTTGTACTTGCCGCAGAGGCACTCCCAGTCGGTGACGGGACCGAAAATCTTGGCGCAAAACAGCCCGTCGCGCTCCGGCTTGAAGGTCCGGTAGTTGATTGTCTCCGGCTTGGTTACTTCGCCATGCGACCACGACCGGATTTTTTCAGGGCTCGCAAGACTGATGCGAATCGAATCAAAATCCGCGATCTGGCTGGCACGGTCATAAGGGCTCGATCGATACAAGGGATGATCCTCCCGTCCCGGGTTACCCGGAACAAAAAACCGATAACTAGTAAAATAGTCAGACGCGTCCCGGGTTTTCCCGGGACGCGCGATTAGTCCGCTGCTTCCGCTTTCTCGAGTTGCGGTTTCTGGCGCTTCATCAATTCCACATCCAGGCACAGCGACTGCAACTCGCGCACCAGGACGTTGAACGATTCAGGCACGCCCGGCTCAATTCCCGGCTCGCCCTTCACGATGGCCTCGTAAATCTTCGCGCGGCCATAGACGTCGTCTGATTTCGCGGTCAACAGCTCCTGCAGGATGTGCGCCGCACCGTAGGCTTCCAGCGCCCAGACTTCCATTTCCCCGAAGCGCTGGCCTCCGAATTGTGCCTTTCCGCCGAGCGGCTGCTGCGTGATCAGCGAATAGGGCCCGATGGAACGCGCGTGAATCTTGTCGTCCACCAAGTGCGACAGCTTGAGCATGTAGATATAGCCGACGGTGACTTGCTGCGCGAATTCGTCGCCGGTCATGCCGTCGAAGAGCGTGATCTTGCCGCTCTGCGGCAGCTTCGTGAATTCGAGCAGGTGGCGAATGTCCCCTTCGCGGGCGCCGTCGAACACCGGAGTGGCGAACGGAACGCCCTCGCGGAAGCTCTGCGCCAGGTCGAGGATCGCTTCGTCGTCAAGGTCAACAATCGTCTTCCAGACCGACGTGGGCCCGAAAGCATCCTTGAAATACTTGCGCACCGATTCGACGCGCGCTTCGGCGTCCAGCAGCTTGCCGATGTGCTCGCCCAGCTCCTTCGAAGCCCAGCCGAGGTGCGTTTCCAGAATCTGCCCGACGTTCATGCGCGACGGAACGCCCAGCGGGTTGAGCACAATTTCAACCGGGGTGCCATCGGGCATGTAGGGCATGTCTTCCTGTGGAACGATTCGCGCGATGACGCCCTTGTTCCCGTGACGGCCGGCCATTTTGTCGCCGACGGAAAGCTTGCGCTTCATCGCGATGTAGGCCTTTACCAGCTTGATCACTCCCGGCGGCAGCTCATCGCCCTTCTTAAGCTTGGCGATGCGCTCGTCGGTGATCTTCCGCAGCACGTCGATCTGCCGCGAGGTCATTTCCTCGACCTCGTCGATTTTTTCGATCAGCAGCGGGTCCTTGTCGTTCAATCTGAGGCGCTTCAGGTTGCGCGTGGAGATTTTTTCCAGGATGTCGCGCGTCAACTCCGTGCCCTTGGTGAGCAGGCGCTTGTTGGTGCGCTCGTCGTGGAGGTCGGCGACCAGTTTCTGGCTGCCGAGCAAATCGTTCAGGCGCTTCAGGCGCTCGTCGGTGAGAATGCGAATCTCATCGCCGAGGTTTTTTTCCAGCTTCGCAACGTGCGCGGCTTCGATGGCCTTGTGGCGCTCGTCCTTCTCCGCACCCTTGCGGCAGAAGATTTTCACGTCCACGATTGTTCCCTCGATGCCCGGAGGGCAGTAGAGCGATGCGTCGCGAACGTCGCCGGCCTTTTCGCCGAAAATCGCGCGAAGGAGCTTTTCCTCGGGCGTCAGCGTGGTCTCGCCCTTGGGCGTCACTTTGCCGACTAGAATATCGCCCGGCTTGACCGTCGCTCCGATGCGGATCACGCCGCTTTCGTCCAGATTGCGGAGAAAGCTTTCGTTGATGTTGGGAATGTCGCGCGTGATTTCCTCGGGGCCGAGCTTCGTATCGCGCGCCTCGATTTCGTACTCTTCAATGTGGATCGAGGTGTAGTAGTCCTCTTTGACCAGCTTTTCGCTGACTAGAATCGCGTCCTCAAAGTTGTATCCGCGCCACGGCACGAAGGCAACGAGGACGTTCCGTCCCAGCGCCAACTCGCCGCGGTCGGTGCAGGGACCGTCCGCCAGCACCTGGCCCTGCTTCACGCGATCTCCGGCGCGAACCAGCGGCTTTTGGCTGATGCACGTGTTCTGGTTCGACCGCTTAAACTTGGTGAGCAGGTAAATGTCGGATCCGACCTCGCGGCTCAGCACGCCGGACTGGTCCGATTCCACACGCACGATCACGCGTTCGGAATCCACCTGGTCTACGATGCCATCGCGCCGGCAGACGATCACGGCGCCGGAATCGCGCGCCGTGACTCTCTCCATACCGGTCCCGACCAGCGGGGCTTCGCCCTTAATGAGCGGCACGGCCTGACGCTGCATGTTCGAGCCCATCAACGCGCGGTTCGCGTCGTCGTTCTCGAGAAATGGAATCAAGCTCGCGGCCACGGAGACCAGCTGCTTCGGTGACACGTCGATGTAGTCCACTTCTTCGCGACTCTTTAAAACGAAGTTGCCGGCCTGGCGGCAGTTGACGAGGTCGGTGGTGATCCGCAGCTTGTCGTCCAGCGACGCGTTCGCCTGCGCGACCACGTAGCGATCCTCTTCCCACGCCGAAAGGTAGAAGCAGTGCGGCTCGACGACAATCCGCTTGCGCTTCAACTCCTCGTTCGTCTCTTCAACTTTGTCTTTTTCGACGATTTCGCCGGCCTTGAATTCGCTGTCGCCCGAATTGACGACCTGAACGAAGTCGATCACGCGGCCGCCCTTCACCTTGCGGTAGGGCGACTCGATGAAGCCGAACTCGTTGATTCGCGCGTAGCACGAAAGCGAGCTGATCAAGCCGATGTTCGGACCTTCCGGCGTTTCGATGGGGCAGATGCGACCGTAGTGCGTCGGATGAACGTCGCGGACTTCGAATCCCGCGCGCTCGCGGGAAAGACCGCCCGGCCCAAGAGCCGAAAGGCGGCGCTTGTGGGTGATTTCGCTCAACGGGTTGGTCTGGTCCATGAACTGCGAAAGCTGCGAACTCCCGAAAAACTCCCGGATCGCGGCCATCACCGGCTTCGCGTTCACCAGGTCGTGCGGCATGGCCGTGGACATCTCCTGATATACGGACATCTTTTCCTTGATCGCGCGCTCCATCCGGACCAGGCCGATGCGGAACTGGTTTTCGAGCAGCTCGCCCACCGCGCGTACGCGGCGGTTGCCAAGATGGTCGATGTCGTCCACCGAGCCGACGTTCTTGCGCAGTTTCAGCAAGTACTTGATCGCCGCGACGAAATCGGACGGGTCGAGCGTTCGCTTTTCGAGCGGAGTCTCGAGTCCCAGTTTGATATTGAACTTCAGCCGGCCCACTTTACTGAAATCGTACTTGCGGGCGTCGAAAAACATTCCGTTGAAGAGCGCCGTCGCAGTTTCCAGAGTCGGCGGATCGCCGGGACGCAGCTTGCGATAGATTTCGATCAGCGCTTCCTTCGGCGTGTGGATCGTATCCTTTTCCAGCGTGCGCGACACAATGATCCCGACGTCGTCGCGATCCGGGAAGCAGACATCAACTTCGGTGATTCCCGCTTCGCCGATCGCCGTCCACATTTCCGGCGTCAGAGGCTTGTTCGCTTCGAGAAGCACTTCGCCGGTCTGCCGGTTCACCAGCTCGCCGACCGTGACCGCGCCCTCGAGATCGGCAACCCCGGCTTCCACTTGCGTGACCCGCGCCTTCACCAGTTCCTTGTACAGCGCCTCGGTGATGCGCTTGTGCGCGCCAACCAGCGACTCGCCGGACTTCGGATGCTTGATTTCTCGCGTGAGCTTGCGGTCAATCAGCCCTTCCGACGCGTTCCAGAAAAGGTCGCCGTCGCGCAGAGCAATCCGCTCCACCTGGAAGAACGTGCGCAGCACATCTTCATTCGACTTGATCCCCAGCGCGCGCAGAAAAATCGAGCCGAGGAATTTGCGCTTGCGGTCGATGCGGACGTAGAGAATGTT
>Ga0302324_100005933_pt1 | contig 26520 bp, 23 predicted proteins | sample Palsa_T0_1_FD_201949 | JGI IMG/M metagenome (GOLD analysis project Ga0302324, IMG submission 201949) | Peat permafrost microbial communities from Stordalen Mire near Abisko, Sweden - Palsa_T0_1 | ecosystem: Environmental > Terrestrial > Soil > Palsa > Peat permafrost | place: Sweden: Abisko... | reverse complement strand
GCAGATGCCCGGGCTGGATCTGGTCGCGTACCTGACCAACGGTTCTATGATGCACGTCGACTTCCTCCCCAAACACCTGATCGTCGTCGGCGGCAGCTATGTCGGACTGGAGTTCGGCCAGATGTTCCGGCGCTTCGGAAGCCAGGTCACGATCCTCGAAATGGGTCCGCGGCTGGTGCATCGGGAAGACGAAGATGTGTCCGCGGCCATTCAGGAGATTCTGGCGGGGGAGGAGATCGCAGTCAACTTGAACGCGGAGTGCATCGGCTTTTCGAAGCGCGGCGAGGAGATTATCGCGCACGCGGAATGCGTCGCCGGCGCGCCGGAGATCCCCGGCTCGCACGTGCTGCTGGCCGTCGGCCGGCGTCCGAACACCGGCGATCTTGGGCTGGAAGCCGCCGGCGTCGCGATGGATGCCCGCGGCTACATCGTGGTCGACGATCAGTTGCGCACCAGCGCGCCGGGCATCTGGGCGCTCGGCGACTGCAACGGCAAAGGCGCATTCACGCACACCTCCTATAACGATTTCGAAATTGTGGCTGCGAATCTGCTCGATAACGATCCGCGCCGCGTGAGCGACCGCATAACCGCCTATGGGCTGTACATCGATCCGCCGCTGGGCCGCGCCGGCTTAACCGAAGCGGAGGTCCGCAAGACCGGCCGCAGCGCGCTGGTTGGGAAACGTCCGATGACCAAGGTCGGACGCGCCGTGGAGAAAGGCGAATCGCAGGGCTTCATGAAGATCGTGGTCGATGCGCAGTCCAAGGAAATCCTGGGCGCCGCCATCCTCGGTACCGGCGGCGACGAAGCCATTCACTCGATTCTGGATGTGATGTACGCGAAAGCGCCCTACACGACCATTCAAAGAGCGGTAAACATTCACCCCACCGTTTGCGAACTCATTCCGACTATGCTGGGCGAACTCCAGCCTTTACAATAGAGGGACCAAACGAAAAGACCGAAGGAGGGATATGTCGACATACGTTTTGGCATTCCTGATTGGCGTGGTGGCCGGACTCCGTGCGCTGACGCCGCTGGCAGCGGTCAGTTGGGCGGCCCGCGCGGGATGGCTGCATCTGGAAAATACCTGGCTGGCCTTTCTGGGCTTCGCGGCTACGCCATATATCGTCAGCGTGCTCGCAATTGGGGAGTTGATCAACGACAAGCTGCCCAATACGCCCAGCCGGAAAGCGCCGCCGGGGTTCATCGCCCGAATCGTGACGGGAACACTGTGCGGCGCCGCTCTGGGCGCGGCCAACGAGTCGCTGTTTGGCGGACTGGTGGCAGGCGCGATTGGCGCGGTGGCCGGGACATTGGGCGGCTACGAGTTTCGGTCCCGCCTGGTTAGGGCAACTGGCGGGAAGGACTTGCCGATTGCGTTGCTGGAAGACGTGATTGCAGTGGGGGGCGCGTTCTTGATCGTCTCCCGATTTTAAGGGGCTTAAGGACCTAAAACACGCGGCGCTTCAGCCTTTCCACGGTGAACGTCGCCGTATCGGCGACCGCCATCACCGCCATCACCCCCGCCTGAACCGGGTCGCTCACCACCAGGTCCGCCGCATCCGGCACGCTCCCCGCCATATTCAGGCTGATCACCAGCAGCCCCTCGTGGCGCACCTCCCGCACGGCCTGCTCGATCTCCCCGCCCATCAACGATCCCGCCAGCACCAGCGCCTTGGCCCTCGGCAGCCGGGCCACCGCGCGCACCGCGTCCGCCAGCGCCCGCTCTCCCACCAATGGTATGGTATCCACCGAAATGTGCTCGCCGCGAATGTTGTGCCGGTCCGCCTCCGATACTGCGCCGATGGCCACCTGTCCCACCTGCGCCCCGCCGCCCATAATAATGATGCGCTTGCCGTAGATCTTCTGCAGCGTCTCCACCACTTCGACCTTGCGTACGATGGCCAGCGCTCCCAGATCCGCCGCCAGTTCCCCGGCACTGCCCGGCAGCGCAATCTCGAAGTAAATACGCGCTTCAGTGGGGCCCTGATCGATGATCTCGACCGAAGTAATATCTCCCAGGCGCCGCGCGATCACGCCCGTCAATTCGTGCAGCACTCCCAAGCCGGCATCGGCATGGATCATCAGCCCGATATTGTCATTGGTCATGTCCGGCGTCATGGCAGCCAATCGGTAATCTTACCAGCCATGCCACGCGCACACAAAGCCATGGGGGGCCGGCATCCTATCGCGATTAAATGGCCAGCCCGTGGCCGCTAATGCTCCGCAAGCACATCCTGAAGTGCCGCTACCAATTCCGGACCCATTTGTTGGATCTCCGTAATATGCTGGTTAGAAAGGCTATTTAGAATGGCTTCCGCGCCCGTCCGCAAGCCCACAATAACGCTCCGCCGGTCCTCATCGTCTACCCGGCGATAAACCATCAGGCTCTCCTCCATGCGGTCTATCAATTCGACCGTACTATGGTGGCGGAGCTGAAGGCGCTCGGCCAGATAGCCGATCGTGGGGCCGCTGCCTTCCCCGGCGAAACCCTTTATGGCTAGCAACAACTGGTGTTGCCGCGGTTCCAAGCCGGCCGTCCGCGCCGCGTTTTCACTGAAATGCAAGAATTTGCGGATGCGATAGCGAAATTCCGAAAGAGCTTGATATTGAGACGAAGAGACCTTCTCTTTCTTCATAGCGAATTTGTACAGTCTAGCTGGATTTGGCTGACCTGGGCTGACAGCCCGCCCCGCCAGGCCGGTGTCACTGAACTGGTTTCTTCGCACCCAACGGCCAATGGATGCGCAGCACGCGCTCCCGATGCCGCTCGTCTTCCAAACTCCGCGTGCGCGCGTGCAGCAGGTCGCTCAGCGACACCATGCCGGCCAGCTTGCGCGCGCTGTCGTTGTTCACCACCGGAAAGCGCGTCAGTCCCGTATCCGACATGCGATGCACGACTACCCGTAGCGGCTCGTCCGCATACGCAACCACCGGGTCTCGCTGCGCCGGTTCCGTGCCATCCCTGGCGAAGCGTTCCAGATCCCCGCGCGTGAGCACGCCGGTCAAACGTCGTTCACCGTCAACTATCGGGTACAAATGCTGCCCCTGCCGCACCGTGTGATCGGTGTGCAGCGCGTGCGCCAGATCGCGGCCTGTCAGCCCCGCTGGGATAGCCGCCACGTTGGTGCGCATCACTTCCCGAACGAACAGAATCTCCAGTGGGTCCACGGCATATTCGCGGCTGAGATGATAACCGCGGCGCGCGACTTTCTCGGTCAGGATGGAACGGCGTAGCGTCAGCACCGTGAATGCGTGCGCGATCGTCACCGCCAGCAGCAGCGGCAGCAGCATGTTCACATCGTGGGTCAGCTCCAGCGCGAAGATCACGCCCGTGAACGGCGACCGCATCGTGCCGCCCAGGATGGCGCCCATACTCACCAGGGGCCAGAAGCCCGCCCCTTCGTGCGGCAGAAACATGGCCTCGATGCCGCCCAGCGCGCCGCCCATCATCAATAGCGGCGCCAGCACGCCGCCCGACGTTCCGGATCCCAGCGACACGGCCCAGATCGTCGATTTCACCAGCAGTATGCCCACCACCAACTTGAGTGGCACGTCCCCCTGCAACAGCGCGCCGATAGTTTCATAACCCACGCCCAGCGCTTGCGGGAAGATCAGCCCGCCCAATCCGATGACCACGCCGCCAATGGCCGGCCACCACATCCAATGAATGGGCAGCAGCCGGAAGGCATCCTCCGCCGCATAGACTGCCAGTGTCAGCAGCGCCGACAGTGCCCCGGCCGCGAGGCCCACCAGTACGCACGAGAGCAATCCCGCCGGGCCGATGAACACCGGATGCGCCGCCACCGGAAACAGAGGACCGAGGCCGATGATGTAGCGCCGGGCGGCGGCCGCCGTGACACTGGCCAGCGCCACCGGCACCATGCTGCGCGGCTTCCATTCAAACAGCAGCAACTCGACCGCCAGCAGCACGGAGGCCACCGGCGCGGCAAACGTGGCCGCCATCCCGCCCGCCGCCCCCGCCACCAGTAGGGTCTTGCGCTCGTTGCTGGTCAGCTTGAACAATTGGGCGATCACGGAGCCGACCGCGCCGCCGGTCATGATGATGGGCCCTTCCGCCCCAAACGGGCCGCCCGTGCCGATCGAAAGCGCCGAGGACAAAGGCTTCAGCAACGCCACCTTCGGCTCAATGCGACTGCCGCCGATCAGGATGGCTTCTATAGCCTCCGGAATGCCGTGCCCGCGAATGCGCTCCGAACCATAGCGCGCCATCACGCCGATGATCAGCGCGCCGGCCACCGGGACCAGGATCTCCCACCCGCCCAGATGGTTCCCCGCCGGAGAGACCAGCGTGGTGCTCCAGCGTCCAAAGAACGCCAGGTTGGTGAAGAGACCGATCAGTTTCAGTAAGGCCAACGCCACGAAAGCGCTGACCAGGCCGATGAAGATGGCCATCCCCGAAATCGCGATCATGCGCGGTGTGGAAGTGAAGTCGCCTAGTTTTCCGGTCATGTTTGGAGCTATTTATATCGTATCACGATATAAATAGCCCAGCTTGTGGCGCACGCCCGCGGCGTGCCGCGTCCCGACTCCTCGGGACACTTGACTCAGCTAACTAAAACAACCGCTCCTGCCGCTTCAAAGTGCCGAACGAACCCAAATTCGCCACGGCAAAAGCAAAGCGGTACTGCGTCTCGTCCCGCGTGCCGAAATTAAGACGCACCAACTGCACGCTAAAGCCGCAGCAGTCCGAGTTGTAAGTGGCCTGCACAATGGCGTATTGCAAGACACCCGCTTTGTCGTCGTAAACAGCTACCGCCGCCGCGTTCCAACCGCGCCGCGTCGAGTTGCCGATTCCGAAACTGGCCCGCATCTGGTTCTCGTTCGGCAGCAGGGTGGTGTCGCTGTGCACTTCAGTTTGCCCCACCGAAACGAAATAGAGGCCCTTGCGCCAGTCCGCGCTGGCTGTGCTGGCCACGATGCTGTGGCGCACCGGATCGTAATCCGTCCGCCATTCGAACCCGATGTTCCACTTCGGCTGCACCCGCAGCTCCGATACCACCGGCGAATAATTGCGCGGGCCATCCAGAAAGGCGAACGGCGTCAACTCGAGCTGGCTCAACAGCACGTTGCGCAACTGCGTCCCGGGCTGGATCACACCGCCGAAAGTCGGATCGAAATATCGCGCCTCCGACAATTGCCAACTGAAAATCTCCACCACCTCGTCGCCGCGCTTCGCATACACCCGGTTGGCCAACGAGAAAGTAACCTGGTTGGTGTTCGAAAGCAGGTCCGTCTCGTCGAAATGGATAATCTTGTTGAAATCCTGCCCGATGCCCGTGACATACTCATAGGTCGCCTTCGGTTCGATCACGTGCTTCAACTTGTCTCCCAGCCAGCTCTTGTGATCGAAGACCCGCGCGAAGGACGGCGCCAACAGGTCCAGCTTGAACTCGCGCGCGCTGCGCACGTAGTCCTGCGGAAGCACCCGCAGAAAGCCATCCTCATACGGCCCCTGCGTCTCGCCGTAGAAAGTCTCGTCCACCGTAAAGCTGGGCACCAGGTGAAAGTCGCCCAGGTGCAGCACCGAGGTAATCTGGGGCGCAAAGTCCATGCGGCTATCGAGCAGATTGGTCCCATAGTGGCCTAGCAGAACCGGCGACAGGTTGTTGGGGCTGGGGCAGGTAGTGACTGTCCCTTGCTGCCCCGGTTCCAGATTGGGGCAATAGAAGTCCGGCTGGCTCCGCGACAGCAGGCCGGCGCTCGAATCGAACGAGTACCACACCGGCAGATCCGCCACCTGATGGTCGCGGCTTGAAAGATCCAGTTCGGGCAGCTTCTTGATGATCACCGAATTGATGTCTTTATTCTGTTTTCCGGTGGTGGGATCGGTTTCATCGATCTCCAGGGTAGTAAAATCCTGCTTGCGTTCCACAACCGTGTCGAAGGTGTAACTGGACCAGTCCTTTTCCAGAAACGCCACCGAGCTCACCTCGCTAAAGACGGCTTCGTTGAACGAATCGGAAAACGCCTGCCGGAATGTGTACGAACTGAGATAGTTGACGAAGCCCCTGGCCGTCCAGCCGTCGCCTAAGTCGGCCTTGCCCGCGACCGAGAAAGTGTAGCCCCCCTGCTTGATAGGCGGAGTGCCGGAGTCCGGTATGCCCCGATCCTGCACGCCGAAAAGAATGGCGTCGAAGTCCGCCTTGTCGGTGGGCTTGCCGCGTAATTCCAGGTGATGCGCGTACCCTCGCGCCGTATAATCCTGCACATGATAAGTGGCGTCGTAACTGCGATTGATGGCCCAGAAGGCGCCTACTCCCAGCATGACGCCGCGCGTCGAGCTGTGACCGATGTTGGGCATCAGGAGGCCGGTGCGCCGCGGCACCTTTTCGAGCGACTTATAGAAGAATGGCGTGTAGAATAGCGGAAACTTGCGTAGCAGGAAAACGGACCGGTAAGCCTTGGCCGACTCTTGCGGCACCACGTTGAAGCGCGGGCCCTTCAGCCGCCACCACGGGTTCGGAACGCGGCAATTGGTGAGGAATCCATCATACAGAATATAGTGGCCGTTCAGGCGCTCCGCCCACTTGCCCTGGAAATAGTAAGGATTGAGGCTGGTGAGCATTCCCGGGCGCGTGTCGATGCGTGGCGAGGTGGTACCGCGCACGTCGTAGAACTTACCCGCCTCGGTCTTGGTGTTGTAGTCCACATGGTCGCACCAGATCTTCTCGTTGCGCTCGAACTGCTCGAAGTAAACATTCCCGCGCGCCTGCACCTCGCCGGTATCTTCGTTGTAATCCATCTCGTCGGCGCGGAAAAGCATATTGACGTTCTCCATCTCGGCGTGTCCCCGCAGATGCCGCATCTTTCCGTCGGTGGTCTGCTCCGCCGCATGCACGTCCCATTCGCCGACCGGCGGCGCGTTGGGGCGCGGCTTGTAGATGTGTTTATTGGGTTGCGACACGGGAGCGCCAGTGGGCGGCGGCACCAGCACCGTCCCTGGGGGCAGCTGTCCGAACGCCGGCGCGCACGTCAAAACCAGCGCCGCCAACACGGTAAGGACGAAACTGTACGTATTACTCGAAGAAAATGCGTGACAAATATCGCCGAGTATGTTACGAACAATGTAAGGGCGTGTACACGGGTGATGGCTCAATCGGCAAACGTACCATATAGGGGCCTTGCTCTGCACCATAGACGCATTCATCATGACTTGCAGTTATTGCCGTTACTTGAATTCAGACGACGACCGGCGCTGCCGGCGTTGCGGCCGGCCGCATAACGACGTGTTTGCCGCGGCCACGGCGGGCGCTTTGGCCGCCGTGCCACAGCCCGCGCGGAGCGAGCCGTCGCGCGCGCCCGCAGCCTTGCCGCCCGCGCTGCCGTTCACCGCTCCGCGCCAGGCTATGCTGTTCCAGGATCGGTTTGCCCGCAATGTGATCCCGTTCGATGGGGTCTTCGAACCTCCCGCGCACCCGAAACCCAAAACCGCCGCCCGCGTTTCCACGCGCGTCACCAGCCGGCCCGGCGCAGCCAACGACGCACAGCCGTCGCTCGAATTCCTGATGCCCGCCCCGCCCTCGCCGCGTAAGCTCAGCACCACCGTGGAAGCCGTCATCGATTGCGACGCTCCGGTAGCCGCTCCCATGCACCGGGCCTGCGCCGCCGCTTTCGATGGCAGCATGATTCTGATCGCTTGGGGATTGTTTCTCACAGTTTTTCATCTAATGGGGGGATCTTTCCCCGCTACCAAACCCATGATCCTGATCATGGGCGCCGCCGCCCTGTTGATCGCTATGTTCTATGGCTTCGTATGGGTGTGCGCCGGCGGCCGCAGTCCCGGCATGCGCGCCTTCAGCTTGACCCTCATCAACTTCGATGGCTACCCGCCGGACGGCGCCTCGCGCTGGCTGCGCTACCTGGGCGCTTGCCTGGGCTATTGCGCCGGCGGCCTCGGCTTACTGTGGGCCCTGCTCGACGAGGAAAGCCTTGCCTGGCACGATCACATCTCCAAAACCTTTCCCACCTTTCATGGACCGGAAACCAGCTTCGTACGCCGGCGGTGATTTGCGGTCTCGCATTTGCCCTTCCAAATGGAAACGGTCAAAGAAGTCGGCGCCCATGCCGGCTCCCTGCGTAGCTCTAACGACACTGTGTGCCAGCCAGTCATCGGCCCAGTGGGGCAGGCTCGTAGCCTGCAGCGGCCTCGTAGACCGCTCGCTATTCCATCACGATGGGACCCTTGTGCGGCCCCACCTTCTTGATGAAAAACATCAGCGGGATGACCGCCAGAAAGATAATCCCCAGCACCCAGAAGCTATCCACAAACGCCAACATCGACGCCTGCCGCTGCAGCATGCCGTACAACATGCCCTGTGCCTGCGCCATAGCCTGCGCCGCGCTGGCGCCTTGCGTGGCCAACATATGCGCCGTGCCGGCCAGCGCCTGTGTGTAGTACGGGCTGAAGGGCGTAAAATCCCCGACCAGTCGGTGCTGATGGAACTGCGCGCGGCGCGCCAGTATAGTGGTCACGATGGCGATTCCCGAACTGCCGCCAATATTGCGCGCCAGGTTGATCAGACCCGTGGCGCTGCCCATTTTCTCCTTGGGTACGGTAGCGAAAGCCATCGTGTTGATGGGCACGAACAGGAACGCCAGGCCGGCGCTCTGCCACACCCGCGCCATCATGGCGGAGTGGTAATCGATATCCAGATCGAAGTGCGCCATGCGGAACAATCCGAACGCCGAAACGCACAGCCCGAAGATCACCAGCCAGCGCGCTTCTATCTTCGACAGCAGAAAACCCACCACCGGCATCGTCACCGCAATCACTATGCCTCCCGGCGAGAGCACCAGCCCGCTGCGCAGCGCCGTATAACCCAACAGGGTCTGCAGAAATACCGGCAACAGCATGGTGCTGGCATACAGCACGAAGCCCAGCAGAAACATGGTCGCCGTCGACAGCATGAAGTTGCGATTTTTCAGCATGCGGAAATCCACCACCGGCTCCTTCTGCCGCAACTCCCACAGCACCACTCCCACCAGCCCGATAACCGCGACAATGCCGATGCCGGCGATGAAGTTCGACGCCAGCCAATCGTTCTTATTGCCATCGTCCAGAAAGATCTCGAGCGATGCCAGCCCCAGGCTCAGCAAGCCCAAGCCGATGTAATCCACCCGCATGCCCTTCCATGCCTTGCGCACCAGGTATGGCGGATCGAAGATCAGCAGCGAGGTCAGCGTCAGCGACAAAGCGCCCACCGGTATGTTGATCAGGAAGATCCAGCGCCAGCTATAGTTGTCCGTAATCCAACCGCCCAGCGTGGGGCCGATCACCGGCGCCACCACCACCCCCATGCCGTAGACCGCCATCGCCATGCCTTGTTTGTGCCGCGGAAAGCTCTCCACCAGAATGGCTTGCGAGATGGGCTGCAGCGCGCCGCCGCCCAGGCCTTGCAAAATGCGGCACAGAATCAGCACGGTCAGGTTCGGCGCCAGTCCGCATAACATCGAGCTGACCGTGAACAATCCCACGCACATCATGTAGAAACGCTTGCGGCCCATCAGCGACGAAAACCATCCGCTCAGCGGCAGCACGATGGCGTTTGAAACCAGGTACGAAGTCAGCACCCAGGTCGCTTCATCCACAGTCGCCGAGAGACTGCCGGCGATGTGATCCAGGGCCACATTGGCCACGCTGGTATCCAGCACTTCCATGAATGTCGCCAGCATCACCGTCATGGCGATGATCCACGGATTGATAGCGACACCTGTGTTATTGGTGTGTTCCATGGTGGATATGCCTGCTGCCGCTACTTAGTAATAATGGTGGCGTTCACATTCATGCCCGGGCGCAGGATCACCCCGTCGGGCAGTGAATCGAAGACAATCTTCACCGGGATGCGCTCCACCACTTTGACGAAGTTTCCAGTGGCGTTCTCCGGCGGCAGCAAACTCATGCGCGCGCCCGTGCCTCCGGCGATCGAGTCCACTTTGCCCGCGATGGTGCGGCCGTACATGTCCACCTCGATCTCGGCCGGCTGGCCGGCGTGCACCTTGGCCAGTTGGGTCTCCTTGAAGTTGGCCGTGACCCAAACGTCCTTTAACGGAATGATCGCCATCAGGTTCTGTCCCGGCTGCACGATCTGGCCTGGTTCGACTGACTTCTTGGTCACTACCCCATCGGCCGGCGACACGATCGTCGTATAACTCAGATTCAACTGCGCGGCCGCTACGTTGGCGCGGGCCTCCTGCACGCGCGCCACGGCCGAGACCGCCTGTGCCGAACTCACCAGCACCTGCCGCTCGCCGGCCGTGGATTGCGCCACTTCCGCCTGCATCTGCTGCACCCGGGCCCGCGCCGCGTCCGCCATGGCATGCGCCGTCGAGATCCCTTGTTCTGAAAACCGAACGCGATCCTGGGCGGCTTTCAATTGCGCCTCGGTCACTTTGGCCGCGGCCATGTAGGAATCGAATTCCTGCTGCGAGATCTCGGCCTTCGCCACCAGCGGACGCATTCGCGCCAAGTCCGCTTGCCCCTTCTCGTTGCTGGCTTCGGCGGCCGCCAGGTTCGAACGGGCGATGGCCTGGTCCGTGGTTGCCTGCCCGATGCCCACCTCCATCTGCGCCACCTGCGCCTCGGCGGCCGTCAAGGCCGCGGACGATCCCGAAGTCCCGCTGTGCGTGGTGTCGCGCGTCATCGGCACCGTGACGTGTGCGGCCTGCGCCTGGCTCTCCGCCAGTGCCAGCGCCGCCTTTTCCTGATCCAGCTTGGCCTGCAAATCGCGTGGATCGATGCGCGCCAGCACGTCTCCCGCCTTCACCGCCTGATTGTCGTTCACCGGCACGTCCAGCACGCTGCCGAATACCTTGGCGGAGATCGGCACGATGTGGCCGTCCACCTGCGCGTCGTCGCTCGAGACGCGATAGCGGAAGTGCAGCCAGAACCCCGCCGCCACCAGCGCCACCACCAGGCCCCCGCCCAGGATCGCGATCGCAGCCTTCGATCGATTGGCCGGCGCGCGCACCACAGTCTCCTTCGGCAGCTCGTTGACTGGCTTCTCCTCTTCAATCATCTGAGTTTCCATCTTATCCTCTCGTCCCTACTTCGCATAGACAGCTTCCATCTGTCCCGTGGCGCGAGCCAGGTCCGCGCGCGACTGGTTGTAGCGGTATAGCGCCACAATCTGGTTGTCGTTGGCGCGCGCCAGCGCATCCTGCGCGCTAATGACTTCGATGTTATTAGCCACCCCGGCCTGGAATCGGTCCCGCGCCTGCGTCACTTCTTCGTTGGCCAGACCCACGGCCTCGTTGGCAACGTCCACCTCGCTGCGTGCCGCCGCCACTTGCGCGATGGCCGTCTTCACTTGCAGCGCGATCTGGTTGCGCTGTTCCTGCTCCTGCTGCGACACCTTGCGTAACTCCAGCTCGGCGCGCGCGCGCTGCGCGCCAATGCGCCCCCCGGTAAACAGCGGCACATTCAAACTGAAATCGTAGGTGTACGCCGGGATGGCCGTGGCGGGCGTCAATCCCTGCTCCACCCAGAAGCCATCGAAGCCCAGCGTCGGGTAGCGGCTTTCCGCGGCCTGCCGCTTCTCCAGCTCCACCTGCCGCTGGGCGTGCAGCAGCGCCTGCATCTCCGGGCGATTGGTGTACGCGGCCTCCAGGCTCTGGTCCACCTGGATGGTGGGCGTATCGAAGAAGCTGACTTGGTCGGTCAGTTGGATGTCGCGCTTGGGGTCCACGTTCAAAAGCTGCGCCAAGCCAAACAGCGACGTCTGCAGTTGCGTTTGGGCTTCGATCAGCCGCTGCCGCTCGTTCTGCAATTCCACGTTGGAGCGCAGCGTGTCGATGCCCGTTCCCACGCCGTTCTTCTGCAAGTCGGCGGCCTGATCGTAGAGCGCCTGCGCCAGGTTCACCCGGGATTGCGCCGCTTTCACATCCGCCGACGCGCGCAGGCTTCCCAGGTACTGCGAGACCACCAGCATGGCGATCTGTTCGCGGACCCCCTGGTTTTGCGCGCGCGACGTGCTCACTCCTTCCTTGGATGCCTGCCACCGCCGCCATAGCGTCAAATCGAAGATCGGCGCCGAGAAATTGGGGCCGGCCTGGTAAACGTCGTAAGGGCCCAGGTGTCCCGGAAAGGGCAAGCCCGGTATGTGCTGCAGGCCGAACAGCGGGGCCACTGCGAAGCGCCGCGTTTGCTCGTACGCTTGAAAGCTGGCTTGCGGCAGCAGTCCGGCGCGCGCTATGGTCTGGTCCTGCTGGCTCTGCGCCACGTTCAGGTTGGCCACCTGCACCTGCGGATTCTCGTTCAGCGCCAACTGCACGGCGTCGCGCAGTGTCAGGCGCAGCGCGCCAGTGTCTTGCGCATGGGCGCCTGTCGCGAGCGCGAGTGCCACGGCTAGCGCAATCGACACATGCTTGCCGGTGCGCGTGATTTCATCCACGATGGATCGGTTCATGGGGCTGTGCGCCACCAGCTTCGCGCCACTCTCGTGCATGCGCGCCAGCAGGTCTTTGCCCGCGCAGTCGATGAAGGCGACGTCCAACAGATCGATGGTCGGGGAATGGCCCGGCTTTACCAAGTTCCACGCCTGCTCCAGTTCCTTCACCCATGGCCCCGTAAGCTTGCCTTCCAGCTTGAAGATGCTGGCTTGAGCCGATTCCTGAATGGTGATGCGCAGCATGTACTCGGGTAGTGCAGGCGCACCACCAAAGCTATCAGGCTATTTTTGAGGAAGATGCGCCATGCCGCCGCATTGTGCCGATGCCGGCCCAACGGCGCGTGACGCTATTTCGGCGCCGTGGGGCAGGCTCGCAGCCTGCAACGGCCTCGCAGGCCGTTTTTCGATCACGGTGCGCGGAGTTAAAATACCTCAGTCATCGCGAGTACCGCGGGAGTTCCAATTTGAATCGCCGGATTGCCCTTCCCTCATTGTTTGCGGCCGTTCTGCTGGCGCAGGCGTCCGCCCTGGGTCAACCCATCCAAATCGCCGCACTGACAAACAGCGCCGATTTTCAGCCCAGTCTGCCACAGCCGGGAAGTCTGGCCTCGATATTCTGTACCGGATTGCAGGGCCCTCCCGGAGTCATTGCCGCACCACCTCAATATCCGCTCCCCGCGCAACTCGTCGTCGCAGGTTCACCGGTTACCGTCTGGATTAGCTTTATTCAAGCGCCGATTCTGGCAATCGCGTTCGAGAATGGCTACCAGCAGATCAATGTGCAGGTTCCCTGGCAAGTTCCTCAGGATCCCCTCTTTGTTCAGGTATTCCAAGGCTCAAATCAAGGTTCCAATAGCGCCTACCTGGTGGATCCCGATCCGTGGGTGGACTTCCTGGCGGGCAGTCCCGCAACATTCAAATGGAGCGTCTTCTTCGTCAGCCCCCAGGGGTTACGCCCTCGTTCAGCACGCATCGGATTATTCGGCGGTCACGGAGCAGAATCCGGCCCATGTCGGAGAGTTCCTGGTCGCCTACGGAATCAGTCTGGGGCCGGTCGGCAACCCTCCTGCCAGCGGATACCCCGCGCCCTTCGACCCGCTCTCCGGTGATCAGGTTCCAAGCGGCGCCTGCGGGATGACCGACAGTGTGGAAGTCGGGGGAGTCTCCACAACGCCGACCTATGTGGGGCTTGCGCCCGGCATTGCCGGCGTCTACCAGGTCAACTTCCAGGTGCCCGCTGGCGCTCCTTCCGGAGACCAACAATTGATTTTCCTGCGCAGCTTTGCGGTCAGTCCTTTCGGCCAGTGCGTTCTCAATGGAACGGGTGAAACCGTCGTCGGACCTTACGTCAGGCGTCCCGCCTTGCTGCCGGTCCAATAAGTGGGGCAGGCTCCCAGCCTGCAACGGCCTCGCAGGCCGTTTTTCGGCCACGTTCAATGGAGCCTGCTAAAAACACATCCGTGTGCTTTGGCTTTCGTGTGGCATTCAAAGCACGAGGTCCCCGCGTCGTGAATGGCATCCCGCGTCCGGTCGTTTGCCCAGAACCGTTCGAATCGCCATCCCCCCGTGCTCCCATAGTGGCTTGAATCCTTGATCATCACGTCCACTCTTTTGCGGTCGCCTTCGAAGATGACTCCGCTCTGCTGTTTGGCCTCGCGCAACTCGTACACGATGATGGAGCCATCGGCGAAGTCGCCCGACGCGTAGCCGTCGACTGCCTTCTGATTTGCAAAAATGTGGTGCATTCCTTCTTCGCTCGTCAGTTGCGGGTTGGCGCCGGGCATGATGACTCCGGTTCCCACATGCACCCAGAGTCGAAAAGTGTCGGGGAATTGCACCGATTCAGCCGCATACAGCATGCCCAGTGAAAGCGCTGCGAAAGCGAGCCATATCCAGGTGTTCCGGCGGAAAAATGTCAGGCCGGATTTGAAGGCGTGAGTTGTCATATGCCCAATTCTTCCGGCCGGCCAAAGGGCTTGTATTGTAAAAAATTCAACTCGTTATCGTTGCCGCACGGGAACCGATGTCCGCGCCGGGCATCGTCCGGCTGTACTCGATCGGGGTCATGCCGGCAAAAGCTCGAAAATCGCGGATAAGATGTGCCTGGTCGAAGTATCCGCAATCGGCGGCAAGCTGTGCCCAGTTGACGGGCATGCCCTTCTTCACCCGATCGAGCAAAGCACCGAATCGCCGGACACGGCAGAACAGCTTTGGCGTGAGGCCCACGTGTTCACGAAACAACTGAATGAACCGTGTATGGCTCAACCCGGCATCCAACTGAATTCTTCGAACACGCCGCACGGTGCCTTCACGCGACAACTGCTCCACCGCATATCCGACCGCGGGATGAATTGGCGCGGCGTTCGCCAGTTTTCGGCTCAAGTATTCTTCCAGCACCAGGAATCGAGCATGGTCATCCGTCGCGGAGCACACGTCGTTGAGCAAGCGGTCTGCTTCGCCGGAATGAAGTTCGCGGAGCGCAATATCGGTGTTATGCAGTTCATGCGCAGCGACCGGGAAGAACACGCGAGCCGCTCCCGGACGAAACAGAATGCCAATGACTGAGGTAGACCTGGATGGGTCGATGTCGAAGGATCGCGAGTAAGGGCCGGCGATCAAGGGCACCCGAACGCTGAAGGCCTTACCGTCAATGAAAAAGGATGTGCTTGGCTTATCGAGATGAATCACCAACGCCATAGCTCCATTCGGATACACACGCTGGCGTGATGCCGGTGCGCCGGAGTTTGTGACGCGCCAAATGAGCTCGACATACTGCGATAGCGGCAAAACCGGTTTATGGACTCTGAGTAACATATCCAATTTGAAGTCCTCATTCCTTTGAGTGGGGCAGGCTCGTAGTCTGCAGCGGCCTCGTAGGCCGCCAACGCGCGCAGCGCGTCTTTTCATATCCCTGCAGCCGCAGGCCATGGCGCAGTTGAACTAAACCGCTGCGCGGTAGCCCCATCCAACATCCTGGCAAGTGCCAACGTAGCGTGGCGCGAAGCCCCTGGGGCAAACTGGATCAGGTTTATCTCGAAATAGACCAATCCAATTTGAATCAGGAGCTATCGCATGACACCGTTACGAAAACGCATGATCGAAGACATGCAACTGCGCAATCTGGCGCCCCAGACACAGAGAACCTATCTGCATCACGTCGCCGGTCTGGCGCAATTCTATCAGACTAGCCCGGAACACCCGAACCTGGAAGACATCCGCCAGTATCAAGTCTACCTGGCCAACGAATGCCGGTACTCGGCGGAGTCGGTGAATCAGTTTCTCTCCGCCGTCAAGTTCCTCTTCGGCATCACCCTGGAGGCGCCCTTCGACACCGCAGGCGCCTGCTGCGTGCCCGCATTCCCAAAAACGCCCCTATCATTCTCAGCCAGCAGGAAGTGGCCCGTTTCTTCGACCACGTCCCCAGCATCCGCTACCGCGCCGCGCTCATGGTGGCCTATGGCGCCGGTCTGCGCGTCTCCGAGGGTGGTGGCCCTTAAAGTCGCCGATATCGATTCGCAACGCATGCTGCTGCGCGTACAGCAAGGCAAGGGCCGGCGGGATCGTTATGCCATGCTATCCCCGCGCCTGCTGCAAGTCTTGCGCGCCTGGTATCGCGCCGCCCGCCCCGTGGAATGGCTGTTTCCCGGCTGGCGTGTCAATGCGCATCTCACTCCGGCCTCCTTGCAGCAGGCCTGCCACGATGCCGCCCGGCAGGCCGGTCTGCGCAAACGCATCACCGTCCACACGCTCCGGCATAGCTTCGCCACTCACCTGTTAGAGAACGGCACCGATATCCGCGTCATCCAGGTGCTGCTCGGTCATCGCTCGATCGACACCACGGCCCACTACACTCAGGTATCCAGGCGCGTCATCAGCGGCACCGAAAGCCCATTGGATCATCTGGAAGCCCGCAAGAAGCTCGGCCGACGGCCCAGAACCAAGGCAAAGACCGCATCCTAACCAAGCGCTATGACCGGGCCGACTCCCGAGTTGGCCGACATCTTTCGACAACACGCCGCGGCCTACCGGCAAACGCACGCCTTGCCCCTGTATCAACACCGTCTGATGCAGGCCATCGTGAACTGCCGCACGGCCGCGCTGGGTGGCGCCGTCGAATGGTGCGACCACTGCCAAAATACGCGCATCGTGTATCGCTCCTGCCGGGACCGGCATTGTCCCAAGTGCCAGGGTCTGGCGCGCGAACGCTGGATCCGGCAGCGCCTCGCCGAACTGCTGCCGGTGGAGTACTTCCACGTGGTGTTCACCGTGCCGGAACACGCACGTGCGCACTTTCCAGCAGCCAACCTATACCCGAAACCATCCATGCGGCGACCCGCCACCAGCCTTCCCTTCGCCGCAGTTGTCGCCACCGCCAAACAAAACCCAATAAAGAACCAGCACTGCGCTGCGGTTTAGTTCACCGATCGGTTTCATCGGCTTGCGGCGTGGACAGAGCCTCGTTTGCGCACACTCGCAGGCCGCAAAGCCGAAGAAACCTCTATCGTTCACACGTTTCAAAATGCCAGTAGCTCGCTGAAAACAATGATAATTTCCAAGCGGGACGCACGTCCCGCCGCCACCCGCATGCTACGTTGGGTATGGAGGACTCGACTGAACCACCATCCCTCGCCCAAGCGACACCGTAGCGCAGATCGCCCGGATCGAAAGCGCCCAGACGCCGAATCGCCAGGTGCTGGATGGCCTCACACTGCCCGAGTTGATGCAGCGGCTCCATGTTCCCGGTCTAAGCATCGCCGTAATCCGCGATTTCAAGATTCATTGGGTGAAAGCGTATGGGGTCGCGAATGTCGAGTCGGGCCGCCCGGTGGAGACGAATACGATGTTTCAGGCCGCCTCCATCAGTAAACCGGTCACGGCAATGGCGGCGATGCGGCTGGTAGATGAGCACCGCCTCTCGTTAGACGACGACATCAACACGATCCTGAAATCGTGGCACGCGCCCGGCCACGGGGTGAACGCCGCGTTCGCTGATGAGCCACACCTCGGGCGCAGACGATGGGTTTGGATTTCCGGGATACGATCCGTCCGCGCCAAGGCCCACCGTGGTTCAGATCCTGGACGGGAAGGCGCCCTCGAACGTGGGTGCGGTGCTCTTCGCGCGGCCGCCGTACCAGGCGTACAAATACTCTGGCGGCGGTGTGACCATCATGCAGCTTGCGCTGGTGGATCTCATAGGGAGGCCTTTCGCCGAATTCATGCGATCAACAGTGCTTGAGCCGTTGGGGGATGCGGGACAGTTCGTACGAACAGCCGTTGCCCCCAGCGCTCGCCAGCCGGGCCGCCAGGGCGCATGACGGGGAAGGCAAGTCGACGGGTGTTTCGTGGCACGTCTATCCCGAGCAGGCCGCGGCGGGTCTTCGGACCACGCCCGGCGACCTGGCTCGCTTCATCATTGAGGTGCAGAAAGCGGTGCGCGGCCCCAAAGGCGCCGTACTCACGCAGGCTGCCGCGACCGCCATGGTTTGCCCGGTTAGCGTGGGTCCCTTCGGAGTCGGCTTATCCATAGATAAGCGCGGCGAAGGATGGTATTTCAGCCACGGCGGTTCAAGCTGGGGATTCAGGGGCGGCATCCTCGGGCATGTCCGCAAGGGTTATGGGGTGGCGATTCTCACCAACGGCGACAACGGTAGCGCTCTGATCCAACGAAATCGAAGCGCGCGTCGCCGCGGCGTACAAGTGGGACTCGCTCGACAAACCACTGCCGCGATAGTAAGGACGGTGTGTGCCAATCTTCCAGCGCGGCCACCAAGGGACACGATTGCGGCCGATGCCGGAAAACCCTAGTGCAGTGTCGTCGAAATAACTAGACTGTTCCGGCGGCGGCGTGGCGCAGACGATCGCTGCTTGTCGTTTGCGCACCGAACTCGGCAGGCCACCAACAACGATGGCCTGCCCCACGGCTAAATCCCTGCCTTCCTCGCAATTATCGCAGACTGCGCATTGGGCGTTATACTCATTGTCAATGAAGTTCGCGCCCATATTCCTCATCTCGGTGTGTGCATTTGGGGCGGCGGCACCGACTACTGAAATCAAAGTGGATCAGGTGGGCTATCTGCCCCACTCGGCCAAGCGAGCGATGGTCGTTTCGCATACCTTGGCGAAGGAATTCTCAGTGCGCCGGGCCGGCAACAACGCCGTGGCCTTCCGCGGCAAATTGGCGGAGCCCGCCAACGATCCGGATTCCGGCGACATCGTCCAGCAAGCGGACTTCACCAAGCTGGAGAAGCCCGGCAGCTATTACCTGGAAGTGCCGGGCGTCGGCCGGAGTTGGGATTTCACCGTTGCCCCAGATGTTTTTTCCCGCGCATTTTACCTGGCGATGCGCTCGTACTACGGGCAGCGTTGCGGGACCGCGGTGGACCTGGGGCCGGAGTTTCCCGGTTACAAACACGCCGCCTGTCACTCGGAAGGCGCTTATCATACTTCGTCCGGCAAGACCGGCCCGCACGTATCCACCAAGGGTTGGCACGATGCTGGCGACTACGGACGCTACGTCGTCAACGCCGGCATTTCCACCGGCACACTTCTCTGGACCTGGGAAATCTTCGGCGACCGGCTGAAGCAAGTGTCACTCAACATTCCGGAATCCGGCAACGGCACGCCGGACATCCTGAACGAAATCCGCTGGAACCTGGACTGGATGATCACGATGCAGGACGACGATGGCGGCGTTTGGCACAAACAAACCAGCGAGCGCTTCTGCGATTTCATCTTGCCGGAGAAAGATACGCTGATCAGCTACGTCATCGGCACAGGGAATGAGCCGTACAAGAGTTCTTGCGCCACCGGCGATTTTGCGGCCGTGATGGCCATCGCCGCCCGCGCCTACCGGCAGTTCGACGCAGCCTATGCCGAGAAATGCAAGCGCGCCGCGCGGCAGGCCTGGAACTGGCTGGAGAAGTATCCCGGCGTGAAGTTCCGCAACCCTCCCGGGGTACAGACCGGAGAGTACGGAGACGGCGAGTGCGCCGACGAACAATTATGGGCCGCCGCCGAACTGTGGCGCACCACGGGCGAACAGCCATACGAAAGCTATTTTCTGGAGCATTTCAGCGCATTTCGCAAGACCGTGAAGCCAAACGGACCTCCGGACTGGGGGAACGTGGCGCCGTTGGCCCTGTGGACCTACGCGCTCGGGCAGGGAAAGAATGCCGAAGCGGTGGCCGCCATCACGCAGGATTCGGTGAACGCCGCGCAACAAATCGTCGAGCGCTCCAGCCGCCACCCGTACCGCATCAGCCTGACCTCCGCGAACTACATTTGGGGATCGAACGGCGTGGCCGCCAATTACAGCCTGCAACTCTTGGTGGCCAACGCGCTGCGGGCCGACCCGCGCTATGTGGAGACTGCACTGGACAACTTGCACTACCTGCTGGGCCGCAATACCTTCTCGTTATCCTGGGTGACGCAGTTGGGCGCCAACCCATTCCATCATCCGCACCACCGTCCGAGCGCTGCCTTAGGCCTTGCGGAACCTTGGCCCGGGTTGCTATCCGGAGGTCCCAACCGCGGCCGCCAGGATGCGGCAATGCAAAAGTTACCGAATGGACCTCCTGCTAAAATGTATCTGGATGAGCAGGCTTCCTACGCCAGCAACGAGGTGGCTATCAACTGGAACGCGCCGCTAGTCTTTGTGCTGGCCGGCGCTTTGGGGACGAACTGAAGGGCGGCGCTATTCACAGCAGTCTCGGAATCAACGCGCCCGTGTCGCGCCGATACGCATCGTACGCCGGACCAAAGGTCTTCCGCATGTTCGCCTCTTCCAATCGTATCTTGCGCCAGTACGCGAAGCCCGCCATCGCGACCCCGAGAACTGCGTGTAACTGAGCTGACACAATCGCCGAACCAGCGAACATTCCAAGCATCGCGGTGCAGATGGGATGTCGAACAAACCGATACGGACCGTTTCGGATCAACTGGTGATCCACCTTGATCGCGATCTCTCCACTCCAATTGGAACCGGGATGCCGCCGCGCCCATACACCCAGCATTCCGGACGCTGTCTGGACACAAAGGCCCGCGCCAACGCCGTAAAATACGTCCGGCAGGAATCGTTGGCCCAGTCCTGGAACCGGCAAAACAACCAACAGAAGGGCGACGTTCACCAATACCTCGTGTACGAGCCGCGACCTGGGGGACTCCGCAGCTTTCGCCGGTGAAGAGTTCTTCGCGGCGGCACTCCAGTAGAGCGTAAACACGGCCCACTCCGCAATCGATACACACATCGGGACGCTTAAGTGGAACTCCGGCAAATGGATCGGCATGTGCTCCTCCACCTACGCCTTCGAGAGCCTGCGCTCGATCCCTTTCTTAATCCGCTCGGCGAGCGTTCCAAAAGGCTGGTCGCTGGCGACGTACGTCCAGGTTGCGCCACGCTCCAAACGCTCCCCTTTCTGGAAATGGATCGCGCCATTCCGGACGTCGGCCGCCTCCAACGCGCCGGCAACCTCTTCCTTCAGGCAGGCGTGAAAATCCGCATAAATCGCCAGCTCGCCAGTGAGGAACTTATACAATGGGTCGCCACCCGTCCACGAAGCCCAATGGATGCCGCCCCTTAACTCCGCGACATTCGCCAGATAATCGGCCCACAGGTCGTCGACGATAGCCAGGACCAACTGCCGCCCGGCTGTTTCCAGCGCATCTTCACCGGCGGCTCGAACCAGTGCATCGTATTGCTCTTCGGGCGCCACCGAACGCAGACTCCAGCCAGGCGACAGCAGAATCTCACGGCGCAAACCGTAGACTTCGCTGCGGTGATGTTCGAGGGCACAGTCGTATTTCCAAAGTGTTTGCCGAATCTCGAGATTCTGGCCTTCCGCCGTACGCTGCACGCTGTCGATGTCCGGGTTTTCCGCAATCCCGAAACGCACCAGCAGATCGTCGTCAAGGCTGATGAAGAAGCGGGATGTGCCAGGATCGCCCTGCCTTCCGGCCCGGCCGCGCAGTTGGTTGTCGATCCGCCTGGCTTCGTGACGAGTTGTGCCCATCACGTACAGACCGCCGAGCTCCACCACCTTTTCGCGGTCTTTCGGCGGATTCCCGCCCAGCAGAATATCGGTGCCCCGCCCTGCCATGTTCGTGGAAACCGTCACTGCCCCAAGGCCGCCCGCCTGCGCGATGATCTCCGCCTCCGCCGCGTCGTTCCGCGCGTTCAGTACCGCGTGCTGAATACCGGCCGACAGCAGCAGGCGGCTCAATGCCTCCGACTCTGCAACGCTTGCCGTTCCCAGCAGTATCGGACGGCCTGTCTGGTGGACCTTTCGAATCTCTTCCACGAGCGCCCGGTTCCGCTCCTCTTTGCCGGTGTACACGGCGTCGGGGAGATCCTGACGAATTACCGGCCGATTCGTCGGGATCGCCGTCACCGGCAGCTTGTACACCTTCCAGAACTCTTCGGCTTGCGTCGCCGCGGTGCCTGTCATACCGCAAATTCGCTCATACATTCCCGCGAGGCTCTGCACCGTGATCGAACCGAGGATACGCCCCTGCGTCTTCAGCCGCAGGTGTTCCTTGGCTTCCACGGCGGAATGCAATCCCGCCGGCCATCGGCGGTTCTGGGCGACGCGGCCTTTGAATTCGTCCACCAATTCGATGGTGCCGTTCTTTACCACGTAATCCACATCGCGCCGTAGCAGTGCACGCGCATGCAGAGCGTCCTGGACCGCAGTCAGAATGGCAAGGTTCTGTTCCTCGAACAGGCTCCCGCAGCCCAAGGACCCTTCCACGCGCTGGATGCCGGCATCGGTCAACTGCACGTTGCGCGCGAACTCATCGACCGTGTAGTCGACTTGCGGGCGAAGCTCGGCCACTACCCGGCCGGCACGGTATGCCAGCGCGGAATCCTCTTGCACGCCGCCCGCTATAACCAGCGGGATGCGCGCCTCGTCAATCAGGATGGAGTCGGCCTCGTCGATGACTGCAAATGCAAACGGGCGCTGAACCATTTCGTCCGCTGTTCGCGCCAGACCGTCACGCAGGTAGTCGAACCCTACCTCATTTGCAGTCGCGTACGTCACATCGCACAAGTACGCGGCACGGCGCCGCTCCGCGGGCATATTCTGCGAGATGTGCGCCACCGATAGCCCAAACCAGTCGTAAATACCGCGCATCCAGGTGGCGTCGCGGCGGGCAAGATAATCGTTGGCGGTCAGCACATGGGTGCCGCGACCCTTACGCGCGTACCAAAGCGCGGCGGGCACGGCTGCCAGCGTCTTGCCCTCGCCAGTCTGCATCTCCGCGATATGTCCGCGTTGCAATACCAGTGCGCCCAGGATCTGCACGTCGAACATCTGCAACCCAAGCACGCGCGCCGCGATCACCGCCGCCAGCGCGAACGTTTCCACAAGAGCGGCGTCGCGGGGCATGCTTCTCGCCGCAGACTTAAGTTCCTCGTCGGTTAGCCCGGATAGCTCCTGCCGCCGCTGGACGATGGCGCGCAGTTGGTCCTCAGACTCACGATCTGTGAGCCTGAAGAATCGTAGTAAATCCCTGAAAGACACGAGTCCTCTCCTTTTCACTTCTTATGCGTTGCGTGTGACTACGAGAAGAGAGAGGAGAAGGGCGGTGGCCGCTGGAACAGAATGGCGGCATCCGGTTCGGGCCTGGTCCGCGACACATAAGCAGGCGCCGGTAGCGCAGCCTGTACGTCCGCCCGAATGCGCCGCGCTTGCCGAGGGGCCTGCTGATGGGCCTCGGTGCGCCAGGTGATTTCGATGCCCGTTACAACACGCACGGACGGCACGACCGCTTGCGCTGAAAGCAATGCAAGAAGCGCGGCGAATACGTATTTCGCTACCGCTCGTGCCATTGCTTACAGCATCTCACAAATCGGCTGGTTAGGCAGGCGCGCCGCTCTAAATTGTGTTAACATTCCCCACTTCGGGGAGGTATCCATGAAGACCATCGCCACCCTTTTCGCCCTGGCGCTCACTGCCGCGCCCGGATGGACCCAGTGTCACAAGCTCGCGGAAGTCAATGCCACCACGCCGGAAGGACAACTGCTCCAAAAAGCCGGCCTGGAGGAAGACGCCGCCAAGAAACTGGCCCTGCAAGAGGAGTTCGCCACCCTGTATCCGCAGAACGAGGCCGCCGGATGGGTCTACGAGCAACTGCTGACCGCGTATGTCAAAGCCAACGATGCCGACAAGGCGCTCGCCGTGGGCGAAAAGTTGGCCGCCATTCCTCCGGAGTGCGTGGAGGACGCCCAGCAGACCCTCAAAGCGGCCGAGATGAAAAAGGATCCGGACCTGGTCTTGAAATGGTCGTCCAAGACCGCGGAACTGGCCCAGAAGGTGGTCGACTCTCCCCAACCGAAGGAGGCCGACGAGGTCGAGAACTGGAAGGCGCGCGTGGACTATGCCCGGCAGGTTAACACCTACACCGAGTACTCGCTGTACGCCATGGCCGTGCAGTCCACCGACCCGAAGAAACAGGCTGCGCTGATAGAAGCGCTGCAGCAGCGCAATCCCAAGAGCGAGTATCTGGCCAAGGCCGTAGATACGCTGTTCGTCGCGTATCAGAAATCGGGCGCGACCGATAAGGCCGTGGCCCTCGCGCAGCAAGCCGTAGCAGCCGGAAACCCGAGCGAAGACATGCTGCTGGTTCTCACCGACGACGCCGTCAAGAAAAAGGACGGCGCGAAGGTGCATACCTATAGCGCCAAACTCGTCGAAGTGATCGGTTCCAAGCCTAAGCCCGATGGCGTCGCCGACGCGGATTGGACCAAGCGCAAGAACACCATTCTGGGGCTCGCCTATTCGATGAACGGCAAACAGTACTTCAACGAAGGAAAGCTGGCGCCGGCCGATCAGGAACTGCGCAAGTCGCTTCCGCTGGTCGAAGGGAACGACGCGTTGAAAGCGGAAGTGCTATTCTACCTGGGCTTGGCCAATTCCAAGATGGATAAAGGCCAGGAAGCCTACAATTTCTTTAAGGCGTGCGCGGCCATGAAGAGTCCGTTTCAGGCCCAGGCTACCAAGAATATGACGGTTATACGAACTCAGTATCACGGAATCAAATGAACCTGTTGGTTCCGAATCTGGGTTCCACTTCGCTGAAGTACCAGATTTTGCAGATGCCCTCCGAGAAGGTGCTCGCCCGCGGCCGCTTCGAGCGCGTGCTCGATTATGGCGAGGCCGTCGAGCAAATCCGCACCGGCGGCGTCCCGGTAGATGCGGTGGTCTTCAAAGCCGTGCACGCCGGACCGCAATACTGCGGCACGTTCCTCATCGACGATGCCGTGCTGCTCTCCCTGGAAGAATTCCTGCTCGCCGCGCCGGCGCATAACGCTATCTATCTGGCGGCCATTCGCGCCTTCCGCCAAAGCCTGCCTGGCATCCCGCTGGTGGCCGCCTTTGAGACGGAGTTTCATGCCACTGTTCCGGATTGCGCACGTCTCTATGGCGTGCCCGCCGCATGGCTTGCGGAGGGCATACACAAATATGGGTTCCACGGCGCCTCGCACCAATACGTGGCCGAACGCTGCGCCGCGCTGCTGGGCCGCCAGACGCGCCTGGTAAGCTGCCACTTGGGCGGCAGTTCGTCGATGTGCGCCATCGACCGCGGCCGGTCCATCGACACCACCATGGGATTCTCGCCGCAATCCGGCCTGGAGAACGCCACGCGGCATGGCGATCTGGACGCCTTCGCCGTGCTCTTCATGATGGAGCGTCACGGCTGGACCTGCGGTCAGGTACGCGAACAACTGGCCAAAGGCGGCGGGCTGGCCGGTCTTTCCGGGATCGAGGGCGGCGATGTGCGGGACCTGGAGCAGGCCGCCGCGGCGGGGCATGCGGGCGCTGCCAGCGCGATCGGAGTCTTGGTTTACCAGGTGAAGAAGACCATTGGCGCCTACGCCGCTGCCATGGGGGGATTCGACGCAGTGGCCTTCACAGGCGGCATTGGCGAGAATTCGGCCGCTCTGCGCGCCGCTTGTTGCCGGGGTCTGGAGTTCTTGGGAATCGAGCTCGACCCGGAATTGAACGAAGGCGGCAGCGGCGATCGCATCGTATCGAACGGTCCCGTGGCCGTCCTCGCGCTCGCCACCAACGAAGAACTGGTCGTAGCCCGGCGGGCGTTCCAACTGCTCTCTGGCGCCTGCGGTACACTCGCATCATGATCGATGCGGCGGTGCTGACCATTAGCGATTCCGTGCATGCCGGTTCGCGCGCCGACGTCTCCGGCCCCGCCGTATGCCTGAGGCTGGAACAGTTGGGATGGCGCGTCTCGGTGGCTGAAGTCGTCCCGGACGATGCCGTGGTTATCGGGCGGTGGCTGGCTGCGCTGGCCGACAGCCATCGCGTGGCGGCCATCTTCACCACCGGCGGCACGGGCGTGGCCCAGCGCGACGTCACCCCGGAAGCCACACGTACGATTTTGCACAAAGAGATTCCCGGCCTCGGCGAATTGATGCGCGCCCGCGGATCGCGATCCACACCCATGGCGGCGCTATCGCGGGCCATTGGAGGCACCCGCGGCGATGTGCTTATCGTGAACCTGCCCGGTTCGCCCAAGGGCGCGGTGGAGTCGCTCGATGCTATTGTAGAATTGGTTCCCCACGTGCTCGACGTATTGGGAGGGCGAACGGAGCATCAGGATGCGCAACGTTTTGGAAACTCGTAACGTCTGGAATTTCATGCCAAACCCTAGATGGATTTTCGCCGGCTTGCTTGCGGCCGGGCTGCTCGCACAAGGCCAGCAGGATCCCGCAAAACCCGAGTCGGCCGTGGACAACCCAATCAAAGTCTCTGTACAGGTGGTGGTGGCCCCGGTAACCGTAACGGACCGCAACGGCGAGAACGTAGACGGCCTGGGGCCGGAGCAGTTCCATCTCTTCGACAACGGCAAAGAACAGAATATCCACGTGGATGTGTCCTTCCCGCCCATCTCGTTGGTGATCGCGGTGCAGGCCAACGATCACGTGGAGTCCGTCCTGCCGCAGATTCAGAAAATCGGTGGGATGATCGCGCCGATTGTGATTGGCGATCAGGGCGAGGCGTCCGTGCTGGCCTTCGATTCGCGCATCCGGGTGATGCAGGAGTTTACGTCCGATTCCACCAAAATTACCGAAGCGCTGAAGAAGATTCATGCG